>OFGQ01001912.1_pt1 | contig 12745 bp, 10 predicted proteins | sample 1521791 | NCBI WGS metagenome assembly OFGQ01 (sample SAMEA3504116, study PRJEB24116) | mouse gut metagenome | biome: mouse gut; feature: mouse-associated habitat; material: faeces | place: Denmark | collected 2011 | reverse complement strand
GGCCAGCCCGATGGTGAGAATGGGAACACCCAGCCAGCCGCAGGGCAGGACTGCGTAGTGAAAAAAAGCGGCAGAGGGAATCCTTTGCCGCTTCCATGGAAAATTCGTGCGTGCGAGGAGGCAGGACATTGATATACACATTATTATGTACCGCCCTGACAGGACTCATTTCCCTGACAGGCATATTTTACAGGAATAAAAAGAAACCACGGTCTAAATCCAAAAGAGTGAATAAGATCTTTGCCGCGGCTTCTGCGGCAGTATTTATTCCATACATGGCAACGGCTGTACTGGCCTGTATGCATGGCGCAGACCCGGAATCCCTGCAGCGGTTTGGAATCCTGCGGACGGTCCAGGCGATACAAAAATCCCCCATTGCGGACAAAAGCAGCAGCCTGGACCAGCAGGGGAATATCCTTATCTATTACAGATTTGGATGCGGGGACTGTGAAGCTGTTTATGACAGCCTGAAAGAGGCAACAGCAGGAAAGGCGGATATCTACTGGGTTGCATCAAGACAGTCTGCGGGGCAGGAACTTTTACAGAAATATGCCGTGCCGGAAGTGCCGGCAGGCGTGGTCATCCTGGGTGACGGCATGTACGTAAGCCATGTCCTGAGTAACTCCGTGTATGACCAGTTAAATGGGACAGAAGATGTACAGATGGATACATACGCACTTGACAGACTCCTGGAGCTTCAGGAAATGGAGAAGTGATTCTACAAAAATGTTTGAAAGGCTGTCTGTGTTTCACAGACGGCTTTTTTGCTGCACGTGGGCAGGTGAAAGTTTTTTCCTGCCTGGTTTGGAGTATTCGAAATTGAAAAGAGAGGAAGAACGAAGATGAAATTTGAAAACTTAACGCTGCTTGTGGAAAAGGATATTAAAAACAACTGTGTGCCGATGCTGGTAGGCGATCCCGGAATCGGGAAATCAAGCTGGGTGGAAAGCCTTGCCGAAAGGCTGGGCACAAAATGTTTTACGCTTCCGGTGAACCAGCTTGCGGAGAAGGCTGACCTTACAGGATGCCGCCTGGTGCCTGTAGGGATGGACAAGGATGGAAGACAGGATTATGCACAGGTATTCTATCCGCATATTGTAATCCGCAAGGCCATTGACTATGCGCTCGCCAACACGGATGAAACGCCGATCCTGTTCCTTGATGAAATTAACAGATCAACGCCGGATGTAACTTCCGAGGCATTGTCAATACCCACACTGCGGAGCATCGGGGACAGGGATATCCCTGACAACCTGAAAGTAATCATTGCCGGTAATGACAAAGGAAACGTATGCTCGCTTGACAAGGCATCGATCACCAGGTTTGTCATGTACCATATGGAGCCTGATGTAAACACTTTCATGAATGCAAATCCAGACCTGAACAAATATGTATCGGCGGTGCTTAAAAAATATCCTGACAGGATTGTGCAGGATGCAGTCACTATTCCGGCAAATGATGGTGAAAATAAGGCCGAAAATGAAGATGCTGTCTACGGGATTGATTATGATGATGAAAACATGGAGCAGATGACAGTTCCCAGGACAATCACATGCGTGTCAAACTGGTTAAATGAATGTTCTGACCATGAGCTGATCGGAATGCTCAACACAATGACGGGTAATGACAATACCTTGTTATATGAGGCAGTTGTCGCCCACAGCGGGGAGACACCGTTTTCCCATGCGCTTGTACAGGAGATCTTTGATGCATTGTGCAGCCAGGCACAAAACATCCAGCAGGCACAGGACATCAGCCTTACGGAACCTGTCAGATATCAGGAGATGGTTTCGTTTACGTTCAGGGATGACCTGAATCATTTCATTGCCGCACTGACGCATGATGAAAAATCAGAACTTTTCGTGTATGCATTGTATGACACGCGGGATAACACGAATGTTCTTGAATGCCTTGCCCCGGCAATCACCTCGTTGAATGTCAGGGACTCCCAGGTACTTTCCACGCTTGCGAACAGCCATAAGATAAATGACGTCAATTATGCAGCGGTCTGTTCGCTGAATTGTAAGATAACCCAGGTCATGTCCGTGTTTGGGCTGTGATTACGACCGGGAACTGTCAAGCAGGCATGGGACGGGTGTGTTCCTTGTCTGCAGACAGTCAGAAATTGGAGAAAAATAACTGATGCAGAACCCATTATCATGGATAATAAGGATTCTGGTCATATCAGGATATGGAAAGGAGTCTAAAAAGAATGTGTAAAGGATGTTTATGCATGACATGTGAGGTATGGGAAGAATGTCCGGTATATGCAAGGTGTGAACAGCAGGAGATTTTATCCTGCGGACAAAGATTAATATGCAGCATGTACCAGCCACAGGAAGGAAAAGAACATGAAAATAAAATTTAAAAATCATAACAGGGTGAGGCTTTCGCCTTTTTATAATGATGATGTAAGCAGGGCACTGGATAATGGGCAGATGCTTCATAATGTCGTATCCATAATTGGTCCAATCTACAGATCAGGAAAAAATGTTACGGCATCTGATGAAAACGGGAACGAGATAACACCGGACATGCTTGCCGCAATGATTCTTGCGGATGACGTCCAGGCAGACATTAAATGTGAACTGAATAAAACCTTAATTCATGTGTGGGAGCAGACGCTCACGGACTACCAGAACGGGCTGCGTGCTTCACAGGTATTTATATCACAGGCAAATGCCGCCTTGGATACGCCCCTGCCCATACCATCAGGCACTGTCATTTATATCCCGTCAGACATAAAGAACGCCTGTAAAGGGTATCTGAAAAACAGGGATGAAAATGCGCTCTGTGTAAATACATATTTCTATATCAATGAGCCGCATCCCATATTTTATTTCCGTGACAATGCCGTTTATGACAGATACATTGATTTTATCAAAACTATGGCCGGGAGCCTGACGACAAGGCTTGACATGAATGCCATACGGAAGTTTGCCGACTTTGAGAAGTTCAGGCCGAAACTGATAGACGGTGTCGTACTCCGTAACACCAGGGAACAGGGCATCGCCGCATATGCATTTGAACGGCTGGTCATGAAATTTTCGATAATGTTTGCACAGAAGAACCCGGATGACTGCGGAATCATTGCTCCAAGTATCAACAGCCTGTTGGTACCCAGGTGCCTTCTTTTCATGAATGTCGAAAATATTGCAAAAGCGCCGGCAAATAAAATCGTGCGGGACGTGTCCGTCATAAAATCCGCACTAAAACAGAAATTTTTTCAGATACCGCTGAACCAGATATCCAGATTAAGTGCGGCATCGCTGCAAAGCAGGATCATAGGAATGAAGCTGAAAAACCATGCCGCCCTGCTTGACAAAAATGGTAAAGAGGCTAAAAAGAGGAAAATTTTCCAGTTTGGTATGGCTGCAATGTCCAAGGTAGACCTTTCTAGGCGAATAACGAAAATTATAAATAAGGAAGCGAATGTAAGCAGGTCTGAAAATTATTTTAGGGTTATTCGGTCAACATACATGAAGTCTAACCGGCGCAATCCCGATAATTACAATCTTCCCGGGAGAGGCATTTCCCTGCAGTATAAACCGGATATCCATATATATCTTGACACATCCGTATCAATTTCAGAGGAAAATTACAAAAATGCCATAATAACATGCATCACAATGGCGAAAAAACTGGATGTAAACCTGTATTTTAACTCGTTCAGCGATGTCATCTCGGAAAGCACCCGGCTGAAGATTAAAGGGAAGACCATAGGCGAGATTTACAGGCAGTTCCAGAACGTACCGAAAGTATCAGGCGGGACGAGTTTTGAGCTTGTATGGCAGTATATCATGCAGTCAGCCAGAAGAAAAAGGGAGATCAGCCTCATGATTACGGATTTTGCATATTATCCGCCAGATGAACGTCCGGCTTATCCAGCAAAGTTATATTATGCCCCGATTGACACGTCAAAAGCATCATGGCCATATGTGAGGAAAGCCGCAGAGGAGTTCTGCCAGAGTATGTACCATATCGAACCCAATATATGCAGATATATACTCATGCCCCAGAATTTAGAATATCACACGAAGGAGGGATAAAAATGTCTGTAGTTGATTTAACAGATGAAGTGAATGATAAAGATACTGGCAATAATGCTGACAAGAACAATGATATTCAGATCGGGATCATAGCAAACATTCCCAAGGAACTGATGACAGGAGTGATGAACCCGCCGGAGAACAATGGTTCCAGAACGATCCTAAAGAACCTGAACAAAGCAGACCATACACCGACACTGTTCAGGGATGCCATCATCGACCAGCTTATGGCCGTACTGATTGGTGAGTCGCACCCAAATGCGCTTCTTGTCGGTATGGCAGGAACTGGAAAAACCAAGATTGTCGAGGAACTGGCACACAAGATTGAGATAAAGGATGCATCAGTACCCGAACTGTTATACGGATACACAATATATTCCCTGCAAGTTTCAGATATCGTGGCAGGAAGCAGCATGGTGGGAGAGCTGGAAGAAAAAGTAAAGGAACTGACTGACTTTTTGTCGGATAAGAAAAATAAGGCAATCCTGTTTGTGGATGAGTTCCATATGCTGTTTAAGGAAAACATGTATGAAAAGATTGCACAGATACTAAAACCCGCACTGAGCAGGGGGGAGATAAGGGTGATTGGCGCCACGACAGCGCAGGAGGTAAAGAGCATAGCATCCGATCCGGCGTTTAAAAGGAGATTCACGAAAGTAATCGTGGATGAGCTTTCAAAAGACCAGACACTGGAGATCGTGAATGTATATGTTAGGAAACTGGCTGAACATTATAAAATGCCGGTTCATTATGACATGGAACTGGGCAGGAATATTGTTGACATAGCGGATGAATACTGCTCAAATGACACACACCGCCCGGATAATGCGGTGACACTGATTGACCGTGCTGCCGCAGACGTCATCATTGAAAAATATAAGCTGCTGAACAGTCCGGATAAAAACCTCCATGATATGGGACGTTCCATTACCAAAATTAGCCTGTCCAAACGCAGCATTATAAGGACAGCCTTAAAAATTGCGACAGGGCACAATGAACCCAGGGATTTTTCAGAAGAAGGGCTGCGGTCGGAACTGGAACCTGTCAAAGGGCAGGATGATATCCTTGACCAGATTGTAAAAATTATCAGGCTCAGGAACATGCACGTAAGGCCGGTGAACCAGCCTCTTACATTCCTGTTTTCAGGCCCGTCAGGCGTCGGAAAGACGGAAGTGACAAAAATTATTGCAGGATACTGCATGAATGAAAAACCGATAAAGCTGAATATGGCTGAATTTTATTCGGAGGCGAGCATAAACCGCCTGATTGGTGCGCCGGCCGGGTATGTGGGATATGATTCAAACGCAGAAATGCCATTTGACATCCTTAACACCAATCCATACCAGGTGATCGAGCTCAATGAATTTGACCAGGCACACAAGTCCGTACAGGATCTGTTCATGAATGTGTTCGAGGAAGGGTACCTGAAGGACAACAATGGAAAAATCATTGACTTCTCCAAATCCATCATTATCGCAACGACAAACGCAGGGCATATGGATACCAGTAACCCGATAGGGCTTAACAGAAAGAAACACGGCACATCCGTATCGGAGTTGTCAGGACACTTTAAACTGGCGCTCATAAACCGTTTTCAGCACAGGCTGACTTTCCATGAGATTACGCGTGAGATTTATGAGGAAATCATGAGGGATACATACAGTAAGGAAGTCCGGCTGATAAAGCGGTTAAAACCGGGTGCCGCACTGGAGGATGAACTTCCGGATTCCGTATTAAAAGAATTATGCGATGAAAGTTTTGACGTGCGCTTCGGTGCAAGACCGGTCAGGACAGCAGTATGTAATTATATCGACAATAAGCTGTTGGAAGGGTGTGCATAAAACAGCCCAAAATCCAAAGAAAGGATGAACGAACATGCCAATCATCTTAAATGAAAATGAACAGACAGGAGCAGCGAGTATATTCTCGCAGAAAAAGAAAATTGTGTCACCGCAGTTTTTCAGCAAATCGCTGACAGGATCAGGCAAAAAACGCGGGCTTTTAAACGGCGCCCTGCTTCCATGCATTGACGGGAAAAAAGTGGTAAAGCCGCCGATTGCGTATCCGTACAAGAAAGTAACCGTCACGACTGGGACTTCGACATTTGAAGTCCTGCCGTTAAGCCTGTACATACAGGACAGGCTGGAATATGACGAACTGCCGGGCAACGCGGAATGCATTTCGCCGGACACGGTTCCGGAGGAACAGAGGTATTATTTGTCGCTGACAATGGACTATATGATTCTTGCCACCGACCTTGAAAAGAAGGGCAAGAGCACTTACTGTTCCTATGATATCGGGATCATATGCAGAAACGAGTATGGGAAATATGAAATGTCCGTAACTTCATCATTTTTTATTGATATTGATTTTATAACAGCGCAGTCCCCGGACATTGATGTCAATATGGTCAATGAATATGTAAATAAGCTGAAGGTGTATGACCTGGTTCAGGCGACAGCAGAGCTGTGGGACGAGGGAATACCCCAGATCATGAATGCAATGCTGGAAACAGGGACTGACAAGGATATCATTGTCACCTTCTGCAGGATGCTGGACAATTACTCAGTAAACCTCACTGATTACAAGTATGTCTACAACAGTATCCAGAATGGGTATCCCGGAGCGCTGGAGGATGCAGCAAATGCCAACCTGAACATACTGCTGAATGCAAAACTGGAAATGCTTGAAACGATCAAGCCGGATATTGCCACATTCAAGCCGGTGCCATATACGGGTTCTGATATCAGTTTTTCCCCGGAGCAGATAACTGCAATTACGTCCCCGGAGCCATGCTGCATTGTGCAGGCGGGAGCCGGGACAGGAAAATCCACGGTGATCAACAGCAGGCTGAAGTACCTGCGGCAGTGCGGGGTAGACTTAAAAACCGTAACGGTACTATCATTTACTAATGCGGCGGCAAACCATATCAGTGAAATTGCACCCGACGTGAAATCGCAGACCATTGCATCCATGATCCATGACATCTATTCGGCAAATTACGCACACAATCTTTCAACCCCGGATACGATCATCAATGTGCTGCAGGCGGACAATGGGATTATGGAACAGAATCCGGTTGCGCATGATGTTATCAGGGCGTTTGAAAAAATGAAGGAAAACACAAATTCCGGCCTTGTGGCGCTGTCCAATATTGCCGGCAGCCGTTTTTCAGAGCTTACGAATCTGCTTGACAGTATCCGCCAGACAACGCTTGAACTGGAATCCATCATCTGTTACCATGCAGCCGACCGTCTTACGGAGAATGCCACATTATGCAGGCACCTTATCATGGACGAGGTGCAGGATAATTCCATTTTTGAGTTTATTTACATTATCAGTTATGTAATCAGGCATAAGGCGAGCCTGTATCTTGTGGGAGACTGCTCACAGACACTTTATGAGTTCAGGGCATCGAACCCGAAAGCGCTCAACTGCCTTGAAATGAGCGGGGTCTTTGAATGCATGCAGCTACAGACGAACTACAGGTCAAACCAGAATATCCTTGACTTTGCGAACTTGATTCTCACAAACATTGAGGCGAACCAGTACGCCAGAATCCAGCTCCATGCCAATGATTTTAATACAAGGCCCTTTGAGGATGATGTAAAGGTCACATACAGCAACCTTCCCGGTATCAGCAAATTAAAGGAATACCTGCCAGGCATGCTACTGGAAATAAAGGACTGGATTGCGGAAAAACTCGGCAATAATGAGCAGGTGACATTCCTTGCATACAGGAGGAGCGATCTTAAAAATTTTGAGGACATTATCAGGATCATGTTCCCGCAGGCTTCATTTATCAATATTGTGCCCGCAAAGAACTACCAGCAGACATTTTTCTCGAAGTACATACGCCTGATGGGGCACGATTATACACACAGGGCAGGAAATGACGCAGCCGTGGAAATAATGCGCCATATCATCGGGAACAAGGAGAAGATCGGCGTATACAACGACAATGCTGATGCGGCACTGAAAAAGAGCCTTACGGAATGGATGACGAAAAACAGGGATGAACTTATGGCAAAGGATCTGATGCTGCAGAACAGCCTGATCACAATGAAGGATTTTAACGATTATGCATTTCAGACGCTTATTGACTATGAGATAGAGAAAAATGCACTGAAGCTGAGGCTGACAAGCATGAGGAACCAGCAGAAAAAAGAACAGAACATAAGCCATTACAATTTTGTGGCAAGCACCATCCACAGCGCCAAGGGGCTTGAATTTGACAATGTAATCCTGCTCTACAACGAACATGATTCGGCTATGGAGGAAACAAAGCGCATGTATTATGTCGGACTTACGCGGGCAAGGCAGTCGGAGTATATCCTTGCATATAATGCGCATAAACAGTCAAGCAATATCAGGACGGCATATGAGGCAATATGCGCCAGCAAATCCGCACCGAACAGAGGGAATACGGAGACAATTGTAAACGAAATGGGGGAGACGGCATGATTGAGACAGGCGAAATTTACCACATATCACAAAACGGAGCGCCGACAGGCCACGAGCTCTGGTCAGACCGTCCGGGGATTGTGATCAGCAGTATCGAAAGCCTGCAGACGGAAGGGACTGTCAAAATTGTATATGTCAGTTCAAAAGACAGGAAACGTCCGCATTCGGTTAAGATCAGCGATATGTCGTTTTTCAGAAAAAGCAGGGGGCAGAAATACCGTGAGCACATTGCACTATGTTCGCAGATACACACCGTTGACAAATGCAGGCTTGAATCGTGTTATGGAAAGGTCAGCAGCGATGAACTAAAGGAGATTGAAACAATAGTGAAGCAGACTCTGTTTTAATCATACGGCTATTGCATGACATTATTCATCATGCAATAGCTGTATTTTCCATTTTTGGTATTTTCAAATATAATATTTTAAGATATGATAAGAAACAGGGATCTGAGTCTGTCAGACTTGCAATAAAAGGGAGGCGTGAAACATTAACCTGGATTTTTTTATACACAACCATTTCAGACCATCGCCGGCAACAGACGCTGGACTGTATCCACTTCAAAAAAGAAACCAATAGACATAAATGTATTAAGGTCACAGGGTAGAATTGTTGGTGCATCATTTAAGGATGGGAATATGCCGCTCGTCGATCTGTACGATGTCAGCAATATCCTTCCCAATGCGACAAATGCAACGTATAGCTTGAATCAGGCCCTCGATGATTTTGTCGTGCTGGATATTGAACCCAGATGTCCCCCGGAAATCAGGGACAACCTGTTAACGCTGCCATATATGTATGGTGAATTATCCATGTCCGGAAAGGGCTTTCACCTTATTTTTCAGAAACCGTCAACAAAATACAAAGAAATTTTGATGAGCAAACCCGCAATAAGGGAAGAAAACGGGTATTATGAATTTCTGCTCACGCATTATGTCACATTTACGGGAATGGTGCTAAAACCTACGGATCAGTGTGTATTTCAGGATGCATCGAAAATTGACGAACTTTTTGACGGCATAGCGGGGACAAAAAAACTTTCCATCAATACGGAAATGGCCACGGACAGCATTCCCAGACTCAGCGAAATTGTATATGGAAAGGCAATTGCGGCAACCCTGAAAAGGGCTGTCTATGGGAAAACGCCAGCCGACTTCAAAAACGATAACTCCGCATATGAGTTTGGTGTGATAGGATTTTACATGCATAACCTGGATCTGCTGTTGAGCACCACAAGATACAATAAACAGGAATATCTGCCGCCGGAAAAAGTACGCATCTTATATACGGTAGTGTCGGACGTGATTCCGCACAGGATCAAGCATGACGAATACCGTAATGGAATCCCCATGTTGATGTACAGCTGTATGCGTGCGATGACTAGGGTGGAGATATCGTAAAAATATCATAGATACATAAAACAGAACAGTTTGTTATATAGCTGTTCTGTTTTTACGTATATGGGAAGAAAATCATTCCCCTGCTGAAACAGGCTTTCAATTTAATCAGAAAACAGAGGTACATCAGGAATGGAGAATTATTATGGAAGAAATAATCAAACAAAAAATTATAACCGAATATGCAGGCAGATCCCTGCAGGATATTTACGACTTCATAAATGGGATACAGATGGAAAATTTAATAACGCTAGGGGACGCAAAATCACTTATGTCATGGGCTGATGACTATAAGCGCAGCCATTAAGTCAATCCTTATGTTGTGAAAAAAGCCTGTATCGTGTATACTGATAACAGGAACATATTAAAACACTCAAAAACAATTGATTCCAGACAGGGGAGGGTGTCCTATGAATGAAAACAGGGCAGGGCTCGGCTACCAGGACTTTGAGGAAGTGAGAACCCAGCATATATTTTATATTGATAAGACAGATTTTATCAGGGAATGGTGGGAATATGCAGATAAAGTGACCTTAATCACACGTCCGCGCAGGTTTGGAAAGACACTGAATATGAGTATGACGGAGTGTTTTTTCTCAAACAAGTACAAGGACAGGAGTGACCTGTTTGAGGGACTGTCCATATGGGAGGAACAGTCTCCTGACGGGGAATATAAGTACAGGAAGCTGCAGGGTACTTATCCGGTAATTTTTTTAAGTTTCGCGAATGTCAAGGCTACATCATATGAAGATATGGTATTTAAAATTACCCAGGTAATTACCGAATTATATAACGAAAATGATTACCTGCTGAAAGAAGATCTGTTGAATGAGAAGGAACAGGAATATTATCATAATATAAAACCAGGGATGGATGCGAAGCTGGCTACTGATGCCATACGTTCAATGGCCGGCTTCATGCAGCGCCATTATAATCAAAAGACAGTCATTATCCTGGATGAATATGATACGCCGATGCAGGATGCATGGATTTCTGGATACTGGGAGGAAACGGTCAGCTTTTTTAGCGGCATGTTTAATTCCACGTTCAAAACAAACAAATACCTGGAGCGGGGGCTTATCACAGGAATTACAAGGGTGGCAAAAGAAAGCATTTTCACAGGCATGAATAACCTTGATGTCATAACTACAACTTCAGACAAATATACCACAGCTTTTGGGTTTACGGAAGAAGAAGTCTTTACAGCGCTTGACAATGCTGGATTAGGGGAACAGAAGCAAAAAGTAAAAAGATGGTATGACGGATTTATATTTGGTACCCGAACAGATATCTACAATCCATGGTCAATTGTATCTTTTATCAACAAAAAAGGAAAATATGATACCTACTGGTCAAATACAAGCGGAAACGGACTTGTGAACCAGCTGATCCAAAAAGGTAACCCAGACATAAAACAGATAATGGAAGATCTGCTGCAGGATAAAAGCTTTGAGGCAAAAATCGATGAAAAAATAGTGTTTGACCAGTTAAACGGCAGCGCGGATGCAGTGTGGAGTCTGCTGCTTGCGACAGGATATCTGAAAGTGTTAAGTGTGAAAACACTGGATTCAGATGAGGAAGGTGTAGGAGTGGAAGGTGATGTTTGGTACACGCTTACCATCACAAACCTCGAAACAAAACGAATGTTCCGCAAGATGGTCAGCGACTGGTTTGGCGGCAATGCGGAAATGCCGTACAATAATTTCATCAAGGCGCTTCTTATAAATGACATGGACAGGATGAATGAGTTTATGAACAAAATTGCGCTGTACAGCTTTTCAAGTTTTGATATTGCCAAAAATGCGTCAGATGATGATGCGCCTGAACGGTTTTATCATGGGTTTGTACTGGGACTGATGGTTGAACTGGCGGGACGGTTTGAAATCACATCAAACAGGGAAAGCGGTTTTGGACGCTATGATATCATGCTGACACCGAAGAACAGGGAAAAAGACTGTGCATACATTATTGAGTTTAAGGTGCATAAACCCTCAAAGGAAAAAGATCTTGCACAGACTGTTGCGAACACACATTCCCAGATTGATGAGAAGCTGTATGATGCCAAACTGATTGCAGATGGTTTTTCCCCAGAGCAAATCAGAAAATATGGGTTTGCATTCAGGGGAAAAGAGTGCCTGATTGGTTAAGTACTGGCATACGGGGCAGGGAAACAGTCTCCCTGTCCTAGCACTGTCAATGATTTGTTCAATGGCATTTGTATTAAAATATGATAAAAGAGGATATTTCGTGTATAATACAAAATTCATAACGGTTGATGGAAAAGATTTATATCCCGGATATCTCGGCAGGGAGCAGAGAGTCCTGATCAGAAACCGGTACAGCGGAAAAAGGAATATATGTGGTGTGCATGCCGTTCGGACGCAGGACTTTATTATAAAATCAGTGAGGATTTAAAAATATATCCTGAACATAACGGATATACGCATGACAAATATTGCTGCAGGTATAAGGATATAACAGGAACTGGAGCGCAAAAGCTGCCTTATATTGTGGGTGAAAATGGAGATGTGACAGTATGTACCTCATTTGATCCCGGGCGGTATCCCGGAAGTGCGGACAACCTGGAACAAAAACGGCGGTATGCTGTGGATTCTAATGCAGAATCTACGGAATCAGAAGAAATCCTGATTGACAGGGATAATTCCGGAAAAAGAATAAATGAACCACAATTAGGGCTTGACAGGCTCATAAGATGTATCAATGTGGATTGTTTTACCGAAAAGGTACTCAACAATAAAACGATAGAAAACAGGCTGAACTTTTCCACATATGTTTATCACAGGAGAAAGAGGATCAGATTAAGCAGAAATAAAA
>OFGQ01001904.1_pt1 | contig 12773 bp, 14 predicted proteins | sample 1521791 | NCBI WGS metagenome assembly OFGQ01 (sample SAMEA3504116, study PRJEB24116) | mouse gut metagenome | biome: mouse gut; feature: mouse-associated habitat; material: faeces | place: Denmark | collected 2011 | reverse complement strand
AGCAGATTTGTCTTCGCTTTTTCTTCGGTCTTTCGGATTTTCGCCGCTTTTTCCGCACAGCTGATGACCGCTTTTAACGATTCCAGATTTTTGTCGAAATAGAGCTGGATCTCCTCACTGGCTATTTTTGCGACCGCGCGGGAAGCGTCCTGATTATCCAGCTTCGTCTTTGTCTGTCCTTCAAACCGCGGGTCCGGATGTTTAATCGATACGACCGCCGTCATCCCGTTACGAATGTCCGTGCCGGTAAAATTCGAATCCTTCTCTTTGAGAATACCAAGCTCCCTTGCGTACTGATTGATCACCGTTGTAAAGATCGTCTTAAATCCGGTAATATGCGTCCCGCCTTCCGCATTATAAATATTGTTGCAAAATCCCAGAATATTTTCGTGAAATTCATTCGTATACTGAAATGCCGCCTCTACGGTAATCCCGTCTGATTCTCCCTGAAAATAAACGACATCGTGAATCGTCTCGCTCTTTTTGTTCAGATCCTTCACAAAGCCGATAATGCCGTCCGGTTCATGATATTCAATATGTTCCACGCTTTCCCCGCGCCGGTCTTCAAAAATAATCGTCAGCGCAGGATTTAAGTACGCCGTCTCATGCATCCGGCTTTTAACCTCATCCGAACGGAATTTCGTCTCCTCAAATATAGTATCATCCGGCAGGAAATTCACCTTCGTGCCGGTTTTTCTCGTCTTCCCAAGCTTCGGCAGCAGCCCGTCCTCAAGCTCAATGACCGGCTTTCCTCTCTCATAGCGGTCATGATGGATATAACCCTCGCGGCTGATCTCCACATCCATATAGACAGACAGAGCGTTTACCACAGAAGAACCTACACCGTGGAGTCCCCCGCTGGTCTTATAAGCGGTATCGTCAAACTTGCCCCCTGCATGGAGTGTGGTATAGACCACCCGCGCCGCAGACACGCCCGCTGCGTGCATCCCCACCGGCACGCCCCTCCCGTTATCGGTAACCGTAGCCGAACCGTCTTTTTCCAATGTCACATGTATCTCTGTACAGAAGCCAGCCAGATGCTCATCCACAGCATTATCCACAATCTCATAAATCAGATGGTTCAACCCCTTCGTTGACACACTTCCGATATACATTCCCGGCCTTTTCCGTACTGCTTCAAGCCCTTCCAGTATGGCAATACTATCTGCATCATATGTATTCTTGTTCGCCATATTATTCAGATCCTTTCTTTGTAAATATTTCCACACCTCCCACATCTTAGCACAAAATATGGCATTGTTCAAATACATTTTATTTTATGAGCACCGTATCTAGTACGTCGGCAAGATACGTCACCGCATTGCGCATCTCATCCACCGTATTCGTCTGTGCCCCAGCCTCAATCAGGAGGGATTTCGGTTTGAAATGCATGTTATAGCGGTAGCCTTTCAGGTAAATGTGTCTGGTGAAGCCCGGATATTTTGCCATTGCGGCAAGCTGCATCTGCAGGGAAAAGGCAAGGTTATCCTGGATATACGGGTTGGCAAGGTATCCGATATTGCCGTTTGCCTTCGTCCGGCTCATCCCGTTAAAAAACATAATCTGGGCGGTCTGTTTCCCGTCAATCTCCGTTACCAGATGGGTCTGCTCCCCCACTCCGTCACGGTGAAGATCGATGACTACCTCGATGCTGGGGTTCTCGTCAAGAATCTTCTGGATTTCCGGCTCCGCCAAGTCATACGCCATGCTCCGGTCCAGTTTCCCGTCCACCATGTCGTAAACGCCTTTATGATGAATCGTCTCAATTCCATACTTATCGTTGAGAAGATCCGTCAGCAGGTTCCCCATCCCCACAATGGTGGTGCTCTCATCCCCCGGCACAGAGTCCGCGAAGGCCTCCTGAGAGTGGGTATGGTAGACCAGTACTTTCGGGCCTTTCTTTGACTGGTCAATCTTCATATTCTTTTCCAGAAGCACCTGTGCGTTCAAAAGCTCCGGGTCTGCCATAGTGCTGGAATCCACAGTGTAAAAATTCCCCAGAAGATACTCGTAGTTCATCAGTTTTTCCATAGAAGTGTCAATCTGCGGCGCGGATGCCTGAACTACCGGCGGGTCAGCCCCGTCCTTTTGTACCAGTTTCCCATTCTCGTCCACCATATTCTCGTCATTTGCCTGATTCGCAAGAATCATCTGGTAAGTCTCCCGATCCTCGATATCTGTATAGGCAGAAGATTTCCCTTCTATGTAAACGCCAAGAGGAATCAGCTCCATCGCCGTTTCCGCAATCCAGTCTATAAGTGAACCGTCGTTTCCGTTTTCCACATAAACGAATCCCGTCAGGAATGTCCGCTTGGCGTGTTCCATCAACACCCTGTTCAGTTTCGTCTGGTCTGCCTGAGCTCCCTTTTCAGACCTTTGGGGCGGTGAAATATTCATGCAGGTATAGACTGCAAGGATTCCCAATATGACAACGATTAGTATTTGGCTGACCCTCTTTCTTTGTTCCACATCATCACTCCATCTGCATCTTGCTTTCACCTGTACATAGGCCATCCGGGGGAAAACCTCCCTCTAAGCAAACGTCTGCCTTTTGCCTCCTAAAACTCTTTGGGAAGGAATTCCCTCTTTACCGCCTGCACAGGATATCAATTCCTTAACACTATATGACACCCATTTCCTGATTATGTGCATGTCCTCTTGAAAAAAGCATGTTCAGCGCCTCTGAGATGGTGTAGCTGATGCGCTTTACCGTCTCGTCAATGTCTTTCGGCGTCACGAACAGTCCGTTTAGGTGAGGGGAAATCAGCTCCTTCACCAGTTCATATTTTTCCGCCGCATTGTATCCCTGCATCACGACACCGACTCCCCGCAGCGTCTCCGAGCTCTCCAACGCCAGGATCAGGTTCTCCATGGTGTCGTTGACTATGGTAGCCGCATCTACCACCGTTGGGACGCCGATTGCCACCACCGGGATACCCACCGTATCTTTGGTGATGGCATTCCTGTGGTTTCCCACGCCGGAACCGGGATTAATGCCTGTATCCGTAATCTGGATGGTCCGGTTCAGCCGTTTCGAGCTTCTTGCAGCCAGTGCGTCCACGGCAATCATCATATCCGGCTTCGTCTCCCGGACAATCCCTTTGATAATCTCTACCGTCTCCATGCCGGTCTGCGCCATGACCCCGGGGACGATGGCGCTTACCAGATGTACGTTCTCCTCTCCCATGGCGTATTTGCCGTATTCCTTCACAATATGACGGGTAATGTTCAGGTTATCCACCACATAAGGGCCCAGCGCATCCGGAGTCACCTTGCGGTTTCCAAGTCCCACCACAAGAACCGAAAAATCCTCCTTGTCCTTCTTAATAAAGCGGGCAAGGAACTTGGCAAGCTCCCCCGAAATCTCGTCGTGGTAATCTTCGTCGGGAACCGCCATATTTGGCGCTTCCATGGTGATATAGGTTCCCACCGGCTTGCGCATGACCTTTGCGCCGTTCTCCGTCTCAATCTTAACCGTCGTCACCTTGATCTCACGCTCTTCATCGTAGTCCTCCTTCAGGGAGACGCCCTGAACCTCCACATTGTCCGATTCAAACCGCTCCTTGTCCTCAAGGGCAAGGTCCGTCCTGATACTATACTTTTCAATCATCCCTTACATCCTCACTTTATTCATAGTCTGTTACTGATTTATTGCTAGTTTTTACAATATTTTGAGAAATATGTATTGACAGAAACCATTCCTTGCCCTAAAATAAACTCGTATGTTTCGTTAGAACGTCCGTGTCCGGCTCTAACGAAGTCAGTCATCGATACGAATGAATCGAAATATAAGATATTGGAGGTGGACAAATTGGCTAATATCAAATCTGCAAAGAAGAGAATCTTAGTGAACGAAACAAAAGCTGCTAGAAATAAGGCAATCAAGTCTAAGGTAAAAACTTGCGTGAAGAAGGTCGAGGCTGCTGTTGCGAACAAAGACGCACAGGCTGCCGCAGAGGCTCTCAAAGTTGCGACTGTTGAGATTAACAAGGCAGGAAGCAAGGGCGTTTACCACAAGAATACCTGTTCAAGAAAGATTTCCCGTCTGGCAAAAGCCGTGAACGGAATCGCTTAAAGGCAGTTGCTTGAGAACGATAGATGTGAAGAAGAAAACCAGCCATACCGTCAGTGGCTGTTTTTTTGATGCATCGCCGATACTGCGAATCATTCATTATCCGCTCTAAATCGCCAAAACAGACACTAATTCTTGATAACGGTCTGTCTGATTGCGGATATCCTCTTCTGTGACCCCGTAATATAGATATACGTCCCGGTAAATTGCTTTCAGTCTCTTCATCTCTTCCTTGCTGCCGCTGTAAGAACAGGAAATCAATCCCCATCTTCTCTCCACTGCAAATTCAATCATCCCTCTTTTGGTACAGATTCTATAAAGATGAAAATCTATTGGGAACTGCCCGTCCGAAACCGCCTGGGCCGCCTCGCTGCGAAGCCTGGCCTGACGGAGCGCTTCCTCGATGGAAGCTCGGTCCCTGCCTTTGAGAGCCGGAATCTTTGCCAAACCTCCCAGCAATTCCGGCTGGTAATGTAAAATCAGGGATTCTTTCACACATTTATATTGTTCCTGATAAGAAACACTCTGTTTTGACAGCTCAGACGCATGGTATTTATTTTGCAGATAAAGTACCAGCTCGTCAAAGCTATGGGGTTCTGCTTTGATAGCTGACGCTGCCTTTGCCCTTTTCCTAAGGGCATGTCTTTGCCGTATTTTTTCTTTCAGGCTTTTCTTCTTCGCCTTTCCTGCAATAAAAACACTGGTGGGCCCGTCTGCCCCGCCGATGATGGATACGGCGGCGGCCTTCTTTTTTCTGGTTTTTCTAATCATATACGCTGCCTCCCGGAAAATAAGCCATTCCAAAGTTACACATCACTCTGGAATGGCTTACCCTTATCCCTTTAAAATTTCTCCTTATGAACCTTATCCATCGGCAGCTCGTCCAGAGAATATGCGGCCGGATGATCCTTAGGCATTCCCAATGACAGGATCGCCTCCACGCCATACTTGTCCGGAATACCAAGCAAATCCCGAATGAACACTTCCGTCGTCCTTCCGTCCGAAGCCTCCCGAAGCCTTCCCTGTACCCAGCAGCTTCCCACGCCAAGGCAGTCAGCCATCAGATGCATATTCGCCATGGCAGCCGAACAGTCCTCAGTCCAAACGTCGGTCTTCTCCGTGTCGCCTACGACAACAATCGCGCAGTCCGCATGCTCAAGCATTGCCGCGCCGGCCGCCCTGCTCTTCGTAAGCTTCGCCAGCACATCCTTATCATGGACCACGATGAACTCCCACGGCTTTAAATTCTTTCCGGATGCAGACAAAAGCCCTGCCTTTAAGATCTGATCCACCTTCTCTTCCGGAACAGCTTCCCCGGTGTAAGTCCTTACGCTCCTGCGGCTTCTCATTACTTCCAATAAATCCATCTTTTCAACACCTCTTCATAATTATTCTATATTTTTCCTTTAGTATACACCAATCCTGTCGGCAAATTCAACTCTTTCTTGCCATCAAACTTTATAGGTCTTAATGCATTTTTAAGCAGAATTTTAATTTCCACATCCTTAATCGGGCTTCTTTCCATAGCAAGCAGATAATCTTCTTTATCAACCTTATTCCAATCTATCACTAGCTTTAATTCTTTTCTTAATATCAAGTCAAGCCATATACGTGTACTTCTCCCATTACCTTCTCTAAATGGATGGGCAATATTCATCTCTACATATTTTTCTACAATCTCATCGAAAGTTGATTGAGGCATATTGTCAATATTCCTCAAAGCAGCTTCCAAATACATAACAGGCGCAAATCTGAAATTGCCTTTTGCAAGATTTACAGTCCTCACTTTTCCGGCAAAATCATATAACTCATTAAATAAAAATTAATGAACTCTTGCAAGTTCCGCTGAATCATTAATCCCCAGTTTATTTTTCAGAGCCATATTATTCCTCCATAAATCTATGATAGGCATTTATCTTTAATACCCTCTCTCCTTCAGCCCGTTGACGATCCCCACATAAAACTCTCTCACATCGAAGTCCCGGATATTCTCCCGGTTCAGATCGATCATATCCCCATGGGAAATCCCCCGTCTCCCGCTGGTCGTTAGAAATGTATAATCTTCCCCCGCAACCAGCCCATCGTTCGGGCCGTCAAAAAATTTCACCAGCTGATGGGAAAAATTGAGCGGAAACCTTCCTCCTGACGCCACATTCAGTTTGGAACCCACACTCTGATAATAAACCCCCGGCATATCCGGTACATTCTGGTTGAACCTCTGACATGCCGAAGCCGTAAGATCCGTGACTGCAGCAAGGAAATCCGGGTTCTCATCCCCTAATTTCCTAAGGGCGGCATTATAAGTATCCGCCACCTTATCCTTCGCTGCCTGAGGAATCTTCCCCAGAAGATAATCCGCAAAAATACATCCCCGGTGAGGCGTGTTAATCGTGGTCAGGGACGCGACATATTCTGCCATCCCAAGAACACTGACCGCATACCTCGAATCCAGCCCGCCCTTGGAATGTGCGATGATATTCACCTTCTGACAGCCCGTCTCGGCAATTACCTCCCTGATACGCCTGGCAAGCTCCCCGCCGCTGTCCGCAACCGAAGCCGCCGACTGATGGTTCCCATAGTAGACCGAAGCGCTATGCGCCTCTAGTTCTTTGGGAATCCTCCCCCAATAATTAAAATATTTAAAATCACGGAAGAACACCCCATGCACCATGAGGATCGGATATCTGGTCTCACACAGTCTCTCATCCTTACGCTCCTGCGCCTGCATGATCTTCCCGCTCTCAAATTCCCATTCTGCCGCCGCCATACGGATAATCTTCAGCAGCACTGCAAGATTTACAATCGGTATCCATGCGCACAGAATCCCTATTGTCCTCCATTTTACCCCAATCTGTGAGGAAGTCAGATACACACGGATGATGCCGCTAAAGAACACTGCCGCCTCCACGGCTATCACACAGGCAAGATCCGCGAACCATAACAGCTTGTCCTGCGGAAAACATACCGGCAGCATTATGGCTAAACCCACCGCCGACACACTCACAGATAACAGAAAACAGACCAGAAGCTCACAGCCATCCGCACAGATCCTAAGCCTTCTTCCCGAAATCTTCCGATGGGAAAATGCCGGGATAATATTGAGCAAAATAAACCCAAATACCAAAAGGAGCATGAAAAAAATGTTATCATGATATAAAAACGGGATATTTGCCGTAAGACATATCCACAACGCACAACAAATCCGTCGTATGTACTTCATCATTCCACCATCCTAATCCGCGGATAATATTGGAATACCGCCTTAGCCAGAATCTTCTCTTTCTCTACATATTGATGTTCCCAAAATCTGGAATCATGGGAATGATTCCGGTTGTCCCCCATCACAAAATAGGAATCCTTTGGAACCTCATAAGGCCCAAAACTGCCTTGCGGCGCCTCTTTCAGGTAAATCTCATCAAGGGGCGTATCTGAACCGTCTATGTAGACCCGTCCATCCACAATACGAACCGTCTCTCCGGGAAGTCCGATGACCCTTTTTATGAAGACCTGGGATTCATCATCCGGGAAACGGAAGATAATAATATCCTCCCGGTCAGGCTCCTGCAAAAGATATGCCAGACGGAAGCCAATTATCCGATCCCCCGGAAGGATGGTATCCTCCATGGAACCAGACGGAATCGTGGCATTGACGATCAAGACCTTGCTGCAAAACAAAGCAAGCAGGACCGGTATCACGATCATGTCAAAACATTCTCTGGCTATTTTCTTCCATTTATTTTTCTTAGTATCCAAACACTCCGTCGATTGATTCATCATTCTCCACCCAGTCGCTCACGAGAATCATCCGGTATGTCTCCTTCGTATCACGGATAAACACCTTCTTGATTCCTGCGTTAATGATCAGCCGTTTGCACATAGAACAGCTATTGGCATTCTTGATATACTCTCCCGTATCCACCTCGATTCCGATCAGATACATGGAGCTTCCAATCATCTTATCCCTCGATGCGCTGATGATTGCATTCGCCTCGGCGTGGACACTCCGGCAGAGTTCGTAACGCTCTCCCCGCGGCACCCCCATCTTCTTGCGAACACACTCGCCAAGATCCGTACAGTTCTTCCGCCCTCTGGGAGCGCCGACATATCCTGTGGAAATTACTTCGTCGTTTTTTACGATCACTGCTCCATAGTGCCTCCTTAGACAGGTACATCTCTGGGACACCATCTCTGCAAGATCCAGATAATAGTTCGTCTTATCTCTGCGTTCCATTTGTTCCTCCCGCTTCTTATGGTTTCTTACTCTATATTATCGCCCATCTTGAGAAAAATATCAACCCGGAAACTTCATTCTATCTCCACAATTCTGGAATATCCGCGCAGCGGATACTCTCCGTCATGCGCCCCCATCTAATCCTCTGCCTTTAAGAAATATCCCATATTGATACGGACTTCTTTCCGTTCTCTGTCACGATTGGAATAACAACATGTGTCAAACCCGATCAACTCAAATCCTTCCTTCTCGTAGAATCGGATCGCCGCCGTATTGCAGGACTGGGTCTCCAGAATCATCGCCCTTCTGCGCTCCCGAACCGCTTGTTCTTTTGCCACAGCCATAAGCCGATGCCCGATCCCCTGCCTTCTGAGATTCTCATGTACCCATAATTCCGTCACCATCAGCCGGTTGCTCCACTCCTCCGGACAAGTCTCGATACAGGCAAGCATCTGTTTTTTCCCATCCTGCTCTTTAACGATCCCCCACGCACATGCCTTCTCCCAATGAGGCTGATACAGTTTATCCGGGAAATCGTACTCCTCCGGATAATGAGATACCGGTACGTCAAAACGCTGTTTTGGCATACTGACATGGAAGCCGCTCCCATCCCTCTCTATCCGAATATCATAATATTCCTCTGCTGTGTATTTCATGGGTATCACGGTCCCTGCCCATTCTTCTTTTGGCAACGCTATAATATCCAAATCTCCTTCCATCTGCCTTCCTCCTTATCATCCGCATCATTTTGTTTCTAAGCAAAGTACCTTCCCGATTATGATTCCTTTTGAATCCACACCATCAGATCTTCCAACGTGATCCCATCAAAATATGCGTTCGTAAGCCTGTAAAATTCCATCCACATCGGCAGTGTCTTGCATTCTTTTGCCCTCTCGCAAGCATTCGTCTCACACCTAAGGCAAGCCACCGGTGCAAGATTCCCTTCCGTAAGGCGCAGGATATCCCCGACACGGATACTGCCAGGCTCTGCCGCCAGACGGTATCCGCCGCCCTTCCCCTGAAGCCCTTCAATCAACTTGTTCTTCGTCAGGACAGGGAGTATCCGCTCCAGATATTTTAGGGAGATATCCTGTCTTTTTGCCACCTCTTTCATAGGAATATAACCTTTTCCATAATTCTCTGCCAAATCGACCATCACCCTAAGTGCATATCTGCCTTTTGTTGAAATCATCATAAATTCCTCCTACTCTGCAAACAGCGGCGTAGACAGATATCGGTCTCCCGTATCAGGCAGGAGTACAACGATTGTTTTACCTTCATTTTTCGGTTGCTTCGCTAACTTGACCGCAGCAAAAACTGCGGCGCCAGATGAGATTCCTACGAGAATGCCTTCCTTCCTGCCTACGAGCCTTCCCGCCGCAAATGCATCTTCATCAGAAACTGGCAGGATTTCATCGTAAATCGCCGTATTCAGGACTTCTGGAACAAATCCCGCGCCAATCCCCTGAATCTTATGGGGGCCTGCCGCACCTGCTGAGAGCACGGCAGAAGCCGCAGGCTCAACGGCAACGATCCGGACGGCAGGATTCTTTGATTTCAGGTACTCGCCTACACCGGTTATCGTCCCGCCGGTTCCTACTCCCGCCACAAAGATATCCACCTTCCCATCCGTGTCCTCGTATATTTCAGGACCGGTCCACTCCCTGTGCGCCTTCGGATTGAGCGGATTTACAAACTGCCCGGCAATCAGGCTGTTCGGTATCTTTGCCGCCAGCTCTTCTGCCTTCCCGATTGCGCCCTTCATCCCCTTTGCCCCGTCCGTCAGCACCAGTTCCGCCCCGTAAGCCTTCATCAGATTCCGGCGCTCCACGCTCATCGTCTCCGGCATCGTGATAATAATCCGGATGCCCAGGGACGCCGCGATCGCGGAAAGCCCGATGCCCGTATTGCCGCTTGTGGGCTCGATGATCACGGAATCCTTTGTCAGAGCGCCCTTTTCCAGGGCGTCAAAAATAATCTCTTTCGCCACTCTGTCCTTCACGCTGCCCGCCGGATTGAAATATTCCAGTTTCGCAAGGATCGTCGCATCCGGCGCAAACTTCTTCCCGAAATTTCCCGCTTCCAGCAGGGGCGTCCTGCCCACCAGTTCCGCTATGTTTTTATAGATTGCCACAATAAATTCCCTCCTGCTGTTATTTTATTTTCCTACTATCTCAATAGGTTTTATATATCATATCCATTACCGTCCGTTTTGTCAATATTCATTTGAAATTTGAACCTCAACTATCTTTCCCCCTTGCCAACTTAATTACCCTGTAATATGATAGGAATGTAGGAATAACCAGTCCGAATGGCACCGTCCTATGTTGCAAAAAAACGGTAAAGAAACGGAGAAAACCATGATGATATCCACCAGAGGGCGCTATGCCCTGCGCGTTATGATAGACCTCGCACAGCAGAACAATGACGGCTATGTGCCGCTTAAGGAGATAGCCGCAAGACAGGAAATATCCGAAAAATATTTGGAGAGTATTCTGAAAATGCTCGTAAAAGGAAAAATCCTCACCGGGCTTCGCGGCAAGGGCGGCGGCTACCGCCTGAACAAAGCCCCCGAAAAATATACCGTGACCGAAATTCTTGAGCTGACCGAGGAATCTCTCGCCCCCGTAAGCTGTCTTGAAAATGACGCCGAGCCCTGTTCCAGAGCGTCAGAGTGCAGAACTCTCGGCATGTGGAAAGGGCTCGATCAGTTGATACGAAATTATTTTGACAATATTACGTTGGCGGACCTGATACGGTAAGCATCTTTCAGGCTTCGTTTATCCTGTAAAAATTCTTATACAATATTGATCAGCGCCTATTTTGCATCCTTCTGCAGCAGTTCCTCCGGCAGTACGTCCTTCTCTTCTTTTTCCTTCTCCGTTTCCGCCGGATTCCTGTTCACGCCATTGCGCTCGTCAATTAACTCTTCTACCTCCTCCGCCAGCTTTTCGGTGGATTTATCAATACTGCTCTGTCTCGCTTCTCCAAGCGCGGCATCAGACGCCGCCTGCATCATGCCGTCTTTGATCTGCTGCATGCTCTGCAGCGGATTGTCCGCTATACGCTGCAATTTAACGTCCCGCATGTCCCGCAGAACCTGCGTCCCGAAGCTTCCGAAGATATATGCCTCTTCACAATTTGTCTTCACTTCACTCCGAAAACTCTCCATCGCCTCTTCCAACTGCCCGATCGTGAAAGACTCATCCTGAACAGCAACCTTAAGCAATTTGCTTTTTTTCAGAAGATTTTGGGCAATGCCGTCCGCTTTGGAGAGGAAGTAATGCCCGCCATCGCCGACCATATCCGACAATTCTTCCACACCTCTTTCATGGTTCAGGGAAGACTTCATCAGTCCTGTTGCTGAATTATGTATCGCACCACTTGTCGAATTTTCTGTACCGGACGCACTGCTATCCTCGCCTTCCACGCTGTCGTCTTTCTGCTCCTCCTCTGCCTTTTTCGCTTCTTCCACAGTCTTGAGCAAAGTCACCAGATCCCGGTTATTTTCATCGATCTCTTCCTGATGCCGGGATGTCCGCATAGCCGCCGCCTGCTGTGCCTCCTTCAGCCTTTTCAAGGCTTCCTCCGCCTGAAAATCTTTCTGCTCCTGCATCTCTTCCTGCAATAGCTGCTGTTGTTTAACGACTTCTTTCATAAGCGGATCGTTATATGCCTTGCTTCTATTCATACTTCCATAGGCGGCATTCATGACCTTTATCTGTTTTTCAAGTTCTTCCAGTTCATCATAATATCCGTTTCTGGTCTTTCTGGCCTGCTGATCTTCCTCCAACTGGCGCAACAACATTCTCGTCCCTTCGTCAAGTTGTATGCCCTGACTCCCGGCATCTTTCTGAGCTTCCTCCCCCGTCTGCCCCTCGAGCAGTTTTCTTCCCTCCTCGGAAATCGAAACCTCGTATCCGGGACCGAACAGATCGTCCGCAGACTGTATCTGATCCCCGGTTTCCGGAATATTCTGCTCCGGCGTCATCATTCCCACAGGGATGCCCCCGATTCCACCAATTTTCATGCCAAACTACCTCCAATCCTTTGAATCTTTTCCGCAATTCCGTTTGCGTGGTATAACTCAACCATTATATATATCGTCATATACTCTTGATCACCAAATGAAAGAAATCAATATTTCTCTTTTCTGCCTTCCTGTTTCAGCAGTTCCTCCTGCATTTTCTCCCGCTCTTCTTCCTCTTTCTTCTTCTCCTCCGAAGTCTTATCTATATCATTACGCTCGTCGATCAGATTCTGCACTTCTTCCGCAAGCTTTCCGGATGTTTTATCAAGAGCGCTTTGTCTTGCCTCTCCAAGAGCAGCATCAGACGCCGAGAGCATCATACTCTTTTTCGCCTCTGACACACCCCCCAGCGGATCATTTCCCGCATGTTGTATTCTGGCATTCCGCACATTCCGCAAGACATCCATCCCAAAACTTCTGCTGTATTTAACGTCCCTGTA
>OFGQ01001903.1_pt1 | contig 12777 bp, 10 predicted proteins | sample 1521791 | NCBI WGS metagenome assembly OFGQ01 (sample SAMEA3504116, study PRJEB24116) | mouse gut metagenome | biome: mouse gut; feature: mouse-associated habitat; material: faeces | place: Denmark | collected 2011 | reverse complement strand
TATAAGACAATTCGGAATAAATCTCATCTGACATGACATAGATGTCATGTTTTATAATCACTTCCGCAATGGCCTCCAGATCCTTCTGCTCCATAATGGCGCCGGTGGGATTGTTGGGAGAACAGATATAGAGGATATCGGCCCGGGCTTCTTCACAGGGTTCGGGCAGGAAGCCCTTTTCCTCGTTTGAAGACAAATGTATAATCCTTCTCCCCGCGAGAAGATTGGTATCCACATACTCCGGATATGCCGGCTCTATCACCATAACGCTGTTATCCCGCTCAAACAGTTCAAGAATATCGCCGAGATCGTCGCAGGCGCCGCTGGAAACAAAGATTTCATGCTCGTCCATCTCAACGCCCCCATCCCGATAGTGCTCCGCAATGGCTTTCCGAAGCGCAGGATCGCCAGCCTCCGGCATATACCCATGGAAAGTGGCCGCGTTCCCCTGCTCCTCAACGGCAGCGTGCAGTGCCTGTATCACAGCCGGACAAAGAGGCAGGGATACATCCCCCACGCCCATTTTAAGCACCTTTTTACCGGCGTTTGAGATGAGATATTCCTCTGTCTTTCTGTAGATGGTGTTAAACAGATAGGCTTCTTTTAAGTCCCCGTATCTTGTATTAGGCTTCAGCATTGTTTGGCTTCTCCTTCTTACATATAATCTTTATTTCTCTTTCTCCGATAACCGCCGTTCAAACCGATCCTTTCTGGTATCGGAGGGTATTTCTGTGGGATACTCTCCGCTGAAGCAGGCATTACAGTAATTGCAGCTGCCGGTCAGCAGGGAAAGCTGTTCTACCGGAAGATAGCCCAGGGAATCCGCACCGATCCTGCGGGCGATTTCGTCAGTGGTATATTGGCAGGCGATCAGATGCTCTTCCGAGTCAATATCCGTTCCGTAGTAGCAGGGATGGAGAAACGGCGGCGAAGAGACCCTCATATGGATCTCTTTGGCGCCCGCTTCCCGCAGCAACGTCACGATGCGTCCGCTGGTTGTCCCCCGTACAATGGAGTCGTCGATCAGCACCAGGCGTTTGCCCCTCACCGCATCTTCTATGGCGGAAAGCTTGATCCTCACTTTATCAAGACGGTCTCCCGGCGCGATGAAGGTTCTGCCCACATACCTGTTTTTCATCAGTCCCATGCCGTAGGGAATACCTGACGAACGGCTGTACCCCAGCGCCGCGTCCAGCCCGGAATCCGGCACCCCGATCACAAGATCCGCTTCTACAGGATGGGTTTTTGCAAGAATGGATCCGGCCCTTACTCTGGCTGCATGAACCGAAACGCCGTCGATGACCGAATCGGAACGGGCAAAATAGATATACTCGAAAACGCAGAGCTTTTTCTGCTGTCTGCCGCAGTGTTCCTTTCGGGAGACAACGCCGTTTCTGCTGAAGACAAGGATCTCTCCGGGTTCCACATCCCGGATCACCCGGCCGCCCACCGCCTGGATGGCGCAGCTCTCAGAGGCTGCCACATACATTCCGTCGCTTGTCTTTCCGTAGCAGAGAGGCCGGAATCCATACGGGTCTCTGGCGCAGATCAGCTTTTGGGGCGACATCACGATCAGGGAATAGGCGCCGTCCAGTATGTCCATGGCGCTGCTGACGGCATCCTCTATGGAGCTTGTTTTCAGGCGTTCCTTTGTAATGATATAGGCAATGGTTTCGGTGTCGCTTGTGGTATGGAAAATGGCGCCGGACAGCTCAAGCCCGCTGCGCAGTTTTGCCGCATTGGAAAGGTTTCCGTTGTGCGCCAGCGCCATCCTGCCTTTTTGATGGTTGACCTCAATGGGCTGGCAGTTATTTCGGTTCGTCCCTCCGGTGGTGCCGTAGCGCACATGCGCCACTGCCATCTGCCCTTCCGGCAGACGGGACAAGGCCTCTCCCGAAAAGACTTCGCCCACCAGCCCCAAATCCTTATGGGAGGCGAACAGGCCGTCGTCATTGACTACGATCCCGCAGCTTTCCTGCCCCCTGTGCTGAAGCGCATACAGACCATAATAGCATATGCCTGCCACATCGCGGATATCGGGAGCCATCACGCCAAACACGCCGCATTCTTCACGGATACTCATATCCTACCTCCCATGGCTTTCTCAAATGCCGCTCCGATAAATCCCTTGAACAGGGGATGGGGCCTGTTGGGGCGGCTCTTAAACTCCGGGTGGTACTGTACGCCCACATAGAACGGATGTTCGCCAAGTTCCACCGTTTCCACAAGCCTGCCGTCAGGAGAGGTTCCGCTGACGATGAGCCCCGCCCCTTCAAAAGCTTCCCGGTACGCATTGTTGAACTCATAGCGGTGTCTGTGCCGTTCCCTGATGTCCGCGGCGCCGTAGCAGCGCGCCATTGTGGTGCCCGCCTTGATGCTGCAGGGATACGCGCCCAGACGGAGGGTTCCGCCTTTGTCAATGGCATCGCTCTGTCCCGGCATAAAATCGATCACCTTATGCCTGCACAATTCGTCGAATTCCCCGGAGTTCGCGTCCCTCATGCCGAGAACGTTCCTGGCGTATTCGATGACGGCGATCTGCATGCCGAGACAGATTCCCAGATACGGAATTTCCCTCTCCCTGGCAAACCCCACCGCCAGGATCATGCCTTCCACGCCCCGGCTGCCGAAGCCCCCGGGCACCAGAATCCCGTCCAGTCCCCCCAGTTTTTCTTCCACGGTGTCTGCCGTGATTTCTTCCGAGTCCATCCAATGGATGCGGACATGGGTATTGTGGAAATAACCTGCATGGGAAAGCGCTTCCGCAACCGAGAGATAGGCATCGTGCAATCCCACATACTTGCCCACAAGCCCGATGTCCACATAATGGGGCCTGGCCTTGATGCGCTCCACCATCTCCTCCCATTCCGCAAGCTCCGGAGCGGGCGCTTCTATCCCCAGCTCACGGCACACAACGGAAGAGAAGCCCGCCTTTTCAAGCATCAGGGGCGCTTCATACAGATTGGGCAACGTCCTATTCTCGATGACACAGTCCGGCTTCACATTGCAGAACATGGATATCTTCCTGAAAATCGACTCCTCCAGCGGCTCATCGCAGCGCAGCACCACAATGTCCGGGTTCACGCCCATCCCCTGCAGCTCTTTCACCGAATGCTGTGTGGGTTTCGATTTGTGTTCACCGGAGCCGCCCAGGAAGGGCACCAATGTCACATGAATGAACAGGCTGTTCTCTCTGCCTGCCTCCAGAGAAATCTGCCTTGCCGCCTCGATAAAAGGCTGCGACTCGATATCGCCTATGGTGCCGCCGATTTCGGTTATGACCACATGGGCATTGGTCTTCTTTCCCACACGGTAGACGAACTCCTTGATCTCATTTGTGATATGCGGAATCACCTGCACGGTGGAACCGAGGTACTCGCCCCGCCGTTCCTTGTTCAGCACATTCCAGTAGACCTTGCCGGTGGTGAGATTGGAGTATCTGTTCAAGTCTTCGTCGATAAAACGCTCATAATGTCCCAGGTCAAGGTCGGTTTCGGCTCCGTCCTCGGTGACATATACTTCTCCGTGCTGATAGGGGCTCATGGTTCCGGGATCCACATTGATATAAGGATCAAGCTTCTGCGCCGCCACCTTCAGCCCCCGCGCCTTCAGCAGCCTTCCCAGAGAAGCGGCCGTGATCCCCTTGCCCAGACCCGATACCACGCCTCCCGTGACAAATATATATTTGGCCATTTCCTCCGCTCCTTCCCAATCCCTCATCTCTATTGAACGCTGAAAAGCAGATCTCCATAGGAGGGATAAGGCCAATATCTTTTGGCGGTCAGGGTTTCGGCCTCATCGCAGGCCACCCTTAATTCGCCCATCCCGGCCAGTACCTGATCCCGAATCAAGGCGGCCTCCTCACCGATGTCTTCGGCGGCGGCAAGCGACAGAAGCGAATTTTCAACGGCAACCGCACCGTCATAGATCCTGTCTGTCAGGGCGGAAAGCTTCCGGACAAGCTCCGTTTCATAACCGCATGCCAAAGCGGAATCCAAGGCCTTCTTTGCCGCAGATGTCCCTGCAAGCTCTGATGCATAGGCGCTGACGGCAGGCGCGATCTGGGTTTTTGCCATATCCACCATGGTATTGGCTTCAATGATGATGGTTTTGCAATAGTTTTCCAATGTTATTTCATATCTGGATCTGATTTCCGCCTCCGTGAAGACACCGTGGGAAGTCAGCATATCCACATTCTTTTTGTCAAGAATATGGGGCACGGCGTCCGCAGTGGTGCGATAGTTGAGAAGCCCTCGTTTTTCCGTGGCCTCCCGAATCCAGTTTTCCTCATAGCCGTTTCCGTTGAAAATGATACGCTTATGGTCTTTGATGGTTTTTCTGATCATTTCATGAAGCGCGGTCTCAAAATCTTTTGCCCCTTCCAGACGGTCGGCATAGATTCTCAGGCTTTCGGCAACCGCGGTATTCAGCATAATGTTGGCACAGGCAATACTGTTGGAAGAGCCCAGCATACGGAACTCGAATTTGTTGCCGGTAAACGCGAAAGGGGATGTCCGGTTGCGGTCGGTGGTGTCGCGGTTGAATTTGGGCAAAACATCCGCGCCCAGTTTCATTTGTGTCTTTTCCGTTCCCTCATAGGGCGTATCGGTTTCAATCGCCTCCAGAACCGCGCTGAGTTCATCGCCCAGAAATATGGAGACAACAGCGGGAGGCGCTTCGTTTGCTCCCAGCCGGTGGTCGTTTCCGGCCGTGGCAACGGAGATGCGGAGCAGATCCTGATAATCGTCCACCGCTTTGATTACGGCACAGAGGAACAGCAAAAACTGCGCGTTCTCATAGGGCGTGGCGCCGGGAGAAAGCAGGTTCTGTCCTCTGTCTGTGGCAATGGACCAGTTATTGTGCTTGCCGCTGCCGTTGACGCCTGCAAAGGGTTTTTCGTGGAGCAGGCAGACCAGGCCGTGCTTTGCGGCTACTTTCTGCATGATTTCCATTGTGAGCTGATTGTGGTCTGTGGCGATATTGGTGGTGGTATGGATCGGCGCCAGCTCGTGCTGGGCAGGAGCCACCTCGTTATGCTCGGTTTTCGCCAGAATCCCCAGTTTCCAGAGCTCATCGTTGAGATCTTCCATATAAGCGGCCACACGGGGCTTGATGACGCCGAAGTAATGGTCATCCATTTCCTGTCCCTTGGGCGGCTTTGCGCCGAACAGGGTGCGCCCCGTAAAGCGGAGGTCAGGGCGTCTTTCATACATTTCCTTTGTGATCAGAAAGTATTCCTGTTCGGGACCCACAGAACTGGTCACCCTCTTTACGCTGTCGTTGCCAAACAGGCGCAGGATGCGGAGAGCCTGTTTATTCAGCGCCTCCATAGAGCGAAGAAGCGGCGTCTTTTTATCCAATGCGTGCCCGCCGTAGGAGCAGAATGCCGTAGGGATACAGAGCGTTCTTCCCTTGATGAACGCATATGAAGTAGGATCCCAGGCCGTATAGCCTCTGGCCTCAAAGGTGGCCCTCAATCCGCCGCTGGGGAAGGAAGAGGCGTCCGGCTCACCCTTGATCAACTCTTTGCCCGAAAAATCCATGATCACACCGCCGTCAGGGGAGGGCGTGATGAAACTGTCATGTTTTTCTGCCGTTATACCGGTCAGCGGCTGAAACCAGTGTGTAAAATGAGTCGCGCCTTTGGACAGCGCCCACTCTCTCATTGCCATGGCCACCCCATGGGCTACGCCGATGTCAAGCTCGGTTCCCTGGTCGATGGTCTTTTTCAGGGACGCATAGACCTGATCCGATAAAGTGGCTTTCATGACTCTGTCATCGAATACCAGGCTTCCAAAATAATCTTTTACTGTTTCCATAATATACTCTCCTTTGCAGTTCCGGCTTCCTCTGTTTGCCTATGTGTTTCCTCCCTTTATACAAAAAACAAGACGCCTTTCATGGCAGACACAAATGCTGCAGCCTGAAAGACGTCTTTGCCTTTTCGTATATAAGATTGTTTTTTATATGTCCTAAGTTATACACCTGCAAGTTTTCTTTGTCAACCCCTTTTTGCATTTTCCGGGCTGCCTTTTTTGTAACAGTCCAGCGGCCTATCCGAGCTGTTACTTTTTTTCGCAACGTCCTGCACAAAATAGAACTTTAAGTTTCACCTTGACAAAATGCAGGTTTCGGAGTATGATACTGAAAATGAGCAAAGGCGTTCATTTTGGTGCAAGCAAGTATCTGTGCCAAAATAAATGCCTTTGCTCTATTCTATTTTCCCGAAAGGCAGGATACTGATATGAAACTGGAAGGCCAGGTACGAATCCCCTCCGGATGTGCAATCGCCGCTGTCATTTCCCGTGAAGGAAACCGAATGTCCGGCGAGATGATCACCAATGCCATGAAGCCCATGCACGACCGTTCCAACGGACTTGGGGGCGGTTTTGCCGGTTACGGCATTTATCCTGAGTATAAGGATTTTTATGCATTACATCTTTTTTTTGACCAGCGTGCCACACGAAAAGACTGTGAAGCATTCTTAAAAGAACAGTTTGAAATTGTAAAATCGGAAAGGATACCCACGCGCAAGATTCCGGCAATCACCGACGAGCCTATTATATGGCGATACTTTGCCGCGCCTCTTAAGTCCGTGCTTGCCGATCTGCAGCTTGACGAAAAAGAATTTGTTGCCCGTACCGTGATGAAAATAAACACCGGACTGAAAGGAGCCTATGTTTTTTCCAGCGGCAAAAACATGGGTACTTTTAAGGCTGTGGGTTTTCCGGAAGATGTGGGCACATTTTATCGATTAGAAGAATATGAAGGGTACTCCTGGACGGCCCATGGACGATATCCTACCAACACACCCGGATGGTGGGGCGGCGCTCATCCGTTTGCACTGCTGGACTGGTCCGTTGTCCACAATGGCGAGATTTCCTCCTATGATGCCAACCGCCGTTTTATAGAAATGTTCGGATATAAATGCACTCTGCAGACAGACACGGAAGTTATCACCTATGTAATGGATTATCTGATTCGTGTTCAGGAACTCACTCTCGCTGAAGCGGCAAGTGTAATTGCCGCACCTTTCTGGAGTACCATCGAAGGGAAAACGGATCCGGAAGACAGGCACAAGCATACATATCTTCGGACAATGTTTCCCAGTCTGCTGATTACGGGGCCTTTTTCCATTGTCCTGGGATTTGACGGCGGCCTCATGGCCCTCAATGACCGCCTGAAGCTGCGTTCCATGGTAGTGGGCGAAAAGGATGACATGGTGTTTATCGCCAGCGAAGAAGCCGCTGTCCGGGCTATGGAACCGCAGGCGGAAAATATCTGGGCTCCTGCAGGCGGAGAACCTGTCATTATCAAAGTAAAGGACGGTGGGTTTTGATGAGTGTGGAATTTGTCTATCCCGAATTTGAAATAATCAGAAACACGGAACGATGTACTGCCTGCCGTATATGCGAACGCCAATGCGCAAACAAAGTTCACTCCTTTCGGAAAGAGCGGGACGTAATGGAGGCAGATGAAACCAAATGCGTCAATTGCCAGCGTTGTGTATCCTTCTGTCCCACAAGAGCATTGAAAATCGTAAAAAGCGATTGTACCCTCCGGGAAAATGCAAACTGGCAGAATGAAACCATCAAAGAGATTTACCGGCAGGCCAATAGAGGCGGCGTACTGCTGTCCTCTATGGGCAATCCCAAACCGCTGCCTGTTTATTGGGATAAGATTTTAATCAATGCCTCCCAGGTGACCAATCCGCCCATAGATCCTCTGAGAGAGCCTATGGAAACCCGTGTGTTCTTGGGTAAAAAGCCTGAAAAAGTCCAGCGTTATCAAAACGGTAAATTAAAATATGAATTGCCTCCCCAAATGGAACTATCCATGCCAATCCTGTTTTCGGCAATGAGTTATGGTTCTGTCAGCTACAATGCACACGCCTCCCTTGCACGTGCGGCAAAGGAACTGGGTATCTTCTATAATACAGGCGAGGGCGGCCTGCATGAAGACTTTTATTGCTATGGGAAGAACACCGTTGTCCAGGTGGCCTCAGGCCGTTTTGGTGTTCATGAAGAGTATTTGAAAGCCGGCTCCGCCATCGAAATAAAAATGGGACAGGGCGCAAAGCCCGGTATCGGAGGACACCTGCCCGGCCACAAGATTGTCGGCGACATTTCACGCACCCGCATGATTCCCCAGGGCTCGGATGCCATATCTCCGGCTCCCCACCACGACATTTATTCCATTGAAGACCTTTGTCAACTTGTGTTTTCATTAAAAGAGGTCACCGAATATAAAAAGCCCATCATTGTAAAGGTTGCCGCCGTGCATAATATTGCGGCAATCGCCAGCGGCATCGCCAGAAGCGGTGCGGACATCATTGCCATCGATGGTTTCCGCGGCGGTACCGGCGCCGCGCCTACCCGTATCAGAGACAATGTAGGCATTCCTGTTGAACTTGCATTGGCGGCTGTAGACAGCCGGCTTCGTGAGGAAGGCATTCGTAATCATGTTTCCCTTATTGTGGGCGGGTCTGTCCGCAGCGCTGCGGATGTGGTAAAAGCCATCGCTCTGGGCGCTGATGCCTGCTACATTGCAACGGCAGCCCTGCTTGCTCTCGGCTGTCATCTCTGCCGCACTTGTCAAAGCGGTAATTGCAACTGGGGAATCGCAACCCAGCGCCCTGAACTCGTAGAACGTCTCGATCCCGATGCAGGCAGCAGGCGTCTTATTAATCTGATGAATGCCTGGCGGCATGAAATCAAAGAGCTTATGGGCGGTATGGGAATCAACTCCATCGAATCCCTCCGGGGCAATCGCCTGATGCTCCGGGGAATCGGCATGACAGACAAAGAACTTGAGATCCTGGGCATCTCCCATGCGGGAGAGTGACAGCACATAAAAATCCCATAGAAAAAACGGTAAAGGTGTGGTATCATATGATGTTAGTAAACGCAAAAAATCTCCATTACAGAGCTTTAAACGAAGCCCTCCGCAAAGCCGCTGATGACTGCACTGTCACCGAATGCTGCGGGCAGCGCTATATTGCAGCCGGAATGTCCGCCAAAAACATTACAATCAGCGGTACTCCGGGCAATGCCCTGGGCGCTTATCTGAACGGCGCCACTATTACAGTCCATGGAAATGCCCAGGAGGCCGTGGGCGATACTATGAATGCAGGCAAAATCGTGGTTCATGGCAATATCGGCGATGCCGCCGGTTACGCCATGAGAGGCGGAAAAATCTTTGTCAAAGGGAATGCCGGCTACCGTGCGGGTATCCATATGAAGGCCTATGAAGAAAAGAAACCCCTTATGGTAATCGGCGGTACGGCAGGAAGTTTTCTTGGCGAGTATCAGGCGGGCGGCGCCATCGTCGTTCTTGGTCTGGGCGCAAAGGACAATGAAATCGTAGGTTACTTTCCCTGTACAGGGATGCACGGCGGTAAAATGTTCCTGCGCTCTGACTGCAGGAATGTAAAATTTCCAAACCAGCTTACCGCCCGTGCTGCAGACAAAACCGACTTAGAAGAATTAAATGTGTATGTGTCTGAGTACTGCGATTTGTTCGGCTATAATCTTCATGAGGTGTTGTCCTCGCCCTTTACTGTCATTACCCCCGACAGCAAAAGTCCCTACAAACAGATGTATGTGGCAAACTAAACTGCAGGCCGCGGGGATTTATGACAGAAAAATGGGCAAAGATATCTTGCCGGCGGGCAGCAGTCGGTATTCGCGGCGAATTTTACTGGAGTATGGTATCAATCATGGAAAGGAATGGGTAAGATAGTATGAAGTATTCAAAGGAAGAGGTAATACAGTACGTAAGAGAGGAAGATGTTAAATTTATCCGCCTTGCCTTTTGTGACGTGTTTGGCAGACAAAAAAATATATCAATTATGGCAGAGGAGCTTCCTCGTGCCTTTGAATACGGAATTGCCTTTGATGCCTCTGCCATCGCAGGATTTGGCGATGAAACAAGGTGTGATCTGCTGCTCCATCCCGATGCAGAAACCTTAATGCCGCTTCCGTGGCGCCCGGAACACGGACGAGTAGTGCGGATGTTTTGCAGTATTTCCTATCCTGACGGCACGCCATTTGAATGCGACACCCGCAGTTTACTGCAAAAAGCAATGGATGATGCCGCGAAAGCAGGTTTTGAGTTTATGTTCGGCGCCGAACAGGAATTTTATCTCTTTCCCTTAGACGAATGGGGCAGGCCGACCAAAATCCCATACGACGAAGCTGGATATATGGACATAGCGCCTGAAGACCGGGGAGAAAATATCCGTCGTGAAATATGTCTTACGCTGGAGCAAATGGGAATTCGTCCCGAAAGCTCACACCACGAGGAAGGTCCGGGGCAGAATGAGATTGACTTTCGCTATTCCGATGCCATTACTGCGGCGGACAACGCCATGACATTTCAAACCGTGGTAAAAACCGTTGCCCACCGGAATGGCCTGTATGCAGATTTTTCCGCCAAACCGCTTGATACTGAACCGGGAAGCGGATTTCATATCAATATATCTGTAAAACCCAATGAAAACTCAAGAAATCTTTATTATGTAATTGCCGGTATTCTTGAGAAAATTGAAGAAATGACCTTGTTCTTGAACCCGAACGAAAATTCCTATAAACGCTTTGGCCAAAATAAAGCCCCCGGCTTTATTTCGTGGTCAAAGGAAAACCGCTCTCAACTGGTCCGTATTCCGGCTGCCATAGGAGAATACTATAGGGCCGAACTTCGTTCTCCTGACCCTGCTGCAAATCCATATCTGGCATTTGCACTTATGATCTACGCCGCTCTTTACGGACTGCAAAACAAACCTCACATGCCGGAGGCTGCAGACATCAATCTGTATAAAGCCCATCCTGCAGATTTGGCAAAATTCAGGAAACTGCCCGTGGATCTTCGTTCGGCGTGCAAAATTACTGCGGCAAGTGAGTTTATCAAGGCCCACGTTCCTGCGGCAATCCTGGACATCTATTGCAATCAATGAATGGAAAAAACGAAAAAGGAGGCGTACAAAATGAGTCTTAGGGAACGGATATACAGTGTTCTGATCGTTTCTGCAACAGAGAATCTAAATACCGCTCTAACCGCTCTGCTCCCCGAATCCAAGTACGCACCTGTTCATATCATGTCAAGCATCAGCGCTGCAAAAAGAACCTTTTCCCAACAAGCATATGATTATGTCATCATCAACTCTCCCTTACCGGACGATATCGGGACAAGATTCGCCATAGATACATGTCATTCTGGAGGAACCGTCGTTCTGCTGTTGGTCCGTGTGGAACTTCACGCAGATATATACGACAAAGTCGCCGGGCACGGCGTTTTCACACTTCCGAAGCCAACTTCCAGACAAACAATCATTACAGCTCTCAGTTGGATGACAAGTGCAAGAGAACGGCTCCGCCAGGCAGAGAAGAAAACGCTTTCTATTGAGGAAAAAATGGAAGAAATCCGCATTGTAAACCGTGCAAAGTGGCTTCTTATAAGCGAGATAAAGATGGACGAGCCGAATGCCCATCGCTACATAGAAAAACAGGCCATGGACCGCTGTGTCTCCAAGCGTGCGATTGCGGAGGAAATCATCAGGACATATTCTTAATTGAGATCCGGTCTCCCTATTCCTTTGTAACAGCCTGCTGCAATCATTCACACAACCTCTGCCGCGAAGCTTTGGGGGTACAAAAGCATTCTTTTTGCTGTGAACGAAGGGAACGGCAGGCGGTAACGGGCAGGTTTTGAATTTTTACCGGCAAAGCCATTGATCTTGCCGGAAAAGGAATCTATAATAGAATTCAGGACGGAATTTGCTGTCAGGTCTCTGAAAGGAAAGAAGGCAAATGCATATTTGAAAGGGAAATGATAAAGAAATATACGCAGGGAGGCAGGACATGATTTATACAGTTACGTTTAACCCGTCACTGGATTACATTGTATCGGTGGAGGATTTTAAAACGGGCATCAGTTCCGAACTGATCCTGCCCGGCGGGAAAGGCCTGAATGTCTCAATGGTTCTGGGCAATCTGGGCCTGGAAAATACGGCGTTTGGGTTTGCGGCGGGATTTACAGGCGCGGAGATTGTCCGACGGGTGGAAGAGATGGGGGTGAAGGCAGATTTCATCCCTGTTTCTGACGGAATCTCCAGAATCAACCTGAAGTTAAAGTCTATAGAAGGAACGGAGATTAACGGCTGCGGACCCGTAATCGGCAGGGACGCACTGGAGCAGCTGTTGGAGAAGCTTGCCGTTCTGGGTGAGGGAGATGTACTGGTACTGGCGGGAAGCATTCCCCGTTCTGTACCGGATGATATCTATGGAGAGATTCTAAGGCGGCTGGCCGGAAGAGCCGTGCTGACCGTGGTTGACGCCGAAAGGGAGCTGTTAGTCAAGGTACTGGAATATCATCCCTTTCTGGTGAAACCCAACAACCATGAACTGGGTGAGATTTTCGGCTTGGAACTGGCTGACAGGGAGGCGGTGATTCCCTATGCGAAAAGGCTGCGGGAGATGGGGGCAGGCAATGTCCTGGTTTCTTTGGCAGGAGAGGGAGCGGTTCTGGCGGCGGAAGACGGGAATATCTATGAAGCGCCTGCGCCCAAGGGAAAACTGATCAACGGCGTGGGGGCAGGTGATTCCATGGTGGCAGGCTTCCTGGCAGGATGGATGAGAAAGAAAGACTACAGACATGCCTTCCATATGGGAATGGCGGCCGGAAGCGCAAGCGCATTTTCGGAATTCCTGGCTACCCGGGAGGAAGTTATGGCCGTATACAGGCAGCTGGCGGAGTGAACATGAGCAGCAGGCGGACGTG
>OFGQ01001898.1_pt1 | contig 12807 bp, 7 predicted proteins | sample 1521791 | NCBI WGS metagenome assembly OFGQ01 (sample SAMEA3504116, study PRJEB24116) | mouse gut metagenome | biome: mouse gut; feature: mouse-associated habitat; material: faeces | place: Denmark | collected 2011 | reverse complement strand
TTGACAGGTGATCATTGGATAATTGAATTTCGGTCTAGAAGTTATGTAGAGAAAGAAATTAAGGCAAGAAAAAGATGGGAGAGAGTAAAGAATCATAATAATGATATTTCAAAAATCTGCATGTTCTCTGGAGGGTTAGATTCATGTATAGGGGCACTAAATTTATTGAGTTTGCAGGAGAATAGGGAAAAAATTCTTTTTGTAAGTCATTATGGTGGAGGCAAAGGGACAAAAGAATATCAGGACACATTAAAAGAAAAATTTATCCATTTCTATGGTGTTAAAGAAGAACTGTTTATACAAAACCATGCCTCGGTAATGGACGGGAAGGAAGATACTACAAGATCGCGTTCGTTTATGTTTTTTGCTCATGCGATAGCTTATGCCAGTGCTATGAATAAAAGTATTGAACTAATTATACCGGAAAATGGACTGATTTCACTTAATATTCCATTGGCACATACAAGATTAGGCAGCAGCAGTACAAGAACAACTCATCCGTTTTATATGAAAATGTTGCAGAAATTGATTTAGGATTTAGGATTGGACATAAGGATTATCAACCCCTTTCAATTTAAGACAAAAGGTGAGATGATTTTAGAATGTAAGAACCGAGATCTCTTGCAGACAATTTTAGAACATACAATGTCCTGTTCTCATCCGGACAATGGAAGGAACATAGGAATGAAATATACAATGCATTGTGGATATTGTTTGCCTTGTACAATTAGAAGGGCAGCGATATTAAGAGGAGATTTGAAAGACACAAGTAAATACTATGATAATAGCTATAGTTTTCTTCAAGTGGCAAGACAGGCTATGAGAACCTATCGGTATGCGCTTGCAAATTTTGATGAAAGCACAGCATTTCTTAAAATACAAAGTTCTGGACAAATAAGTGAAAAGGTGGAAGAATATGCTGATTTATATGTAAGAGGAATGAAGGAATTAAAACAGTATTTGGAGAGTGTAAATGTTTGAATTTAGTATGGATGCCCATATGCATTTTGATTTGTATGAGAATAGAGATAAGGTATTGGAATATATAGAATCGAAAAAATCATATACAATTGCAGTAACAAATTTACCGGAACTATTTCAAAGATATGATAAAAAATATGCAGATAAAAAATTTGTGAAAATTGTATGTAAAAAAGATTTTGTTTGAACAATGGTGAAGATTGAAACTTCAATGAGTTATAGAATTATATGTGTCCGAAGAGAAGGCAATTCAGAAACAGGTTGCTGTGTCTGTTGACGGCAGGAGTAATATTTTGCGCAGAGACAGAACTGAAGGCCTATGCCGCGTTAACAGTTGGTACAACGGAAATAACGCAGACGGAAGAATGTGGCTTGGAAACAGAACAAGATGAGTCTGGGGCAGAGCAGTCTGAGCGTACAGAATATGAAGACGGGTATGCAGAAGAGACGGAAATAGGGGAGGAAGCAGACAGGCCGGGTGATTCGGAAACGGAGGAGGAAACAGGCAGGCCGGGTGATTCGGAAACAGGGGCGGAAACAGGCAGGCCGGAGAATACGGAACAGACAGGGGAAGAAGAATCCGGCGAAGAAAACGACAGTAATACAGAAGGGCAGGAAACGGATGCGGAGGATATTGAAGAGGACGATCTTATGTCGGAAACGGTCTCGGACAATGCGATAGCCTCTGCAGGTGAAGGACGGATTTCAAGCACTGCCAGGGAGCTTGAGGTTGCATATCGCACGCAGGAGGAGATCAGAGTATTTGTAAGACAGAGCGGAGCCGGCCTGGATGATGCCATTACATATGCAGAGGAACCGGGTGTCACGGTACCTTATTCGGCGGGAAGACTATCGGAGGAGACCCTGCAGTCTGCGGTTGCCATGTTAAATCAGGTTCGTTATATCGCTGGACTCACTTATGACGTTCAGCTGGACAGATCCTATAGTGAGAAGTGTCAGGCGGCAAGTATAGTAAATTACGTTAACAGGAAGATGGATCATAATCCTCAAAAGCCAGCTGATATGGAAGATATATTGTATCAGCTGGGATATCAGGGGGCCGGAAGTTCTAATCTTGGGATGAGTTACGGGAATTTGAATGAGGCGATTCTTGAAGGCTGGATGGATGACGGCGATACCAGCAATATTTCAAAGGTCGGACATCGTAGATGGATTCTGAATCCGCCTATGGGCAAGACAGGTTTTGGCTTTGTCGAGGGGAAAGGGAGCAATACCAGCACTTCGCAATGCGCCATGTATGCATTTGACAAGAGTAATTCCAGTGCACGGAACGTATTCGGAATCGCATGGCCGGCGCAGAATATGCCGCTGGAATATTTTGAACAGCGCAGCCCGTGGTCAGTCTCTCTCGGAGAGAGCGTGGACGCCTCCGAAATACAGGTAAGGATGACCCGTAAGAAAAACGGGAAAGTGTGGAATTTTCCAAGCGATCCTGACGAGGGGCAGTTTTATGTCAATAATGAAAGTTATGGAGAGCGGGGATGTATTATTTTCAAACCTAATCTTTACGGTGATCGTTATGAAGCTGATGAACAGTTTGAGGTAGAGATCCTTAAGAACGGTGAAACCTATATGGAATACACTGTCACTTTCTTTGAACTGCAGAAGAAACTGACAGTGTCCGGCATCTCCATGGACGGGAAAAGTTATGATGGCGAGGCTGCAGCCTATACGGGAGTACCGGTACTGACGGATTCTGCCGGGAGAGAAGTTACCGATGTCATGTTGACAGCGTTTTATACGGGAACACTTGCGGACGGCAGTATCTATGAGAAGACAACGGCAGCTCCGATGCAGGCAGGGAGATATACACTATCGTTTGAAGCTACGGGAACGGATGCGCAGGAATACAGATTGGATCAAAATACCTATACGTTTTCTATCTGGCAAAAGGTGGCCACGGTCACGGCCGGATCACTCAGGATCAATATGGGGGATCCGCTGCCGGAAGTATCGGAATTGCAGTATACGGTTGAGGGCCTGCCCGAAGGGGAGGAACTGATGGTGAAGCCTTCGTTTCGCTATAGTGTGGAAGAACTGTCCACTGAGACGGAAGGCAGTTATGAGATCATTCCTTATGGAGCAGATGCGGGAAACAATTATCGGATCGTATATATAAACGGCAAACTGACCATTGAAAATTTTATCGTCCAAAGCGGTACGGTCAATCATATTTCCTGGAAGATCGACAGAAACGGAAAGCTGAGCATAACGGGGAACGGGGATTATGAGGAGGATGGCGAGCCGCCATGGGCCGATAACCTGAGAGTCGTAACGGCGGAAGTAGAAGTGTCCGGGATGACTTCCATGAGGCGGATGTTCTCCGGATGCAGATATCTGCAGACGGTTGATCTGTCAAAGACAGATACCAGCCAGGTCACGGATATGTCATATATGTTTTCTTATTGTACCGAACTGCAGGACCCGGGTCTTAAGGGTCTGGATACAGGCAAGGTTGAGGATATGTCATATATGTTTGAACGTGTGGGACTGGAGGATCTGGAATTCGATCTTGATACTGCCAATGTGAAAAATATGTCGAACATGTTTCGCTTATGCAGCAGGCTGAAAAACCTGAAATTAAAGATCAATACGGCAGGAGTGACAAATATGTCTGGCATGTTTCAGCATTGTTATGTATTGACAAGCCTGGATCTGAGCTGTTTTGATATGGGGGCGGTAGAACGGACAGACAGCAGTATGCTTTACGCCAGTGATAAATTGACGCACATAGTGACACCGAAAAATTGTGGCGGAAGCGTGACCCTGCCAAATAGTGGCACATGGTATCAGGATATTGGCGTTACCTGTACCCGTCTTCCCCAGGGACTGCCATACAGCATTGAACTTTACAGGGACCGTTGGCCGGAGGATGCAAAGAAATCGGTATATCTTTCGGGGATCATGATAGCAGATAAGATCTATGACGGCGTGCCAAATGCCTATACAGGTGAGGTGGTCATGCTGGATGCCTCGGGCAATGCGGTCAGCGATATCATGCTGGAGGGAGTATATGCAGGAGCCCTCGAAGACGGCAGTATTTATGCAGATGCCGGGCAGGCGCCGAAAGAAGCAGGAAATTATACTTTGTCTTTTGAAATGAAAGGAGAAGGCGCGAACCGGTATGTACTGCGCAATGCCGTCTATGATTTTTGCATCAGGCAGAAGAAAGTGACGATCACCGCACCGGATCGCGTGATCAGGACGGGAAACGGGCTGCCAGATCTGTCGGCGATAAAAGACTATAAAGTGAGCGGACTGCTGGAGGGAGAGCATCTTGCCACCGTCCCGTCTTTTCGGTATGGCATGGAGGAAATCTTCACCGATGTGCCAGGCAGCTGTGAGATCATCCCCTATGGGGCGGATGCAGGCAGTAAAAAGCTTGATTTTGTAAAAGAACCCGGACGGTATCAAATTCAATTTAGCGGAAAGGGGAACTTTACGGGTATAAGAGAGATTGCTTTGACGGTAATTGATCCGGAGGCTGACGGATTGACGCCGGTCAGTAAGCTGACCGTGGCGAAGATCCCGAAACAGACCTATGAGGATGGCAGACCGGATCAGAATGGTACAGGTGTCGAGTGGAAGCCGATTCTTACGGTGAAAGACGGAAGGACTGTTTTGAAAGAAGGAATCCACTATGAGGTATGCTACAGCAGAAATAATGCGGCAGGGACAGCATACGCCATTGTTACGGGAATTGAGGAGGAAGGCTATAGCGGAACGAAGCGAGTGGCTTTCAAAATTTCGGGGATGCCGATCAAAAAAGCTACGGTAGAAGGGCTGGCAGATAAAACTTTTATCTATGAGGGAACAGATGTTGAACCGGAACTGCAGCTGACTGTTAAGAGAAAAAATAATGGAACGGAAACTGTAGATATCCTGGAGCAGGACAGAGATTATACGATAACATGGCAGAAGAATCAGAATGCCGGCACTGCTGCGGTCATCTTTACGGGTAAAGGCAGATATACCGGAACATTGAAGAAATCCTTTCAGATTAGGAGATTTGATATTGCGGCTAATGAGGGTGGGAGGATTGAAGCAGCGTTAGAAGACAGATCTGTCGTGTTTACCAGAGGAGGCGCAAGACCGAAACCGACAGTCACGTTCCTGACCGGTGACGGAAGGATACGAACATTAGCAGAAGGAAAGGATTATACAGTATCTTACAAGAACAGCGGCAAGGTAACCGGTGAGAGTGAAGCCCGGCCGTCTGTCCTTGTTAAAGGCAAGGGAAATTTTGCCGGGACATACAGTGATCAGATTCTCTATGAGATCGTTCCACAGGATATCGGGGAACTTACACTGACAGCGCAGGACAAGGTTTATCGGAATAAGAAGAATATCTATGCGACGAAAGTCGTTGTAACTGATATAAACGGCAAGCCTCTGCAGGCGGGAACGGATTATGACAGGACTTTGGCGTACACTTACTCAGAAAAGACCGAGGTGCGTAATGTGAGATCGGGCAATGATGAAACAGTGATCCGATCTGCCGGAGAGAAAGTGGACGGGAATGATATCATCCCGGCAGGCACTGTTCTCGGTGTGAAGGTGACGGCCAAAGAGAACGGGAATTACAGAGGTGAATTGGAGGGGCAGTACCGCACCGTACTGGAGACTGTTTCGTCTGCCTCCGTGTCTGTTCAGAAGCAGGTTTATACGGGACAGGAGATTACATTGGATAAAGGTCAGATCAGTGTCAAGGTGAAAGGCAAGACAGTGGATGACGGTCAGTGGGAGATCGTGGAGGGAAGCTATGAGAATAATATTGAGAAAGGCAATGCCCGTGTGACGATCCGCGGCCTGGACAGATATGGAGGGACCAGGACAGTGAAGTTCGCCATTCGAGCGAAGGGATTTTTGTGGTGGTGGCGAAAATAAAGCAGATATGGAGGCAGCGTTACGGTAAAATTCGATATCGTGAAGAAGGCGATCTGCCAAAAAGGCGGGCTATGACAGGGATCATTCAATGAGCCTGTGTCGTTACAGAGGAATCGGAACGGCATTTGAACCGTGGTTTTGAGACAGTGTGCAGACTGGCTGACAGCCGGTTTTGCGCACTGCTTTTTCTGTGGGAACATATATGCAGACTAAATTTCTCAGACCGTGTTTGAGGAATCGGATAAGGAGCGATACATTTAAGATAACTGATAAGATTGCCGTTAAGATAGAGGGTATCCATATGAAATCCCTTTAAGAGAATTTACAGATCAGTTCCGAAAATCGCGCTGTATCTGCGCTTAGTGATCAGATATTTACCCTCCGCAGGATAGATGAGTCCAGCATAATCTAAACCGGGAGGATGTTCCACACAATGAATGCCCTCGGAGACTTCTGGTGGTATGGTTTAAAAGCATTTAAAAAAGTGCCAAAAGAACTGCAGCTTATCAGCATGATTCTTCTGACACTTAATTTAATCTTAAACAGCGTGTGCATCTATGCGTTCAGAATATCTCTTCAGGAAGCAAAAAATCAATCACGAGGATATCTTATCACAATATATAGCGTATAACAAATGGTTAAATGTAATATGGTGCTATTTATTCTTTGATGAACGCCGCTTTTTCTTTTTCGGTTAATTCTATTACTTTTATTCCCTTTTCCTTTGCGTATTGCATCAGCCCTTTCAGATCAAGCTTAACCTTCGGGCATTGGCTCAATAGGATCGGATCAGACATTTTTGCGAGGCTTTCTTTATATCTCCTCATCTGTCCATTCATAATCATACACCTCCATGATTTCTCTTGCAGCCTGCTCACCGATTGCAAACTGGTATGGGTGCAGGATGGCGATTATTTCTCCGCGAAATGTCCTGACATTATGTTCCAGTAATTCCTTATCGGCGGCGAAACCATACATATAACCGTCATATCCAAAACTTATTGATTTTTGGGCGGCGATTGCAAATAAATGTCCTCCGACACCAAGGTATTTTACGTGGTCGGTAATCTGCTTATTATTGTCAGGACTTGCGCACATCCAACTGATATATAGCGCCTGCATATCATCATTGCGGGTTACAGCAACTAAACCCTGAATATCAACGGAACCTTCTACTACCAGGGCATAAATTTCATTTTCATCTGCGAGGGATTCCCAGTTTGTGTACCATCCATTCTTTTTGTTGTATTTCTTCAGGAATGATTTTCTCTTGATGCGGATTACTTCTGTTTGGATAAGTTCTCCTGTCCGTGCATCTTTGAGACAGGGAGTAAATGCATCTATTACTACGTTAATCATATCAGCACCTCTTTACCTATTAATTTTACCACATAAAGCCGACCTTATCTATGCAAACATGGAAAAATATTTCCACAACGAAGGTCAGCGCACTGAGCGCCATGATGGCAGGCAGTATTGCAGTGTTTTGATCAGGGTGGAGAAATGAACTGGTATATTCTGGGACAGGAAGCAGAAACGGTGGATTTCTTTTATACAAAAAAGATGCCGGTGAATGTCATGATCTCGAAGATGGGGCGTGCATTGCCGGAGGATAGTTCCCTGACCGGGAAGGAATGAATAAACACAACTAAAGGGAAACATGAGGCGTGACAGTAAAGTCGAAGGCTGAACCGTTACCATGAGGCTGTTTTTGTGTTATAGATAACCTTGACATTTTTACAGCGGAGCGGGCAGATATGGAGGCAGCGCTGCGGTAAAGTTCGATATCGCGAAGAAGGCAATCTGCCAAAAGGGCGAACTGTGACAGGCATCATTCAGTGAGCCTGGGTCATTACAGAGGAATTAATAACCCTGCTAATAGTAACGGGTAGAAAATGACTTGCGTGAATTCTATTCTTGGATTATACTGTTAGAACATAAAGGTATGTAAGACAGTAAATAAATTAATACATACTGTAAATACTCATTAAATATTAGAAGATTCTGTTGATATACTCCAAAGCACGGAACAGCGCGAAGGGGTACATCGACTGAGAACAAGGAAATGGAGGTAAATGATCATGGCAGATATCACGAAAGACACAACAATAGGAGAAGCGCTGAGGACTAATCCGAATATCGCACCGGTGCTTATGGAGATTGGCATGCATTGTCTCGGATGCCCTTCCGCGCAGGGAGAGACACTGGCAGAGGCGGCTATGGTGCATGGCATCGCAGTGGATGACCTGATGGCGAAGATCGCGGCGGTATAGTGTAATTGGTTTATTGTTCATAGGATTATTTATGATTGAAGTTATTTTAGAGGGACCGGTTGAAGGTCCCTCTTTTGTATTTTTATGATCGTAGGAGATACATAAAGTTTCCTGTCTATTTGTTTATGAAAAGCTGTTATGCGCAAAGAAGAGTGGTCAGATATTATTTCAAACATTGACAAAATCATACCGGGGGGGGACAATTTGTGCATGTATCATTACAAACTATTCATGAGGAGAAGGAAGATGAGAACGACAGGAAGATGGGTAAGGAAAAGAGCATTGAGCATGTTGTTGGCATGTGCAATGCTCTTTTCGAGTGTGGAGCTGACTGCATTCGCAACTGAGCCTGGAATGGAAACGCTGCAGCCGGGAGATGAGAGCGGCACAACGGGCGAAAACGAAGTGACAGAAGAGGAAGACGGAACCGAGGATTCCGACACGGAGGAAGATGTGGATGGAACAGGCGGTTCGGAGGAAGACGGAACCGGAGAGCAGACACCGGAGGATGAAATCGATACGGGGAAAGAACCCGGAAACCCGGAGCAGGAAGGCGATGCTGCAGACGGAGAAGAGCCGGAGGGAGAGCATCAGGAGAGTAATGATCCTGATAAAGAGGATCCAAGTGAATCAGACCAGACAGAGGATTCGGATGGAACTGTTGAAGAGGAAGAAGACAGCGACGTAACAGACGGTAACGACGGGAATGAGGAAGACGGTTCGACGGATGATTCCGGAAAGACGGAAGAAGATGACAGTGTCTCTGAGAATAGTGTTTCAGAGAACAGTGTAGCGGAGAACAGTATTTCAGAGAACAGCATTTCAGAGAATAGTCTTATAACGGTCAATGCGAAAAGTTCTTTCGGGCGTGCACTAACCAGTACGGTTCCGATCGAAATGACTGCGGCAGGAAGCGGTAGTGAGATTGATAAAGTTATAATAGACGGTATGGGTGCCGAAGTTCATTTATATGGACCTGCGGCAGAAAATTGTATGCTCGTAGTAGGCATATACGATGAAATCAGTGAGCGGCAGATTGCGACAGCTAATGTAGAGGTTTCAATAGGTGAAACAGTTGTTTCGGTTTCATTCGAAGACACTTTGCCGCAGTATTTTATAGTCAGAGCATTTTTAGTAGAAAATGATACATACAGGCCACTGTGCGGACGTTATGAATCTAATGATTATACACGTACAATGCAGGAGTTTTATAATAAGACTACAGCAGATTTTGCGGCGGAGCAGATCATTAATCTGGATGAGAGTGAAGACAATAATTTTGTGGTATTCAGCGATTATGTTAAGGTAATCCGTGCGGGGAGTGATGGGACGACCAATAAGGTGGTGGCATGCGACGAGGAAAATCTGGTTTATATGATAGAAAATCCTGATGAGACTGTCACAGGACTTAAAGCCGGTGAGACATTTGCATATTTGTGTGATGACAATGGGGCAATCATCACAACAATTGTTGAGATTATCATAAATGAACAAAACAATCTGGTTGAGATTCATGGAAGCGGAGAAAATCTCAATGATGTGTTTGAGTTTATTAAAATAGGAGCATGTAATCCGCGGAATACAATGATGCGGATGGCAAGGGAAAGCGCCCTTGAGGGGGAACTTAAGGAGGTTCTGAAGTTCAGTTTCGATGACGAAAAAATAGAGCTGGGAGTCAGAACAACAGATGATGGGGAAGTGGAGACGCAACCAGTAAAGTGGGAGGGGCTTGAGCAAACAATTAATAACTTGGAGAATTTGTTTCCAGGAATATTTGGAGACGATTTAAAGGATAGCTTAAAGACACTGAAAAGCATGGGTTTAAGTGCGGATCTTACGGTTTCTGCATACACAGATGGATATGTGCATTTTGTGAAGGAGGAGAAGCCCAGAGGTGCGCAGCTGGTGGTCAAATATCAGGCGGATATAGAGATAGATTATGGTAACAGTGAAACGGTAGGCGGAAACGGAGACGATGACAAGAACAGCGGCGAGGAAATTTTAAAGACACCAAGTTTAAAAGTAGAATTGCCCTTGATTCCGTCGCTTCCTAAAGAGTTTCTTTCTGTAACAGCACAAATCCATTTTGAAATGGATATAGGTGGCTCACTGTACATACTGGCAAATGTTGATGGTTCGGCAGGCTTAACGGTTGATTTGGAAAAGAGGAGTGTTGAAAAGATTGGCGGTTCACCGAATTGGGAGGGGAAGATTGGAGCTGAACTTGAGTTCGAACCCAAATTAGTTTTCGGTATAGATGCTTCATTTTTAAAATGGGGAGAAAATGTTCCGGGAAATAGAGCGGCAGGGATAGCTGGAGAAATAGAAGCTGGTGCAACGATAACGCTGCGGAAGCCGGATATAGAAGTGTCTAGCAACAAACAGCATGAATGTAGAGAAAAACATAATAATGACGGGGATTCGGGGAAATTTTACTGCATATCAGGGGAGCTTGTACCACTTTTGGGTATTGAAGCTGAAATAGATTTTGTGGGATTTGAATTTAACATTGCAGAAGATTTCTTTGACGAACTTGAGGAGAAAATAGGGGAGAATAATAAGATAGACTTTTATTGTAGTTTTGCTTTTGGAGATTTTGGAAAAGGGAAATGCCCACATGAGAAATATAAAGTAACAGTTAAAGTGAAAAAAAATGAAGTCCCTGTAAGCGGCGCAAGAGTAAACGATGAAAGCGATACGAGCAAGAACGGGTGTGTAGAACGCTGGGAATCACCCGGTGTCAAACTGTTCTATGCGGTGAAGGATGGAATAATAGGGAATAAAAGGGTCAAAATAATCAAACCGGGTCAGATGATAACAATTTATCTGAGAACAGGTGAAGCAGGAGTGGTGGAAGGTAGTGCAGTGGAACAGGTATGCGCAGGCGATCAGGCCAGGAGTTGTGCGGTTATCACGCGGGATGGCAGACTATATCGATGGGGGGATAATTGTTATGGACAGATAGGAGATGCCACCTTGGAGAATCGATACGAACCGGTCCTTATTCCGCTCCCTGGCAAAGTAGTTATGTTCATGGAGAACAACGGCAGCAGTGCAGCTGTCGTGCAGAATGGTACTTTGGGCAATGCTTTGTATATGTGGGGAAGAAATGAATATGGACAACTGGGAAATGATACAAAGAATAATGTTAATGTACCTCCGGATAAACCGTTGATGGATGGTGGGCGGGAGGTCTGCCTTGGAAACAGGCTCACTGCGGTGATCAAAGAAACCGGTGAACTCTATCTATGCGGTTCCATTAGTGGACAGACTATGACAACTCCAACGAAGGTCTTGCCTGGTCAGAAAATAAAACAGGTTGCGACGAATCAGTATTCACGGGAAGGTCATATTGCGGCGGTAACCGAGAGTGGAGACTTGTATTTATGGGGTGATAATCAGTCTGGCCAGATCGGAAATGGAAAGAATGAGAGCAACGTGTTATCTCCGGTGCAGATTCTGCTGGAAGAGAAGGTGAAGCAGGTCAGTTTAGGGGATGGGCATAGTGCAGCGGTTACAGAGGATGGACGACTCTATTTATGGGGGGATAATAGCTTTGGGCAGATTGGAAATGGAGGTAAGCAAGTCCAATATGTACCGGTGGAAATTTCGTTGGATGACCAGAAAGTAAGACAGGTTCATCTTGCACAATGTTATAGTATGGCGATTACTGAGGCAGGCGATTTGTATGCGTGGGGAGTAAATGACTCTGGGATAATCGGAAAGGGAACTCCTTCCGACACTGCCAAGGTTTTTACTATACCGCAGAAAATAATGGAAAATGTTAAGGCGGTAGATTCTGAAACTTCAGGGGGACCCTGTAATGCGGCGCTCACAGAGGATGGCAGCCTGTATCTTTGGGGGGATAACAGATGCGAATGTATTGGTAAACATGAAGAAGTTGGGTATTCAGTGAGTCCTCCGGTCATGGTGTTAGACAAGGTAAAGCAAGTCAGTCTGGGCGGATGCTATAGCGATACACATGGTGGCAATAATAACCTCAATGTCGGAGGCGGTTTTTGTGTTGCAGTTAAAGAAGACGGCAGTCTGTGGACGTGGGGCTGCAACAGCGCTGGTCAGCTTGGCAGAGGAAAGTATATTACGGACCGTGGTATTGGCATGGTCACAATTCCAGAAGATAAGGACAGCCGTGCTTATGAAGCGGAAGCCTACACGGCAGATGACAGCCCGCAGATCACGCCGGATCCCGCTAATCCCGTGAAGCAGACGGCAGGTTTTACAGGACTTACACTCAACGACATCCATAACATCTATGTTATGCGGTCAAGGGAGGCGGATGATGTTCTTGGTTCCGACAACCTGCTTTATATCGGACAGTCGGTTTCTGATGCAGAGGGGCGTTTAACTGTAACGTATGCGATGAAGGAAGCCTTTGAGACGCCGGTAGTGTTCTGCGTAGGTATGACAAGGACGGACCTGACGGCTGCGGAGATCACGCTTGCGGATATTATTTATGACGGAGAAGAGCATCTGGTGGAACCACAGGTCGTTTTGAATGGCCGGACGCTGGTAGAGGGCGAACAATATGACCTCTACGGTGACTGTATTGTCAAAGAACAGGGCGAATATAAGATAGTGGTCAGAGGAACAGGACTATACAGTGGTGAGAAGGAAGTGACCTTCC
>OFGQ01001881.1_pt1 | contig 12883 bp, 9 predicted proteins | sample 1521791 | NCBI WGS metagenome assembly OFGQ01 (sample SAMEA3504116, study PRJEB24116) | mouse gut metagenome | biome: mouse gut; feature: mouse-associated habitat; material: faeces | place: Denmark | collected 2011 | reverse complement strand
GGAAGCTCGCTCCCCTCGCCGCCCCCCTCCGCCAGAATCACCACGGCGTATTGGGGCTTTTGGGCGGGATAGAACCCGGCAAACCACCCGTGGAGCACCTCCTCTTCCCCCTGGAACACCCCTGTCTGGGCGGTGGCGGTCTTTCCCCCCGCCCCGCCCCGGTCGGGACGGGCATGGGTGCCGCTTCCCCGCTCCACCACCCCGATGAGCATTTCCCTCAGGGTGGCGGCGGTGGAGGCCTTGGACACTATGGTAAAAACCGCGGATGTGGAATTTGTCACCTGGGAGCGGTTTCCATCCCGACGCTCCTCCAGGCTCCCGCCGTCCTGGGTAGTCCCTAGGTAGACTGTGGGGGTGACCGAATACCCCCCGTTGGCGATGGAGGCAACCATCTGGGCCACCTGGACCGGGGTGGCGGTAAGCTCCCCCTGGCCGAAGGAAAGGTTCGCCAGGGCCCCGTCCCGCAGCGTCTCCGCCGGCGGCAGTTCCCCAGACGCGGCTATCACCCCCTCCGCCAGGCGGACCGGGGAGCCAAAGCCCATGCCATAGGCCATGGACCACAGGGCCTTCCCCCCCACCTGCATCCCCAAGTTGATGAAATAGGGGTTGCAGGATTTCTCCAGGGCCTCCGGCATGGTGAGGCTGCCGTGTCCATAGCGGTAGTGGCAATGGTACTTCTGCTCCCCCAGCTGGTAGTACCCGCCGCACTGGTGGCTGTAGCCGCTTCCATATCCCTGCTCCAGGGCGGCGGCGGCCACACAGAGCTTGAAGGTGGATCCAACGTTATAGGCCCCCAAGGCCCGGTTGAAGAAGGGGCTGTCCTCCGCCTCCAGAAAATCCTCCATGCGGGTAAGGTCGTAAACCGGGCGGCTCACCATCGCCAGCAGCTCCCCCGTCTTCACATCCATCACCACGGCGGCCCCTTTGGGGACCTCCTCCATCGCCTCCTCGGCGCACTGCTGGATGGCCCGGTCCAGGGTGAGAACCACCCCTCCCTGGGGAGCGGTCCGCTGGTCCACCACCTGGGAGGCGGTCCCCTCCACCGCGCTGCGGTTGGCATCCACAAAGTACCGGGCGTAGACGCTGCCTCCCATCCCCCGCAAAAGCTCGTCATACCCCTTTTCCACCCCGGTCACCCCGTGGCCGCTTTCATCCACATACCCCAGTAAATGCACCGCCGGCTGCTCCCCGGAATACCGCACCGGCAGCTGAAAGGCCGCCACCCCCTTCGCCAGGGGGAGCGGCAGCCAGCGCTGGCTGCGCACCACCATGGGCCGCCCCTGGCGCAGCACCTCCAGGGCGCCGGAAAGCTCCTCCTGGGGGAGGACCTCCCGCAGCAGCTCCATCCCCTCCGGGGTGGGGGAAACCGCCAGGGCGGTTTGGTAGCTCCGGTTCACCAGGGGCTTTCCGTGGCGGTCGTAGATGGTCCCCCGGCTGCTGCCCAGCTCCAGCAGGGAGGTGCTCTGCCGGACCGCCGCCTGGGCCAGGCTCTCCCCCTGCCCCAGCACCGAAAGGCGCACCATCAGCACCGTCATACAAAGGAGCAGAAACCCATGGAGCCAAACCACCCGCTTTTCCATTCCCTTTCATCCCCCTTCCACTGCTGTATTATTTTCCCGGATGCCTTTCCTTATACCCCCGGCCCGCCTTTGACTTCCCGCGTAAAAGGTCGTAAAATAAGAGAAAACCTTTTCGTTCTAAAAGGAGGGCGGCGGGGATGCGCTTTCTTCATCTTTCCGACCTGCACTTTGGCAGAAGCCTTTGCGAATACAGCCTGCTTCCCGACCAGGAGCACTGGTGCCGGGGACTGCTGCGGCACCTGGAGGCGAAGCGGTACGACGCCGTTCTCATCGCCGGGGACCTGTACGACCGGGCGGTACCCAGCGGCGACGCGGTGGCCCTCTGCGACTGGTTTTTGGGGGAGCTGGCGGGGCGGCTCTCCCTGCCGGTGCTCTGCATCGCCGGCAACCACGACAGTCCCCAGCGCCTCAGCTTCGCCTCCTCCCTCTACCGGGCGGGGGGCTTGTATATGGCGGCCATCCCCCGGCGGGAGCTGTGCCGGGTCACCCTTGGGGACCAGTGGGGGGAGGTGGACTTCTTCCTGCTGCCCTACCTCACCCCCGGAGACGGGCGGGGGCTCTTTCCGGGGGAGGAAATCCGCACCTTCCAGGATGCCTATGCCGTCCTCCTCCGGGAAAACCGGGGGCTTTTGGAGCGCTGCCCCCGGAAGGTGCTGCTGGCCCACGGCTTCTTCGGACGGGGGGCGGAGGGGCAGGATATGGAGCTTCTCACCAGCGATTCGGAGGTAAGCGTCGGGGGAAGCGACCTGGTGGACGCCTCCCTCTTTGATGGCTTCAGCTACTGCGCCCTGGGGCATCTCCACGCCTGCCAGCAGGCGGGCAGCCCTCGGATGTGGTACAGCGGCAGCCCCCTTAAATACTCCGTCTCGGAGGAAAAGCAGGCAAAGGCCGCCCTGGCGGTGGAGCTGGACGGGGCGGGGGCTGTCTGCGTCACGCCGGTATCCCTCCCCGCTCTGCGGGATGTGCGCACGGTGCAGGGCACCATGGAGGAGCTGCTGGCCCCCACCGGCGGCGGCTTTTCCTCCAACGACTATGTCCAGATTACGGTGCTGACCCAGGGGACGGTGCTGGGGGCCTCCCGGCAGCTGCGCAACGTCTACCCCAATTATCTACAGATTCGTTACCAAAACCCCGCCCTGCAGGAGCTTTCCCTGGGGGGAGCGGAGCGGCTGGCCCGGCTCACCATGGAGGAAAGCTACCGGCGGTTTTACCGCCAGGTGATGGGGCAGGAGCTTTCCCCGGAGGGGTGCCAGGTTCTGAGAAGCCTTTGCCAAAAAGCGGAGGAAAGCCGGGAGGAGGAGATGCTGTGAAACCGCTCAGCCTGACCTTAAGCGCCTTTGGACCCTACCGGGAGGAAGAGACTTTGGATTTTTCCGCCGCCTGGGAAAGCGGGATTTTCCTCATCAGCGGCCCCACCGGGGCGGGAAAAACCACCCTCTTTGACGCCATCGCCTTCGCCCTCTACGGCAAGGCCAGCGGCACCGCCCGCCAAAGCGAGGACTTCCGGTGCCACAGCGCCGCCCCCAGCCGGGAATGCTTTGTGGAGCTGCGCTTCCTCCTGGAGGGGAAGACCTACACCGTCCGCCGCCGCCCCGCCCAGCAGGCCCTTGGAAAGAGGGGCAAGCCCACCACCCTTGCCCACCAGGCAATTCTCACCCTCCCCGACGGGCGGGTGATCGACACCCTCACCGAGGTGGGGGATACCCTCCAAGCCCTTCTGGGCATCAGCTGCGAGCAGTTCCGGAAGATTGTCATGCTGGCCCAGGGGGAGTTTAAGCAGCTGCTGGAGGCCCCCAGCCGGGAGAAAAGCACCCTCTTCCGCAAAATCTTCGGCACCGCCCAATACGACGCTTTCACCGCCCGTCTCCAGCAGGCCCAGCGGGAGCTGGAACAGCAGCTGGGGGAGCGGGGGCGGCAGATGGACCGGCTGGTGGAGGGGCTCCTTCGGGAGGGGGTGGAGGCCCTGGCGGCCTATCCCAACCCCTCCACCCTGCCCACCGAGACCCTGGCGGGGCTGGTGGAGCCGGTTCTGGCCCAAAGGGAGGAGGCCCAAAGGGCCCTGGAGGCGTCCATCCGGGAAACGGTAGCCCAGCGGGAAAAGCTGGACCTGGCCGGCGCCCGGATGCTGGCAAAGCGCTTTGGGCGGCGGGGGGAGCTGGCGGCCCAGCGGACCGCCCTCCAGGCGTCGGCGGGGGAATTTGCGGAAAAAGCCCTTCTCCTGCGGGCCATCGACGCCGCCGAAAAGGTGAAGCTGCGGGAAAACCACCGCAGCGCCATCCTCGCCTCTGTCCAGGGGCACCGGCGGGAGGCCGGGGAGCTGGAGAAAAAGCTGCAAAAGGAGCAGAAGGCTCTGGCAATCTTACGGCGGGAGCTGCTGGAAAAGCCCCGGTGGCAGAAGGAGCTTTTGGAGCTGGAGGGGCAGCTGGAGCAGCTGAAAAAGGCCCTTGCCCTTTTGGAGCAGCGGGAAGGGCTGCAAAAAAGTCTGGAGCAGCTGGCGCGGGAGGAACAGGCTTTGCGCCGCCGGGAAAGGCAGGCCAGCCTGCTGGTGGACTACTGCGCCCTGGGGGAGGATTCCCGCCGCCGCAGGGCCCTTTTGGAGCAGGGACAAACCCTGCTGGCCCTGGGGAAAAACGCCTTGGAGCTGGCGGAGGAATACCGCCGCCGGGAGGAGCGCTACCTTGCGGGACAGCGGGAGCTGCTGCGGGAACAGGCGGCCCTGCTGGCCCTGGAGCTGCGGGAGGGGGAGCCCTGCCCCGTCTGCGGCGCCAGGGAGCACCCCTCCCCCGCCCAAAACCGAGAGGGTATCACCCGGCAGGAGGTGGAGAAGCGCCAGCGGGAGATGGAAAGGGCCCTTGCCGCCGCAAGCCAGGAGGAGGGCAGGGCGCGGGCCGCCCTTGCCGCCCTGCTGCCCCATTGGCCGGAGCTTTCCCTGGAGGGGCTTTGGCGGGGGGACGGCCTCCTGGCGGGACGCCTGGCGGAGCTTTCCGCCTGCCTGGAGGGGGATGGCAAGGCGCTCCAGACCCTGGTGGAGCGCTGGTCCGCCCTGGGGGAGGGCCGCCCCTTCCCTACCCGATGGAGCCAGGAGCAGGCCATGGGAGAGAAAAACCGCGTCGCCGAGGCCCTGGCTCGGTGCGGCGGCAGCCTGCGGGCCGCCCAGGAGCAGCTTGCCTCCCTGGAGGCCGCCTTGCAGGAGCTTCCTCCCCTGCTGCGGGATGGCGATATTCCCCAAAAGACCCGGACCTTGGCGGCCCAAAAGCAGCGGCTGGCAGATAAGCTGGAGCAGCGGGAAACCGCCTCCCAGGTGGTTATCTCCAAGCTGGAGGGGCAGCTTTCCACCCTGGGGACCGTTCTGCGCCAGGAGGAGGAGGATGCCCGCCTGAAGAAGGAGGAGCTGCGCCGCGCCATGGAGGAAAGCGGCTTTACCGACCGGGAGACCTACCAGGCCGCCCTCTCCCAGCTTCCTCTTCGGGACACTTTGCGCCGCCAGGTGGAGGAGCACAAGGCCCTTCTGACCTCGGTGGAGGCGGGCCTGCGGGAGCTGGAAAAGGAGCTGGCGGGGAAAGAGCCGCCTCAGCTGCCCCAGCTGGAGGCCCAGGAGGCGGCCCTGCGCCGGGAGGAGGAGGAAAAACGACGGCAGCTTTCCGGTCTCACCTCCTCCCTGGCCCTCTGCCGGCGCAGCTGGGAGGAGCTGAAAACAGCCAGCCTGGGCAGCCAAAAGCTGGCCAAAAAGGCTGCCATCCCCACCGAATTGGCCCGCCGGGCCGGCGGGGACAACGAAAGCCGGATGAACTTTGAAACCTTCATCCTCTCCTCCTACTTTGAGGATATTTTAAAGATGTGCAACCTCCATCTGGCGGACCTCACCGGCGGGCGGTATCAGCTCTGCCGCCGGAATACCGCCGCGCGCCACGGGGCGGCCTCCGGCCTGGACCTGGAGGTGCTGGACCAGGACGCGGGGGCGCGCCGCCCAGTGTCCACCCTCTCCGGCGGGGAGAACTTCAAAGCCTCCCTGGCCCTGGCCCTGGGACTGGCGGACGTGGTGCAGCATTACGCCGGTTCCATCCCCATCGAGACCCTCTTTGTGGACGAGGGCTTCACCACCCTGGACGAGCAGTCCCTCCAAAGCGCCGCGGACGCCCTTCTCTCCCTGGGTTCCACTGGCAGGCTGGTGGGGATTATCAGCCATTCCGAGCGCCTGCGGGAGCATATCCCCACCATTCTTTCGGTCACCACCGGCCGGGAGGGAAGCCACGCCTGCTTCCGCCCGTAGTTTTTGCAGGGTGCCCCCGCCGTCACGCCCTACATGGCCTTCGGCCTTACCTTTAATAAGGGCATAAGCGAGTGCCTGGAATTCTAGACGGTTTTTTTGTTTCGATAAAAAACCTGCCGCCCCTTGTCCAGGGTGCCGTCCCTGGACCCCAAGCCTAACGGGCCGCTTCGCGTCCCTTCGGGCATGCGGGCTTCGCCAGCCCTAACGGACCTTCCGCAGAAGGTCCCTGCGCCTGGCGGGTAGGGAGTGACACCAACTGCACGCCGGCTTGCGGAAGCGGGTGGAATATGCTACACTAAGGTAAAATATTCTTTTCCGGCGCATGGGCTGGACATTTTTATAAGGAGCGTGGCAAAAATGGCCTTAAAGACGGAAGACATCAAACGAGTAAAAGGAGAGGGGTTTCTTCTCAACCGGGGGACCGAGTGCTTCAACGGGCGAATCATCACCGAAAACGGTACCCTCACCGCCCGGCAGATGATCTGCGCAGGGCAGGCCGCTGAAAAGTTCGGAAACGGCACGGTGGCCTTCACCACCCGCATGACGCTGGAGCTTCCCGGCATCCCCTATGAGAAGATTCCGGAGCTCCAGGCCTTTCTGGCCCAGGAAGGGATGGTCACCGGCGGCACCGGCGCCAAGGTGCGGCCCATCATCGTCTGCAAGGGCAGCACCTGCGTCTTCGGCCTCTACGATACCCAGGGCCTGGCCAAGGAGCTGCACCAGCTGTATTACGAGGGCTACCATGGGGTGTCCCTGCCCCACAAGTTCAAAATCGGCGTGGGGGGCTGCCCCAACAACTGCGTGAAACCGGACCTCAACGACATTGGCGTTGTGGGCCAGCGGGTCCTTACATACGACCCGGAAATGTGCCGGGCCTGCAAGGTCTGCCAGGTGGAAAAGAGCTGCCCTGTGGGGGCCGCCACCCTGCCGGAGGGGGAAAAGCTGGTTATCTCGGAGGAAAACTGCAACCGGTGCGGCCGGTGTGTGGAAAGCTGCCCCTTTGGGGCCCTTATCGGGGCGGGAACCCTCTACAAGGTCTACCTGGGGGGACGCTGGGGGAAGAAGGTGCGCATCGGCACCCCGCTTTCCCGGCTCTTCACCCGCGCGGAGGTCATCGCCCTGGTGGAAAAGGCCATTCTCCTCTTTAAGCGGGAGGGCCTGCCTGGGGAGCGCTTTGGTCAAACAGTGGAGCGGCTGGGCCTTCCCCAAACCGAGGCGCTGCTCTACTCCGACGAGCTGCTAAAACAAAAGGCGGAGCTTCTGGCGCAATAATCCGCCTTTGGGAAAACAAAAACGACTGGAAGGATCATGAAAAAGAAAGAAACGATTACCAAAAAGCTGTTCCGGCTGCTGTTTCACCGCCTGATCTTCGCCGGAGCCGCCCTTGTGCTTCAGCTGGCTGTTCTGCTGGTGGTGCTGCTGCGCTTTAACGAATACTTTGTCTATTTCTACGCTGTAAGTATCGCTGTAAGCGTGGTGGTGGTGCTGTATATCATCAACAACCGCAGCAACCCGGCCTACAAAATCGCCTGGATCACCCCCATCCTTCTGGCCCCGGTCTTTGGGGGGATGCTCTACCTCCTCTTTGGGGGAAACCGGCTGAGTCGCCGGGAGCGCCGCCGGATGTCCCAGCTGGAAAAGGGCTTCCAGGGGGCCTCCCTCATCGCCCCCTCCTGCCAGGAGGAGCTGCGGTGGATCTCCCCCGACGCGGCCAATCAGTCGGAGTACATCCGCCGCATCGCCGGCGGTCCCCCTTACCAGAACACCCAGGCGGAGTACCTGCCCTTGGGGGAGGTGAAGTTCCGGCGGATGCTGGAGGAGCTGGAGAAGGCGGAGCACTACATCTTTATGGAGTATTTCATCATCCAGGAGGGGGCTATGTGGGACCCCATTCTGGAGGTCCTTGTCCGGAAGGCAAAGGCCGGGTTGGACGTGCGGGTGATGTACGACGACATCGGCTGTATGCTCACCCTCCCGGCCCATTACAAGCGGACGCTGGAGGCCCAGGGCATCAAATGCTGCGTCTTCAATCCCTTCGTCCCCATCCTCAGCAGTCGCCTCAACAACCGGGACCACCGGAAAATCTGCGTCATCGACGGCCACACCGGCTTCACCGGCGGCATCAACCTGGCGGACGAATACATCAACGTCTATCCCAAGCACGGCCACTGGAAGGACACCGCCGTTCTGCTGCGGGGGGACGCGGTGGCAAGCCTCACCCTTATGTTTCTGACCCTGTGGGACTTCACCACCGGCACCCAGGAAAACTACGCCGCCTACCTGCCCAGGGTCCACCGCCCGGAGCCGGTGGAAAGCGACGGCTTTGTGCAGCCCTACACCGATAGCCCCCTGGACGACGAAACGGTGGGGGAAACGGTGTATATGAACCTCATCAACAAGGCAAAGCGGTATGTCTATATCACCACCCCTTACCTGATTATCAGCAACGAGATGATCACCGCCCTCACCACCGCGGCCAAGTCCGGGCTGGATGTGCGTATCATCACCCCCCATATCCCCGACAAGTGGTACGTCCACGCCCTCACCAGGGCCTACTACGAGGTGCTCATCGAGGCCGGGGTGCGGATTTTTGAATACACCCCCGGCTTCATCCACGCCAAGACCTTCACGGTGGACGATGAATACGGGGTGGTGGGGACCATCAACCTGGATTACCGCAGCCTTTACCTCCACTTTGAGTGCGCCGCCTGGATGTACCGGTGCAGCTGCATCCAGGATATGCGGGAGGATTTTCTCCAGACCCAGGCCAAAAGCCAGGAAATCACCCTGGAGCAGAGCCAGCAGGTCTCCCCTCTCACCCGCCTGGTGCGCAGCGTGCTGCGCCTCTTTGCACCCCTTATGTAGCAGCAGGCTTGTTTAACGCCTCTCCGTAATTTTTCATTTACCAAAAAAAGCACAGACTGCCTTTTGTGGACAGCCTGCGCTTTTCTTTATGCTTTCCTCTGTTTTAGAACACCGGCACCACCGCAACGCCGTACTTCTGGGTGATGAACTGCCGGGTTTCCTCGCTGGTGAGGACCTTCACCAGGGCCTGGATGCCAGGGTCATTCTCCTTGCCCGGCTTGACCGCCACAATATTGGCGAAGGTCTGGGCAGCCTCGGAGTTGGGGTCCTCGGACACCAGGATGGTATCCGACAGCTCGCCGCCTACGGCGTAGTTGCCGTTGATGACACCAAAATCGTAGTCCGGCAGGGCCATGGGCACCTGGGCGGCCTCCACCTCGGTAATCTTCACGTTCTTCGGGTTTTCGGTGATGTCCTTAACGGTGGCAGCCAGGCCCACCCCCTCCTTCAGGGTGATGATGCCTTGGGCGGCCAGCAGGTTCAAGGCGCGGGCCTCGTTGGTGGGATCGTTGGGCACCACGATGGTGGCACCATCCGCCAGGGAGGCCAAATCCTTCGCCTTTCCGGGGTAGATGCCCAGGGGTTCAAAGTGGACCGCCACCGCCGCCACCAGGTCGGTCTTATTCTTGGCATTAAAATCGGTGAGATAAGGCTGATGCTGGAAGTAGTTGGCGTCCATTTCGCCGTTAAAGACGGCGTTGTTGGGCATGATGTAATCGGTGTACTCGGTCACCTGGAGGTCGTACCCCTCGGCGGCCATGGCCTCCTTCACCGAATTCAGAATCTCGGCGTGAGGAGCCGGGGAGGCGGCCACCTTCAGGGTGGTGAGGCCGTTGGCAGGGGGTGTCTGGGAAGGGGAGGTGCTGGACGGGGTGCTGGTGGTGTTGTTTCCGCAGCCCGCAGCGCCCACCACCAGGATGAGGGCAAAAGCAAAAGCCAGCAGTTTTTTCATGGCAGTATTCCTCCTAAAGAGCATCTCGAAAATTTTTTACGCTTCCGCGCCACCCAAAAAGGGAGGTTCGGACGGTTTTCTTCCGGGGGTCCCAAGGGTTCCGCGGTGCCCTGAGGCCTCCGTCCAAGGCAGCTTCCCGGCGGCCGGTGGGACCGCCAAAGGAGGTAGGAGGAAGCTGCCTTGGATTCTCCCCGTCCCCGGATGGGGGGAGGGACGGGGAGACGAAAAAGAAGAAGGAAGCTATTTATTCTTGTCCACCTTGCGGACAATGAGGTTAAAGGCGACCTGGATAAGCTGCACCAGCAGGATGGTGAGAATCACGGTGACGGTCATCACCGGACGTTCGTACCGGTAGTAGCCGTAGTTGATGGCCACGGCCCCCAGGCCGCCGCCCCCCACCATTCCCGCCATAGCGATGTAGCCGATGATGGTGATGGTGGCGATGCTCATTCCCCGCAGCAGGGAGGGAAAACTCTCCGGCAGCAGCACCTTCCAGATAATCTGGAAATTGGTGGCTCCCATAACCTGGGCGCTTTCGATAACCCCCCGGTCCAGCTCGTTGAAGGAGCTTTCCACCATCCGGGCGATGAAGGGGGCGGAGCCCACCACCAGGGGGAAGATAACCCCTCTGGTGCCGGAGGCGGTGCCCATAATGAGCCGGGTATAGGGGATGAGAAACAGGATGAGAATGATAAAGGGGATGGAGCGGATGATGTTGATGAGCCAGCCCACCACCGTGTTGATGGCGGCGTTCTCGCTGATGGAGCCGTGGTCGGTGACATAAGCCACCACCCCCAGGGGGATGCCCAGAAGATACCCGAAGCCGGTGGAAAGGACCACCATAATCAGGGTATCCCGGAGGGCCAGCAGGATAATGGAGCCATACTCCGTCATAAATTCCGCCATGCTTAGTCCTCCCTTCCGAAAAAGAGACTGCGGGTGATGGGGTGCATATCGCTGTCCAGCACCTCGCCGATGGGGCCGTTATCCACCAAAACGCCGCCCTCCAGCACCGCCACCTTGTTGCAGATTTTCCGCACTACGGCGATTTCATGGGTGATGATGATGATGGTGACCCCCAGCCGGTGGTTGATGTCCGAAAGGAGCTCCAGGATGGAGCGGGTGGTGAGGCTATCCAGGGCGGAGGTGGGCTCGTCACAGAGGAGGAGCTTGGGGCTGGTGGCAAGGGCCCGCGCAATGGCAACCCGCTGCTTCTGCCCGCCGGAAAGCTGGCTGGGGTAAACCTCCGCCTTTTCGGTGAGGCCGGTTATCTCCAAAAGCTCCGCCACCCGCCGCCGGGCGGCGGCCTTGTCATACCCCTTGGAGAGGGTGAGGGGAAAGAGGATGTTCTGGGCCACCGTCTTTTGCATCAGCAGGTTATAGCCCTGGAAGACGGTGCCGATGGTCTTATAATAATCAATTTTCGCCTTGCCGGCCAGAGTGGAAAGGTTCTTTCCCTCCACGGTGATGGTGCCGGAGGTAGGGGTATCCAGCAGGCCGATGAGCCGCAGCATGGTGGACTTTCCAGCGCCGCTCATACCGATGATGCCGTAGATATCCCCGTCCTCCACCGTCAGGGACACATCCCGAAGGACGCCCAGGCGGGTTTTGTCCGGATTATCAAATTCTTTGGTGAGATGGTCTATCTCTATCATGGGCCTCACTGCCTTTCGAATTCCATCATTTTGCAATAAAAAAGCCTTCCGTCCCCCTCCCCCATCTTCCCAGGGAAGGACATAAGGACGAAGGCCGAAACCTGCGTGTTACCACCTTACTTCACGCCTGCCTCGCAGCAAGGCGCCTCTTCGGGTACAAATGAAATACCCTATCGCTTTAACGGGCGAACCCCGTCGCAGCCTGGGTCAGCCGCATCCGGATGGGGATGCCTGCCGCCGTCGGTGCGCGGCTCCGAGGCCATTTTCCGCCGGTCCAGCCTCCGTCCCTTTTCAGCTACCGGGACTCTCTGGGGGAGTTGGGAAGGGCGTACTCTCCTCTTCATAGCCTTTGCGTTTTGTATGGGTGCTATTATAATCGGTTTTTCCCGGAAAGTCAACACCTAAATTTACGGAAAAGGGCAGTTCTTTTATTCCGGCGCTCCCCGTCTGCCTCTGGCTGCTCCACAGCAGGCCCTGGAGGCAGACGCGCCCCTTATCTCCCCGTTCTCTTTAGGGCCTATAGCCATCCACCTCTTCCCGGCTGGGGATGGAGGTCTGGGCCCCCTTGCGGGTCACCGAGATGGAGGCGGCCTTGTTGCCAAAGGCGATGGCCTCCTCCTGGCTCATTCCCTCCGCCAGGGCGGTGACAAAGGCCCCGTTGAAGGTGTCCCCGGCGGCGGCGGTATCCAGGACTACCGGGAGACCGCCACCGCGGAGGAAACCCAGGCAATGCTGGACGAGGTCTTTGGTCCGGCGGAGACAGGGGGCGGCCCGGCGTCGTCCCACAACATGGAATGAAAACAGGGAGGAAAACAATATGGCATACAATGTGGAGAAGCTGACAAAGCTGAAGGCCCTCAAGCAGCTGGCGGAGCGGATCGAGGCGGATTTCGCCACCAAGAAGGAGCTGGGCGAGCTGTCCGGCCGGGTGGATGATCTGGTCACCCTCGGGGGCGAGCCCAACGTCATCACCGCCGTGAAGGTCAACGGCGCGGCCCAGACCGTCACGGACAAGGCCGTGGACATCGCCGTGCCCGTCAAGGTGTCCGATCTCACCAACGACAGCGGCTACCAGACCGAGGCCCAGGTATCCGCCGCCGTGGCGGCCGCAGACCACCTCCGGCGCAGGAAGGTGGAGAGCGCCGCGGCCATTGATCCCGCCGCCGCTGACGCGGAGCGGTTCATCTACATGGTCCCCAAGGACGGCGGGGACAGCGGCGACAAGTTCGACGAGTACATGGTCATCGACGGCGCGGTGGAGAAGGTGGGCGACTGGGCCGTGGACCTGAGCGGCTATGTCCTGAAGGAGGAGGGCAAGGGCCTCTCCGCCAACGACTACACCGCCGGAGAAAAGGCCAAGCTGGCCGGCGTGGCCGAGGGGGCCACAAAGGTGGAGGCCGGCGCGGTCAGCGGCTCCGTCAGGATCAACGGCGTGGAGACCGCTGTGGTGGAGATCGCCTCCGACGAGGAGGTGACGGAGATGCTCGCGGAGGTGTTCAGCAGTCAGGCAGGCTGAGGGCAGCGCCCGCCGGGAGGGGCCCAGCCCCTCCCTCCAGTGGAT
>OFGQ01001880.1_pt1 | contig 12889 bp, 13 predicted proteins | sample 1521791 | NCBI WGS metagenome assembly OFGQ01 (sample SAMEA3504116, study PRJEB24116) | mouse gut metagenome | biome: mouse gut; feature: mouse-associated habitat; material: faeces | place: Denmark | collected 2011 | reverse complement strand
TGAACCCGGAGCATACCGTACAGGTCATGGACGGGGCAGACTTCCCGGAAATGTTCAAGCCGCTTGCTTCCAACATGGGCAAGGCACTTGACGAACTCCGAACCAGAACCGATGTAAAATGGACGTATATCAGCCCCGCCGGAGATTTTCAGGCAGACGGAGCCAAGACCGGGAAATACATCTTAGGCGGTGAAGAATTGATATTGAACTCAAAGGGGGAAAGCGTAATCAGTTATGCCGACTATGCAGTTGCTATGGTTGATGAAGCGTTAAATGGGAACCACGTCCAGCAGAGAATTTCAGTTGTAGCAGAATAAGCGGGTTGGATAATCAACCAGTCAAATGTAGAAATCACTCTGCCCCGTAAAGGCAGGGGGATTTCTCACAGGAGGAAATATGAGTGCAGAAAAATATTTGCAAATGATACAACAGGACATTCATTCCGTCGTTTTTGTTACAATAGACGAGAATCAATTCCCGGTTACTTGTGTGATTGACATTATGCTGGCAGACAAAGACGGGCTTTATTTTCTAACCGCAAAAGGAAAATCCTTTTATGAACGGCTTCAAAATCAACCAGTTATTTCAATCACAGGAATGATAGGGAACGATACTCTATCAAGTAAGTCAGTTACCTTGCGTGGAGAAGTGCGGGAAATCGGGCAAGGGCTATTATCGGAAATATTTGAAAAAAACCCGTACATGAAAGCGATTTACCCCAATGCGGCAAGCCGTACAGCGTTGACCGTATTTCAGATTTATAAAGGCAGCGGAGAATTTTTTGATTTGAGCCAAAAGCCTATTTTCCGGGAACGGTTTTCATTCGGAGGAATGGAAAGCCATATGCAATATTTTTTTGTTACTAATAAATGTAATGGTTGTGAATGTTGCGTTAAAATATGTCCGCAAAACTGCATTGATATTTCTTCCTGTACTGCAAAAATACAGCAAGAGCATTGTTTACATTGTGGAAAATGTATGGAAATATGCCCCTTGCAGGCAATAGAAAGGAGGACTCTATGACACAGGCAGAAAGACTTACTTTTCTGATAGAATATCTCATGAGCGAAAATAAAGAGCTAAAATCATTCCATACTCCCGTGGAGGAAAATGCAAGGAAGCGGCTGTTACGCTCTCTTATGAATATTCGGCCACCAAAACCAGTTACAAAGGATTTTTTGAACATACAGGACGAATATTTACAAGGGGAAAAAACAGAAAAAGGCATTATCTCTTTAGTTGATATTCCATTCGTGGAATCCGGGATTTACCTATGGCAAGGCGATATTACACGTTTATCTGTAGACGCGATTGTAAATGCTGCTAACAGTGCAATGTTAGGCTGCTTTGTTCCCTGTCATGGGTGTATTGATAATGCCATTCATTCTGCCGCAGGAATAGAACTCCGTTTAGAATGTTCCCGTATCATGGAAAAACAGAAAATAGAAGAACCTACGGGAAAAGCCAAAATAACAAAAGCATATAATCTTCCTTGCCGTTATGTTCTACATACAGTCGGTCCGATTATCTATGGAGAAGTCACGCAAAAAGATTGTAACCTGTTATCAGACTGTTACCGTTCCTGTCTTGAACTTGCCGCAGAGTATCAGTTGAAAAGCATTGCTTTTTGTTGCATTTCTACGGGAGAGTTTCATTTTCCAAATGAAGAAGCAGCCCAAATAGCAATCCAAACGGTAAAAGATTATCAGAAAAAGAATCCAAGTGATATGGAGGTGATTTTTAATGTTTTCAAAGATTGCGACTACAAAATCTACAAACAGTTATTGGGATAATATCGAGAAAGTGAAAATAAAAATTCAGAGTGCAGACGCTATCTTGATAGGAGCAGGAGCAGGATTGTCTACGTCTGCCGGATTTACTTATTCCGGGAAACGGTTTGAGGAGAACTTCCCGGATTTCATAGCAAAATATCATTTTAAGGATATGTATTCAGCGGGCTTTTATCCCTACAAAACATTAGAAGAACATTGGGCGTATTGGAGCCGTTACATTTTTATGAACCGTTATCAAAATGCGCCGAAATCCGTTTATAACGATTTACACAATCTGGTACAGGACAAAGACTATTTTGTTTTGACAACCAATGTAGACCACTGTTTCCAAAAGGCGGGTTTTGATAAACACAGACTGTTTTATACACAGGGCGATTATGGATTGTGGCAATGCGGGGAGCCTTGTCACGATACGACTTACGATAATGAAACCATTATCAAGAAAATGGTTGCCGAACAGGAAAATATGCGTATTCCGTCCGAGCTAATCCCCCATTGCCCCGTATGCGGTGCGCCTATGTCAATGAATTTAAGGGCAGATAGTACCTTTGTTGAAGATAGCGGTTGGCATACAGCGGCTAAGCGGTATCAAGACTTTGTACGCCGTCATAAAGGATTAGACATTTTATGTTTGGAATTGGGCGTTGGCGGCAATACGCCGGGAATTATCAAATACCCATTCTGGCAAATGACCTACAAGAATCCCAATGCCGCTTATATATGTATCAATCTGTCAGAAGCCTATATCCCAACAGAAATCAAAAAACAATCTATAGGTATTGCTGATGATATTGGAGAAGCATTGACGCACATAAAGAATCGTTTCGCAGAGCAAACAGCCTAAAGTATTATAAATTTGACTGCAAGACACAAGCGAGAAACAAGTAATATTATTTATAGGAAAGAAAGGGGAATTTCCGTGAACTGCACAGAAGCCAATAAAGACACGGAGGATAACATCAAACGACGGCTTATCGCTGCCCGGTTCCAGTTCCGCCTTGATGAACGGAAAAACTAAAAATTTAATAAGTACTGCCCATTACAGCGGCATATGCAAGCAGTAAGTCTGAAAAGATTTGCTGCTTTTTTACGCTCTTTTCTTAAATTCCACCCCGACAGCCGGAGGGATAACAGTAAAAGCCAGCACAGCGGAAGCTGCCACTTTTTAAGAGCAAGATTCTACCACAGTACCAAATTTCGCCTACCATCTTATTTTGTCCTATGGGAATCTTGTTGGGGATGTCATCCCAAGCCCGCCTTTTGCGGCTTGCGCCGCTTGAAAAAATGCATCCATGAAAGACCAACTATTAAAAGTCAAGTAAATAATTGAAAAAATGAAAAGAAGTATTGTGAGAAAAAAGAGTACAACAATAAGACCTCTTGTGAAACAGATCTGGATGGAAAAGCAAGGGCTTACGCTTTTGGAACGTAAGGCTGATTGTTTAATATTAACAGCGTAAAGAATCAATAATATCGTTTTTGCGTTTGCGAATCTCAGTTCCCTTGCGCCAACCATCCGTTTGAATGGGATTGATGACATGGAGGAGGAACCCTTTTTCAAAAAGAAATGAGTAGACAGAGAGCCAGTAGTGTGCGGTGACTTCCGTGCCGATTTCTAAGTCGGCAGAGTTGGAAGAATAAGGAGTAAGTTTAGAAAACAGGGCATTCCCGCCAACTGAAGTATTGGGAAAGGAAAAAGCCTTAAATACCGCTATGCCAGTTTCGTCCATCATGGAAGCGACATGGTTGCTTTTACCGATATCAATACCAACAAGAAGCATACAGCCACCTCAGAAGAAAGATTTTAGATTGGGAGACCACTCAACTAATAAGCGCCGCTACCTTGTGCTAAATACAGAGAGAAGCCATAAGGCAACCAGCAACCAACTCATACTTGGAAAGCTTATTAGAGAGAGGGATTCGTCTTTCAAGTACGAGCAGATCCGCTTAAGGAGGTGACGATCATTCCCTCAATCTAATAAAATTATTATCTCCTATCAGACAGGAGATGTAAAGAAAAAGGTCTAAGGGTTTATAGGTATCTCTTGAATAACTTAAATACATTATAAATGTGTCAGCACACTAGGGGGATGGGTCAAAGGAAAATATTTGAATATGGACCTTGCAAAAGAGTAGGAGAAGATCATAAAACAATATCTTTCTGATATAAGGGCACAGACTGTAGGTATGCAGATTTATCCTATCTGGCTGGGGTGAAAGACACTGTGAGGATATTTTGCAGCAGGGATCAGAGCAGATGAAAACCATATTATTTTTGTAATTGAAAAAGCCCTGATAGGTATTGCCCACCAGAGCCTTTTTAATATTAGTGGTTTTAGTTTGTATGATGCTCAGCGCCATTTGATAGCTGTTTTGATGGCATCCTCTTTGGAATTAATAGTTTCAATGTCTGCCAACAGAGCAACCATATCCACACATCCAAAGGTTGGGAGGGCTGGTTTGCCCTCTGAGCTGTCAATGGTATAAAGGACATTCCCAATGGTTTTCTTGATGGTAAAATATCCACATTCCTCACAGGTTTCCCTATGATAGAGATAAGCTTGGACAATGGCATTGTGTTGGGGCTCTCCATTCCCCCATGTTGTCCTTGTGACTGCAAAATAGCATCCTTCACTGTATGTCGGGGTATTTTCCTGGCAGTCCATTACAGCATAATAGAAATCAGCATCCCCAATATTTTCATCTACTTTTTTAAAAGATTCAGAGTTGAGGAGATGGTTTGCCCACTCCATGACACTGTCCTTTTCTAATGAGAATTCAATGTTGTGATAGTTTGAAAATTCAAGATGGTGTTGCTTTAAATATAACAGGATGATTTCTGGCACTCTTTCAAATAGACAGTTCTGCAAAGAAGATACCAGTTCTTTTAATTCTCCCTGTGGGATTTTCCCATTGAAAATGACAACATACAGTTTGCCATCTATCCCAAAATCAAACCTGTATTTCTGTGTTTTCATAAATTGAGTTACCTTGCCTGACATAAAAAATCAGCCTCCTTTTTTATTTGATATGCCAAGCATATATCATTCATGTGTTTGGCTTTTCTGGCAAAAATGCATTGGACAGTAGGAATGGCTGTATCCATAAATGATAGCATATAGTTGAAATTTGTCAACATTTCAATATTACATTTTATTTACCTTGTTGATAGAATTTCACAATAAGAAGAAAGGTGGAAGGAAAGATGAATGTGGAACTGTATCTAAAAGAAATGGGACAAAGAATTATGGAGAGGAGAAAGAAACTTGAGTTGACTCAGGAAGCACTGGCTGAGATGAGTGAGCTGACAACTCAGTTTGTATCCTATGCAGAAAGTGGGAAAAGGGGGATGAGACCAGAGAACTTAATGAAAGTGGCTGCTGCATTGGGGGTAAGTACTGATTATCTTTTGACTGGTGACATTATTGATAAGGACAAGTTGTTGCTTTCAGACAAGTTGGACAAGCTAACCCCACAGCAGGTGAGAATTGTGGAGAATGTGATTGATGAATGCATTGCGCTTTACAGTAAGGATAAATAGGTTCTGATAAAGACCACTGGGAGAATGCCGGGGAGGATATTGGGGTTGTTTTCTCCTCTCCGCTTTCCTAATTTCATAATCCAACAGACCATGTTACATTGTCTATATTGCCTTATGAGGACGGCAATACATTACTCCATCCATGCAGCAGTCTGATTTTGAAATTGAAAATAAATATGATTCATGTTAATATTACATATTATGAAGGTTCGGATTCGCACGGATTATATTTTGAGGAGGATCAATTAATTCGTTGGAGGTACTGCCCCGATGCGGAAGATAACAGTAAAGCAACAAACTATGAACTTGAGAATACTTCTAAATATTATCAGTTGGAAAATGATGTACTTGCTGAGTCGCAAAAGCTGTTGCCTGCATGGGAAGATGCGCTTGCGAATGGAATCGCTGCTCAAGAATATATACTTGCAGGCAGTGATTCAAGGTATATTTTAAAGTCGGAGATTCAGGAATTTACTGCTGAACAATGCCGATTAGCTCGGAATGAAATCTATGCACGTCATGGGCGTAGGTTTGATGATGAGTATCTTCAGGATTATTTTAATTCGAAAGGCTGGTATACACCTACAATTGATCCGGATGAATTTGAGGAATCATTACTTAATTCTTATGAAATTGCTAATCGAGATTTGATTGTTGAATATGAAGAGGAATGCGGATATATATGACAACAATAAAAAATATGTTTTTTTGTTTTGGCGACTAGTGTACTGACACATTTATATCTGGCGAAACTCTGCAGAACGATTGTTCATCAGCAAGACGGAAGAAGGAGGCGATGCGGTGGCATCGTTGACTGATGACAACGCAGTCTGATGGGCAATCGGGCAAGGAGGTTTGCCTGAATATAAATGTGTCAGTACACTAGCTTTATTTTTTCCATCGTGGCTTGTGGGAAGAAAGAGACAAAAAAGAAGAACGGGATACGTAGGCTGGAGGAAAAACGATCAACAGCTTACCACGAAGTTCTGAAAGACAACCTGTGCTTGCACAAGAACTGGCTGAAAAGGAGATCTTTTTCTTAAAAAAAGCAGCGGCATTCTTTGCAAAGGAAATCGATTAGAATCTTATCGGCTTATAGAACAACACAGCAGAGAATTCGGCGTTCGCTGGATGCTGAGGCGGCCTGGCGTCTGCCCGAATGCTTATTACAACTATCAGAAACACCGAAAGGGGGATTATAACGACTAAAAAGACGCGGCAAAAGTGCTGATCAGGGAGATATACGGAAATGAGAATGTGTTACCTCGTGCGCCCGAAGAAACCAGGTTGCCAGCGCGGAAAACAGCATAAAGTCTTTGAAAACAAGCTGCAATGGGAGATTCATGCAGCCCAGGCGAACCACAAGTGATGCGCAGGTCTCTCACATCTGTTTTTGAAAGACGGGGAAGCCAGCTACGATTGCAACATTGTTGACCTGTATGATCAGCAAAAAGGGATGAGATCATATGTGGAAGTTGGGGAACTGGCAGGATTGCTATTACTTGTTTAAGCGTATAAAATAGAAATCAAAGATGCAGGAAAAATCATGGATTACATATCAAAAAAGGAAGCATCAGAAATATGGGGAATCTCTGATCGCAGAATACAAAAGCTGCGCCCATGGAAAGGAAATCACTATGTATAAGATTGGAATTTGTGATGACGATAAGATTTTATGTTCTGTTTTGGAAGAACAGATCTATGAACTTTCAAAAGAAATAGAGATAAAAGTTGAAGTTGAGGTATGGTATTCCGGGGAAAGCATACAAAATGATTTGAAAAAAGGAATAGAATTAGACCTGCTTTTCCTTGACATAGAATTAGTTCAAAAGAATGGCATTGCAGTAGGAAATTTTATTCGCAACGAAATGGAGAATATGCAGACGCATATCGTATATATTTCTTCAAAGGAAAGTTATGCCATGCAGTTATTTAAGGTCCAACCATTCGATTTTTTGATTAAGCCTGTCTCTAACGAAAATATAAGAGAAGTGTTGATAAGAAGCGTAAAGCAAAAAAGCCGTGCAGATGCCTATTTTGAATATCAAAAAGGAAATTCTATTTTCAGAGTTCCAGTAAGAAACATTGCTTATTTTATGAGCATGGATAAGAAAATAATAATTGTAAAAAAAGATGGAAAGGAAGAATTTTATGGTAAGTTAAAAAACATAGCCAAGACTCTTCCAGCAGATTTTTTGATGATTCATCAGTCATATATTATCAACCAGGCATATGTAAGTGAATATTCTTATGAAATGGTAAAAATGGCGGATGGAGAAAATTTAAATATCAGTAAGCCATATAGAAAAGAAACCAGAAGTAAAATAATACAGCGTCAGAAAGCGAATATGAGAGATGGTATCCTATAGTCCAATCATTGTGTTAATTGTAAATGTTCTTAGAATTTTACTATTAAAGAAAGTCATGGATGTATTTTTGTCAGTCGATGATATAGAGGAAAAGTCATTAAAAATTGGCTTGGGGATATATTGCCTGTTAACTACGACAGTGTATTGCTTATTTGGGGTATCTGCCTCGTATGAGATTTGTAATTGCATAGGGATAATGGGACTTACCTGTTTTTATCAGGAACTGTGGAAAAAAAGATTATGGGTATCGTTGGTATTATTTAGTTTGGATTTGGCAAATTCCCTGATCGTCTTTTTTATTTTTGGGGATATTGCAAAATTTCAGCAGCCCGCGATTCAAGCTTTGTTAATGTTGATTTGCACAACGATTATAAGCCGTATTTCTTATTCATCCGAAGCAAAAGAGATCGCTTTTGATAGAAAGCAAACATTATTGTTGTTGGTGATCCCTGCGATGAGCGTTATTGTCTTAAGTGTGCTAATGCTGGGAGAACACTCGAAAATGTTTGCGATATTGATTAGCGGCTATATGCTAATGATCAATATCAGTGTATCTTATCTATATAATATCCTGATAGAAAATTATATACATTTAAGAGATAATGATAGATATAAACAACAGACATATGCATATCAAAACCAATTAGAAGTCATTATGGAATCCAGGAATCGAGTTCGTGCTTTAAGACATGATATGAAAAACCATATTTTAGCGTTGCAAGTCTTAGTACAAAGGAAAGAGTTAGAGGAAACGAGTAAGTATTTAGATTCTATGAAGAACTTTATGACTAATCCCGAGGAGTATGTCAAGACGGGGAATGATGCTGTTGATAGCTTGCTAAACTATAAGATACAAAAGGCGAATGAGTTTTTAAATGTGGTAGAAACAAAAATCAGCATACCAGAACAGTTGCGCCTGCGTTCGTTTGACTTAAATGTGCTTTTGGGAAACCTATTGGATAATGCAATAGATGCTTCGATGCAGACAGAAGATAAGAAACTGAAAATAACGATAAAACTTGACAAGGGAATTTTGTTTATAAATATTTGTAACAGCTGCCAGAGGATTGCAGACGGAAAGAGTGATTTTTTTGAAACGACAAAAGAAGATAAAGTAAATCATGGGATAGGGCTAAAAAATGTTCGTAGAATTGTGAAAAAATATCATGGAGATATAGCGTTTTTATATGAAAATGCTTCTATGGAAACGGATGTTATGATGTATGTAAATGAGATGTAGCAAAGGGCTGTTGCGAATTCATGCTGAAAAATGCGTTATGATTTTGCAACAGCTCTTTTGGGCTGATTTCGGCAATAATGTGGTCGAATTTCGCAAAACAGAAGAAAATGAAAAAATTATTTTATAATATAGCTTATAAGAAATTCACTTGCTTGCAAAGGTGAATTTCATAAGCTAACGAGCAGCTATGCTGCGAGTAATAAACCGCATAGAATGGAGGAAATTATGAGATATAAAGTTTTGGGATTAGCAGTGGTAACGATGTTGATGTCAGTTGGTATTTGCGGCTGCCAGAAAGCTTCAGAAAGTTCGGCTAATGGGGATATTCTTCACGCAAAAGATTCCGTAGAGGATGAAGTGGCTGCAATCGTGAATCAGTCTCAAAGCACAACGCAAAATGATGTGCAGGAAATTAACAGTGTCATTGGTACCAAAGATAATGTGATCAGAATTCAGGCACAGATGCCGGACGTTCCACAGGAAGTGAAAACAATAGTGCTTGGCGAAAATGAGACGCTTACAAAAGACGTTTTAAAAGAGTTTTTAGGAAGTGAAACAGGGAATATTAAGGATTTATCAGAGGAAGCACAAAAGGAAATAGAACAATCTAAGGCAGAAAACGAGCAAGGAGAAGAACGGGCAGTATTTTCGATTTTTGGCAATGCACCTATTTATAAATTGTCGGATCAACAAAAGACAGCAAGTTTTTCATATGGAACAGGTGCATATTATCAGGATGAACTCTTATACGAAAAGTGCGCAACAATTTACAAATCTGCAGATGAAACGGTGTTAGAGGAAGCAGACAGTAAAAATATTTATATGGAAGCAGAAAAAATATTATTAGCAAAGCTTTCTAAAATTGGCATGACAGAAATTGATATTTATAAAATTACCAAGTATCAATACGAAAGCGTCACGTTTTATGAAATTGAGTTTACTCCGTCTTACGATGGGTTAGGGGTTGCACATGAATTTGGCTCTATAGCGTCAGGAGAAATTTTCCTGTTAGGCACAGCATGGATATGTGAAGAAAGTATTGCAACCTTAAGCTTGGATGATTGTCTTGGCAAAGTGGAAACACAGGAAAAATGCGAGACAGTATTGTCATGGGGGCAGATTGAAAAAATTTTGGAGATATATTTGAACAGTGGAAAAATAAATGGAAGCAATCAAGCGGTTCTGACAAAAGCGACATTTTTATATTATCCAATCTATAAAGAAGACGAAAACAAATTAGAATTGGTTCCCGTATGGCATATTTATACGCCGATGTCTGCATGGATGGAGAATGAAGAATTAACGCAAGCATTTGCGGCAAATGGATCTATTTGGAGTATTTGTGTGAATGCGGTATCTGGAGAAATCGTTAGGAGTGAGTAATATGAAAGGGTTCTTTTTACAGGATTTGAAAAGAAGCTTCTTAAACAGAGGGTTTTTTGCAGGTCTCTTGATAGTGACGTCAATTTTAGTGTCAGCAGCATTCCATGTGCCGCTTAACAGGAGCAGAAGCAGTTATTTTATTATGATAGAAGTATTTGCAGCATCAGGATTTACACCGTTTGCGGCTATATTTCCGGGACTTGCTTATTCTTCTGTATTTTGTGAAGAGTATGGCAGTGGATATTTAAAAATGATGTATTCCAGAATGCTGCCGGGAAAATTTGCTCTTACCCGTATTGTTACAGTCGCGCTTTCTGGTGGAACAATGTTGGCGATTCCATTTATCATTGCTTTGAGTATTGCTTACTACTGTGGAATTCCCGGAATACCAGCGGGAAGTGATCAGGGACTTATGGCGGGAACGGCAGTGGTTTTTTATATAGAGAATTATGGGGAGTGGTATATTTTTCTATGGAAAGTAATATTAGGCTTTCTGTTTGGAGCCATATGGGCATTGGCAGGCCTTGCATTTGCAGTATGGATTCCCAATAAGTATGTGGCGTTAATTGCACCATTTGTATTGTATGAGGCTATGTGGCTGGCGTTAGGGAAAATTCCGGTGCTGAATCCGATTTATCTTATGCGAGGGGATGATTTGAATAACTATCCATTGTCTGGGGTTATGGAATGTGTCTATATTTTGCTGGTATCATTTGTGGTCATGCGGGGATTGAAAAGGAGGGGACGAAATGGGTAGGATAAAGCAAATCTTTTACCTGACAAAAACTGCTTTTCTGGAAGAATGGCATAATAAGCGGGTAATCATGGGCTTTCTTTTGGGAATGGCATTGTTTGGATACTGGTTGAATTTGTTTTTGCAGTATGCATTAGATGTCGGGGAGCCAGTTAATATCTTGGAAGCCTTTATTGTAGTGGAGCATCATCACAAAAATATGTTGTTTCTTATTGTTGGCTGGTTATTGATTATATCAGATGCTCCTTTTGTAAAAAGGAATATGTATCTGTCATTATATAGGAGTAGCCGGAAGAAATGGGATGCAGCTATGCTTCAGTATATTATGATTCAGGCGTTTTTATATGTTTTCATCATAGCTGTTGCATCGGTAGCTGTCAGTTCTTTGTGTGGCTTTTTTGGAAACATGTGGAGCAGTCCAGTTTATAATTTGGCGATGGATGACGGGAATCATTTAGGAGTCAAATATAATGTTTCATTTCCGTGGGTGAATGTCATGCGAGCAATGACAGTGCCGCAGGCGTTTGTGATTACTTTTGTATTTCTATTCTTGTATTTGGTCTTGATTGGATTTTTGCTCTATGTGTGCAATCTCTTGTTAAAAGAAATTTATGGAATATTGATCGTATTCGGCATGCAAATTTCAGGATATTTATTACAACAGGAGGGGGTTACGCATTTCTCCTTTATGGCAAAATCAATTCCCGGATATGCCATAGATGGAAAAGGCGGACAATGGAAAGTCGTAGCTTTGTTTTGCGCAACCATATTGATGTTGGCATTAATTTCTTTGTGGCTGATTGGACGGGTAGATTTTAGGGACCAGGTGGAGGAGGAATGAAAATGTCTTTGTTTTTTCGGTTATTTGCAGGCGTTTCTATGAATGAAATGGATGCGTTTCCGCTAGTTCCTTTGGGATGCTGGTTCTTTCCGATAGGGATTTATTTATTGGTAATTGGTTTTAGGCTTGGCATCGATAAGCAGAATAGACGATTTGTCATTGTCCGATGTGGGTGGATGCAGAAGTGGTGGAAACGCTTTTTCTTGAGACATTTGTTAAATGGGGCATTTGCAGCAGTTGGCTTATTGACGCTATTCCAGATGATTGATTTGTTTTTATTCCAGATGTTTGCAGGAAATCTAAAAGAAGTATCAGCGATTTTTGTTTTATGGACGGTTCATGCCATGACTTTATCGGCATTATTTCTTTTTTTAGAAACTTTAAGCATTAAAAAAATGATACCAGCAGGTCTATTGTTGCTAGAGGGCCTAACCTTTGTGAGTGGTTTCTACTTTAGAAAGAGTGCAAGGCTTATGTTTGGAGTATGGGGAATGTATGCACAAAGTAATTTATATGAAGATATGCATGGATTTTCTATTATAAGTGTGATTATTGTGCAAGTTACAATCATTGTCGCTTGTTATTGGCTTGGCAGCTATTTGCTAAGAGGCAAAGAATTGGAAGGAGTTTAAGCTTATGGAAAGCATTATAAAAGTTGATAAGGTAATGAAAAAATTTGGTTCAGATATTGCCCTTGACAATGTCTCCATAGAATTTGAGAGAGGAAGAATTTATGGGATCGTTGGAAGAAACGGCTCTGGAAAAACTGTTTTGTTTAAGACAATCATAGGATTTTTAAAACCTAGCAGCGGCAGAGTCATTGTAGGCGGTAAAGAAATTGGCAAGGATGCTGATTTTGCCGATAATATAGGAATTATCATTGAAACTCCTGGTTTTCTTAGCGCTTATAGTGGATATAAAAATCTTGAGTATCTTGCAAGTATTAAAAATATTATTGCGAAAAAAGA
>OFGQ01001874.1_pt1 | contig 12923 bp, 18 predicted proteins | sample 1521791 | NCBI WGS metagenome assembly OFGQ01 (sample SAMEA3504116, study PRJEB24116) | mouse gut metagenome | biome: mouse gut; feature: mouse-associated habitat; material: faeces | place: Denmark | collected 2011 | reverse complement strand
CAGAACGCCCGCCATGATTAAAATTTCATCATGGCGGGGGCTTTGTTTATGTTTCAATCATCTGCCTGCGTATGTAAGGGTTTGTCCAGGCGGAACTCGTGCAGCGCCCGGACGATATTGCCGTGGATCAGCCTGCTGACGCGCTCCACAATGACTGCGGGTTCCTCCTTCATGTTCCCGCCGATCCACTCCAGCATGACGCCCACAAAGGCATACTCATAAAAGCCGGCGATGAACCGCTTGTCCCCCTCATCCAGCGCCATCCCGGCGGATTTCTCCTCCACCACGTCCAGGATCAGCTGGCGGATCAGCGGGTTCAGGTATTGCTCAATGCGTTCCCGGCTGACGCAGCGGTAGACATTCATCACAAAAGGCTTGTTAGCCAGCACTGCCTGGAAGATGTTCAGAAATCCCTCCTGCCATGTATCATAAGACTTTTTGCCCTCTAATATCTTTGCCGCGTCCTCAACACAGACCCACTCCACCAAATCATAGATGTCCTTGAAATGGTAGTAGAAGGTCATGCGGCTGATGCCGCAGTCCTCCGCGATATCGTTAATGGTAATCTTATTCAATGGTTTTTGGTTGAGCAGCTTTTTCAGCGACGCAGCCAGTGCCCGTTTCGTCATCTGTGACATAAAAACCTCCATAGTTGGCGCTGCCTACAGACCAGCGCATCCCTTTCTGTCGGTCAATTTTATCACATTGTTTGGAGTTTGTCCACGGTCTGACTGCCCGCGATATTCCGTACCCGCAGAATGCAGTTTTTGAATTCTAAAAACATAAAACGACATCAAAGTATCGGCTACACTTACATTTCCATCCATCAAAGAGGATGTATCATGTGAACGAATACTCTGTGCAGGGTAATCCATATTAAGGGGGGCAGAAAATGAAACAGGAGAGTATCAGCGACATGAAATACAGCTATCGGAAGAGGAGAACAAGACGGAAAGAATTTCTGGAGATCATGGACAAGATCATTCCATGGGAGGGACGCAGAATAAATCAGAGGTTTTCTAAGCAAAAAGAATCTCAGCGGCAGGGAATAAAGTCTCCTGACGCTGAGATCCTTTTTGCCGTACCGTGCTTGCCACCCCTCGGTTCAGTTTGTGTCCCTGTGGGGTGAAACCCTTGAAATTCAAGGGTTTACACGCATAAAGAATGTTTTGTAAATCTGCGGGGAAGTAACAGCACGGTGTAACAGCGCCGTGCTGTTACTTCTTTTTATCCGCAATATTCCGGGGAAAAATCAATCTCCCCGATAAAGTTGTAGTGTACGTCAATCCGCTGAACGCGATGGCCGCTGGACTTATCGGCTTCATGGACAATAATCTTGTCTACAAACTCATGCAGGAGCTGGGGGGTCAATTCTGTCGGCTCAGTGTACTTCTTCACGATTTTCAAAAAGCTCTTGACATTGACAGTCTGCATTTCTGCGGCTTCGACAAGGGCGCTCAGACGGTCAACAGACTGTTTCAATTCCGCCTGTTCTGCTTCATAGGTTGCGGACAATTTGTTAAACCGTTCATCTGTCAACTTGCCCATTACATTATCCTCATAAAGCCGTTGTATAATTGCGTCCAGCTCAGTGATTCGTCGCTTCTGCTTTTCCAGCTTGCGCTTGGACTGCTCCTGTTCTGTACGCTGGACAGCCAGCTTGTTTTCTATGACCCGTCGAACAAACTCGTCCTCGTCCTCTTGCGCATAGGCCACAACACGCTGTAAGTTGTGCAGAACAAGTTCTTCCAATACCACAACTCGGATGTAGTGTGCGGAGCATTGATTGTGAAAACGGCGGTAAGTGCCGCAGGTATAGCTTTCCTGCTCATGTGATGTTGAAGCTGACCGACTATGGTATAACCGCTTTCCGCAATTAGAACAGATAACCAGCCCTGAGAACAATCCAACTTCATCGTACTTCATGGGACGTTTCCGCTGTTCTCGGTTCCTCTGCACGATTGCCCAGGTATCAGGGTCTATAATCGCAGGATGCGTATTTTCAAAAAGCACACGTTTTTCAGGGGGATTGCGAATGATTTTTTTGCTCTTAAACGACATCTTGGAATACTTGAAATTAGTTGTCTGGCCTAAATAGGCGTCCTGCGCTAATATCCCAGAGACGGTTTCGCTGCGCCAAAGATAGGGCGTGTCAGGATGGTATCTGCCTGTCTTGCCCGTCCTCTGAAACATGACAGTGCCTGGGGTGGGTATTTTGCGCTCCTGAAGCATTCGGGCAATTTTGCCGGTGCCGTTGCCTTCTACGCACAGTTGGAATATCAGCTTGACTACTGGTGCGGTTTCCTCGTCAATTAAAAGTTGTCCCGCCTCGTTTTTGATATAGCCATAAGGAACAATCCCGCCCAACCGCTGACCAGACATTCCCTTGTTGCGGAAAACAGCGCGTACCTTTTTGCTGGTGTCCTTGGCATACCACTCATTTATGATATTTCGGAAGGGCGTGAAATCGTTGCCCATCTGATCCTCGCTGTCTACTCCATCATTGATGGCAATAAAGCGAACGCCCATCTCAGGGAAGCGGATTTCCGTATAAAGCCCTACCTCCAGATAGTTGCGGCCAAAACGGGACATATCTTTAACAATTACTGTTTCCACAACTCCCGCTTCAATATCGGCAAGCATTTCCTTAAATCCGGGCCGGTTGAAATTTGTGCCAGAAAATCCGTCATCTTTGTAGACCCTATACTGTGTTATCCTGTGGTCTTTGCAATATTTAGTGAGGATTTCGATTTGGTGTGCGATGCTGTTGCTATCCCCCTCGTTTTCATCATCGCGGGAGAGGCGGCAATAAAGCGCCGTAATTTTGTTTGACTGCCTATCCATCATAGCCTCCTATCCGGCAGTCACCGTTTCTTGCTTTGTGACAAGTATATTATATCAAATGTCAATAAAAAGTGCAAATTTCGGTATTTTTAGACATTGATTCCTTTGCTTTCCTTGTCAAGTAATTTCTTAATTTTTTCAGAAACAGTGACGCCGCTGGAGGCAAAGTACCCGCCTACTATATAGGTCGTATTGCCGATTTTTACCTCTGTTTTTATTCTCGGCTGCGCTGTTTGGATTGTATCAGCCATCTGCCAAACACACTCCTTTGTAAAATGTGTCCCACCGTGAGACGTATTTCCAACGAAAAAATGCGTCTCACGGTGAGACGCATTTACGACAAATTTCGCACCGACAAACGGTGTTGTATTCTCTTGTTCACGATATAAAACAAAGGCAGGTTCAGACGGCGGCTGGCAGACCGCTCCATAGGATTTTTCGTGCCTCCCCCCATTCCTGTGGCGGGGCGTTCTACGCTGTGACGCATAGCCAACGCAAGTATCATCATACCTGTATGCGGATCGTGGCCCGCTGCCTTGCCATAGCTGCTTTGCGGCGCTGGTCGTGTTCGCTCTGTCCTCCCGATGTCAAACCTCCTTTCACGGGGGATTCTCCCGGCGTACCCGCCGCCTGGCTTCGCACATACAGAATGTATCTGATTGCCCTATTCAGTTGTAAGCAGACCATTTCCGGCCCGCAGGGATGCGCTCTGATACACACAGCGCACTCCTGCCAGACGGAAAAGAAATGTGTCTCACGGTGAGACGCATTTTGAAATGATCCCCTGCACGGCTGAATGGCTCAGCCGTGCAGGGCTGCTAAATCAGGGTTGTGCTTGCCGCCGAAGATAGGCGGCGGTCATATCCACAAATTCGCCGTTTGTGGGTTGGCGGTGCAAATGCGTTCCGGCTACTTTTTCCAGCAGCTCCCGGTTGGGGCGATTCCAACAGGCTCGGATCACGGTACGCAGATTGCGCTCCACAGCTTCAGCAGTGACATTGAAGTGTTTAGCAGTCTCCGGGTATAGACGCTTTGTAATGAGTGTGCCAGCGCGTGGATCACTTCTTACCTGCTCAATCATATAGAGTGCGTAGGCAAAGCCTTTCAGATTGCCGGTGGCACCCAGGCCACGTAAGAGCTGTTCAGCATCCATCATTGTTACCCCGCCTGCCAGTCTGCCACAACGTCAGCCAGAGTGGTGGGTGTGACCGTGTCCTTTGCCAGCTTGTCCACCAAATCATAAATCGACTTGGCCTCCGTGGTGAGGTCAAGGGCCAAGGCAAATTCCCCGCTGCCTTTGTCCATCACCTTGATACCGTAATGCTCCGGTTGATGGAGTCTGTCCACCAGCACGGAATAAATCAGGGACAGGGGCCGTTTCTTCTCATCATGGGTCTTAATCTCGATGTACTTGATTTCCCGCACAAAAATCGCCTCCTCTAATAACCGTGAGAAAAAAAGGCGTTTTGCTCGGTGGCTCAGAGAACTTTTTTCAAAAATTTTTCCATTTGTCGCAGTCCTTTGTAGATGGATTCATGGACGGTGCTGGGGGCAACGCCCTCGCTTTTGGCGATGGCCCGCTCTGTAAGGCCCAGGAAGAAGTGGGCATAAATGCGTTTGGCCTGCTTGTCCGGCAGAGCGGTGATGGCGGCGTGAAGCTGTTCCAGTGTCATTTTGCGCTCATAGATTTCCCAGGGAGTGACAGAACGGAAAACAGCGTCATACTCGATACCATCGTTCCGATCCAAGGAATAGTGGGCGTTGTGGTAGTATGTACGCCGCCGGTAGGCCGCCTCCTGACGGTCAAAGGCAAGTATGGCTTCAGCAACCTCGTCCGGGACTTCGATAAAGGTATCTGCCTTGTAATAATCCGGGTACTGCTCCCGGAGATTGATTTTTGTCATTGGTATGTCCAACCTTTCAAGAATTTTGGGGAAACTTGAAAGGCCGGACGGTGGGCCGCGGCAGTGCGTTGGTATCGCCAATAAATACGAAACAGGGCCAATACCCTCCCTCATTTTGAGAGGGATAGCATCGGCCCTGTTGTTTCGTAGATTAAAAGTGCAGATTAGTTCACATTCAACTCCCGTTGCTCCGGAAATGGAGGCAAGAAATACGAATTATAAATTATTTTGTCGAAAGGTGAGTTTATCTGCACCTATTTTCACCTGCTTTATAAATCTTATATGAACTATTCATCATATAAAATTTGATTTAACATGATTAATTACACATTCATTCGACAAGCAGAAATCGGTAAAATAATGTCGAGGTGAATCATAATGCTGGACTATTTGACCGCTTTAGCTGTGGCGATTAAAAGCCGCAGAAGAAATCTCGGTTTAACGCAAGATCAAGCTGCCGAAAAGGCCGGTATTGCGTCCCGCACAATCCTTGACATAGAAAACGGCAACGATAACCCCCGGCTATCAACATTGTTTGGAATTGTCCGCACCTTGCACATGGATGCAAATGATATTTTCTACCCTGAAATCAAAAACGGAACGCCAAACCAGGTGAAACTCCAAACTACATTTGCCGACTGCTCGGACAGTGAAGCCGAAATGCTGTATGAGGTATGCGCCGCTGTCCTTTCCAGCCTGCGTAAAAAGGAATGTGCATACGTTGAAACACTGGATAAAAAAGAGCCTGCATCCCCTGTGGTGTAGGGGAGCAGGCTCTGCGCTAATTTGCGTCTGGCTCAATCGCTCAGCGTCATTCTTAACTTGATTACATCAATTCGGTATTCAATTTTGCAGTTCCGGCAATATAAGGGAAAGTGTATCATAACAGTATCCGGATAGACCTTTGTACGCGTTTTTTGACCGCATACCGGACAACGTATCCAGAGCGAATCTTCACAGCTCGTCTTATGCCATCTCCCTTGCATAAACGTTACATTATTTCAAGTCGATCTGCGGCAATCCGAGACGGTCTAAAAGCTGCTCCAGATTGCCTTTGAGTTCTTGTAATATTTGCTGCTTGAGTTCTTCTGAACGGTAGGTCCAATTATCCTTTCGGTCATCATAGCAGTTTTTGATTAGCTGGCTCCAACTGATGGTGGTATTTTCCCCCACCCCTATCATAGCGTTGACCCGGAGGGGGTTGTCCCGGTGGAGATGGCCGTACTGGGCCTCAGTACGTTGTACCATTTCGTTTTGGATCTGCCTTAGCGCATCGTATCCCCCGCCGCCGTCCAAGTCCAGACACCACATTTCCCAAATCATTCCGCACCGATCCGCCAGCGTTCCGCCACTGTATTTCTCATTGAGTTTCTCCATGATTTCATCATCAGACAGCCCATCGTACCCACGAATATAGCGCCGCCATTCCTGTTCTCCCTCTTTGTCATGGGGGTAGTCCAGTTTCTCTCCACCGTTGGCCTCCACAACCTGCCGGTTTGATTCAGCCCGGACCTTTTCGTAGATGGAATTTTCTCCCGCGCAGAGATAAAGCCCGCCCATGATTGCGCCGTAGTTAGGAAATGCGTCATCAAAGCGTTTTTCAATCAGGCGGGCAATATCCCGGTCGCTCATGTTGCTGTAGTCTGTGTTCTCGTGGATTTTTCGCAGTTCTGCCAGCCGCTGCTCATAGCTCAAGGTGGAAAGGGATACTGTGTCTTGAGGCTGGGGGGCGGTTCTTGTGGCTTCGAGTTGAGACAGGAAACCGTTGGAGTTTGATTTAGCTACCGTTTTTCTATGGTTCAAGAATGTTTGCCCGGCAGAAGATACACTGTTAATATCCATTCCTTATTATCCCTTCTTAAAACATATTAAAATGGTCGGGGGCGGGCAATATTGACATAGTATTGACCGCCCCCGATTTAGTTTAAGATTCAGTCAAAAACCTTACTGTAACCATTCTGACATAGGTGTTCATAGGCGGGATTCTTGACCGGGCAGTGGAAACAAGTGTGACCTGGGACAATGATGTATCCTTCATGGTGATGATCTCGTCAAACTTGTAACCAACAGCATCACCGTAGGCGTTAAGGACATAGTCATAGGGGGTGCCACTCCCACCAATAGAGTACAGCTTGTCGTTGTAGTCAAATCCCGTACTGCCATTTCCGTACTTATAGAAAGTAAAGGTCAGCGGTTGATCCGCACAGTATTCGTACTTTGTTGTGAAAGCTATCGAGGCAACCCCACCTTGCTTAGTAAACGTTTCGGTAACCGCCATTGGATTTCCGTTTTTATCCTTAGTTACCCCAGTCAGTTTTACGATATCGTACTGAGACAGACCGGGGTTGCGGGAGGAGTACGTTACGGCGAGGCCGTCGGCCATTCCCTCAATGAGTTCATCGACAATACTGACCTTGCACTCAGGCACCGCAGTCTCAACCGATTCGGCCGCCGAAACCATAACCGACATCGTGAACAGCATGATCATCGCCAGCAAAATGTTTGCACAACGTTTCATAAAAGTTCCTCCTATATCTATTTGGGGTTTGGCACTTCCACCCAGGACAGTGTCATAAGTGCCTTAAAGTGTAATATTCCATAATGGAGCTTTAAACTACTGACTTAGACAGCCTGCATCCGCTTGATAATATCGGACAGGGTATCCAGTACCTGCACTTTTTGGCTGTTGCCCCCCTTGGAGCCTGTTTCCTGCTTTTCTTGCGCCAGCATACTTTCTAACCAGCGGATCAGGTCGCCGTCCGCATCTTCCAACGACCGAATCGGTCCACCATCGCTGCCGTCCGCGCTGGTCGCATAGGCTGTACCGCATCCGATGCCCCCGGTAGCAAATGAATCAGGGTTGATGTCCAAAATCCGCCACCCGTTATGGCCCAGCCGCATAGCATCAAAGCGGGACAGCGCGCCTTTTTCAATCAGGTCATCCAGGAACTTATTGTACTGGTCCTGCGTCATATTGCGCGGATCATACTTGCCCGCCAGCTCAGCAATCTCCTTGTCAGACAGCTCCGTCCGGACGGGCACCTCCGGTGTGTAGGTGTCAACGTTGCGGGACTGCGCCGCGCCGCCCTTGCTGGCATTGTATGCGCCTTGCATGGCCTTGTCAAAATTCGTCGCGTGCCAACTCCCGTCGGATTGTTTGGTTAGATTCAGCGTTGTGTTGAACGGCTTGCCATTACGAAATGCTACAGCATTCAAAGAAATATTCATAAAATTTGTACTCCTTCGCCGTGAGAAATTAGATTGAATGCCGTTTAGCCATTTATAGAACAGGTCCCGCTAACTCGCATTGAAAGCGCCGTCCCGTTTTGGGTCTTGAAATAATACATTCCTCCGATCTCGATGTCATATTTCTCTGTAAGAACATCGATATCCTGCGGATATGCGAACGCATAAGAACATGTACCCCTCACGCTGGTGCCGTAACCAGTCAAACGGAGCGTAGAACTCTCAGAGGGTTCAATATTTGTGCCCGAAGCTGTCCATACAAAGGACTGCGGCGTAGGAGCTTCAAACGTAAAAGTAACATCAAGAAGCCAGCCAACCAACAAGTATTCATCAGCTTGAGCTTCACAAACAGCGGCCAGTCGGCTCATCAACTGGATGGCCTCACTGTTGGACAACGTAACCCCAGCATTTTGATAGTAAGTACTAAATTGATAGGTCCTGCTGATGCTGTCAAACTGGGCAAAACCTGCCTGTCCATCGACAACCACATAGGCAATCGGGGATACCGCCATAGAGTACACAGTACCATGCACAGAAGGGTATGCGGCGGGCATCGGAATATCTTCATCCGTGGTCATGTTTTCGTCAATGGAAGAATCGTTAGGAACAATCGCGGCCACCTGCTCGTCGCTTAGGAAAACCCATTCCCCGTCCATGTCCGGGTTGACTTCAGCAGCAGAAACCGGTCCGATGCTGGTGAAAACCATCACCAGCGCAAGAATGATCCAAGAGAATCTTTTTTTCATAGTGTGATTTCCTTTCTTTTTAAAATTAGTTTTCTGAAATGCTGGATACTGCATCTAGATCACTCTTTACTCACCTCCTAGAAAAACTCGGAATGAAGAGGAGGTACCCAACAGGATGTCCTTGTAGTCGAAACTAGTTTGGATACCTCCAGTTCATTGGCTTATTGCATTTCTTTCGAATGTCTAACGATATTTTGATATTTCTGTCAAAATATTATTGACTCTGTTGATAGTTATAACTTTTGTCGTGGAATTTCCATTCCAATTTTGCGCCATGATAGAAAGCCAATAAATCACGTTCCCGTCAGCGTCTGCAAGGCTCCTAATAGAACTTGATTTTTGTGCAACGAAGGCAGGAGAAGTTTCGATTTGCCCATAGGCCCCTGGCCTGACAACAGAACAATTTGCTATCAACTCAAAAGCCTCATCACTGCTCAAAATGCCGTTATTCTCCAATTCATGGATAAAATCACGGTATTCCTGCTGAGACATTTGCTCGGGGTCATACTTTCCTGCAAGCTCCTGATACTGCTGCTGGGTTAGCTGCCGGGAACTGGTAGCCTGATTACGAGCATTTTCGGCCAACTGCGTTTGCTGTTCCAAAAATTTGGAAAAATCGTATTTCCCTAAAGTTGCCTTCTTTGTCGATAAGTCAATATGGTAACAAGGCATGTAGGATGGTACTGAAATGTCACTCATAAAAATCTCCTTGGCTAAAGACTAATAATAATTAGACGTTTAAAGAAATACCAGCTCCGAAAGGAATACCGAAAACCTGTCCCGCATTGGTTTTGTAATAAAACAGGCCCTCAATACCTTTAATTCTGTAACGATCTGTATCGCTTGCGTTTTCAGGGAAAGCACAAGCTCCTTGAAGGCGAGCGGAAATAAAAGAGCTGGGAACGTTAAGTTCTGAATAGTCGGTTCCTTGACCAAAATTCGGCTCAGCAACGCGCCATTTAAGATACTGAGGATTTTGTGCCCTCAACTGAACCAAAGTATTTATCCACCACCCAACGACAGCGTATGAGTGAGTCGGTTCAGGATTGTTAGCGCTCAAAAAACTGACTTTAAACTTGGATAGTCTCAAAAGTTCTGAATACTGAGGTCAAATAACTTTGCACTTCACCTCCCCATCGGGGGGCACCCCCCCGATGGTCTGCATATATGCAGACCACAAACGTGTCGGTTGCTTTCTATGAACGGGCTGATACAGTGACTTCGGGTTGTGACTCTCCGTTCACTGTAGCGTTCATAACAAGGTCATAAGTCTTTCCTTTTTGAACGGTAGCAGTTTCAGAGATTATAACAAACCCCTTTCCGGAATCGCTCCAGGAATCAATAGTGGTATTGCCTTGCTTTAACGTAAGCGTTACAGATATTGAGACATTGCTATTCCCGGAATGGTAATCCACTCCGCAATAGGCCGTAGTCCCATTGATTCTTAAAGTAGGTTCGTATGTAATTCCCCGACTGCTACATGCCGAAGCTGGTGGGACCGAAAGATACAGCCCAAGTATCAGCCCCATCAACAACGGCAAGGTCCGCTTCCTCATAAGAAACACCTCCCTTCTGCGGCACACAAAACTGAGTTTTGTGCCTTTGCTCTACTAACGCAGAAAGGAGGCTATTTCTTACACGATTTCCAAAATTTTTTCTATTTTGTTATATTGCACAACGAAACACTGCGAGCCATGTCCAACAATTCATCTTTATCACAGAAAGCATCAATTATAAATTTAATTTTCTCTTGTTCATCAATCCAAATCAGGGTGTTACTTTCCTGTGGGTCTGTCGATTTGTAAAAGTGTCCGTAACAGTCATGAACATTTATCTCATATATTTCCATATTTTCGGTGCTGGCCCCCAATGCTGTCCCATCCCGCATACGCGAATATTTGAAATAAATCACGTTGTTCTCGTCATTTTCATATATGACAATTACATTATCCTTTATTTCTCGGGTTTCTTCAGCTTTTTTATAGCCAGATGGCAATTTTGTAATATCATACGAAGGCATTTCATCCAAATTTGATTCTCCAAAAAATCTGTAGATAATATTCGTATCATACCATTCTATAAACCAATCCGTTACGGCCGCTCTCACAGTTGGACTTACCGCCATAATAGCACCAAGGGTCAAGGAGCAGGTTAATAATAGTATTGCTACTCTGCTGAGACACTTTTTCCATAATGGGCGTTTGCGCTGTTTGGCCCATGTATTGGGGTTTGACAGCATTTTTTTCATCTGACGTTGAAAGTGCGGAGATGTATCAACTTTTTCCGTAGAAGCCAATTCTGAAGCATATTCTTCCGCCGCAGCATCCAAAAATATGTTTTGCAGAATATGGTCATCAGAAGTATCCCTCATATTGTATATCCCTCCTCCTTTAACTTCTTGATTAGTAGCAATCTGCCTCTATGAATCCGCGTGTTCACTGTACTTTCTTTCAGATGGAGACGGTTTGCAATCTCACGCGTACTACACTCCTCAACAAAGCGCATTTCTAAAACAGCTCGATAGACTTGAGGCATTTCGTGAATAATCTTCAATATTGGCTGGGTACTGTTTTCGATGGCTGCCTCTTGGCCGATTATTGTTTCATCCAAAGGAAGCTCCTTTTGTTGTTTGCGTATCATGGAAATCGCTTCGTTCTTAACTATAATAACGAGATAAGCCCCCCTTTTCTTACATGGAACGGCTTGAATTTTTGAAAAATTTTCGACAACTTTCATCCATGCGTTTTGTACTGCATCTTCTGCGGCATTATAATCTTGACCGAATATCTTTCTAGCGACTAACAACATTGAATTTGAATATAAATTATATAATTCCAAAAATTCGTGACGATCTTCTTCTGAATCCAGCATAGCCAAGTAGATAAACAATAGTCTCACCCCAAACGTCATGGTATATTGGTTACAGAAAATCAGTGTAGTTTGGATTATACCGTAAATGGTTGTAATGTCAACTGTTCGGATGAAACGTCACGGCAGGGCTCAAAATGCGTCTCACGGTGAGACACATTTCCCAGCCGGGAACGCGCCGCACCGTGAGACGTTTCAATTATTCAGAATAGTACAACGGTCTGCCTATGGTGGTAAAGCCCTCCTGTTTCGTGATGACCACGTTGTTGTAGCCGTAGGCGCAGTGGATAATCAGAATGTTGCCATCCGCATCCCAGCCGCCCACAATGCCAACGTGGGTATCTTCCGGGTAGAATACCAGATCGCCCGGTTGGGCCTCGGCCCAGGAGATCGCCGTGCAGTAGGTATGCTGGGCGCGTGCGCCCCCGCCGTGGCCTATGGTGTAAGCCCCATTGGAGACATTGTAGAAAATCCAATCCACAAAGCCGGAACAGTCCAGGCCGTAGGGCAGATAGGTGCCGCTGGTGGAGCTGCCAGCCGCCCAAACCTTTTGGATCGTCCCCCACCGGCTGTCCCAGCCAATTACCCGGCTCTTGCCGCCCCAAAAGTAGTTGACTTTTCCCACAAGCCGACAGGCCGTTTCCACGGCGGCGCGACGCTCCGGGGCGAGGTCGGCGGGAAGATTTTGCAGCAGGTCGCGGGCCTGTTCCTCAATAGCGGACAGATCCGTGAGCAGTATCTCCATCGTAGCCAGCTCAGTTAAAAGCTCCGCCAGCGCCTTGTTCTGCTCCTCGGAAAAGGCGTACTGTGTCCGCATATCCTCCGCCGTCTTTGCGGTTATGGTGACGTGCAAGATTTTTTCCGTCCATGCCGCCGCACTTCCCACAGCCGGGTGTTCTATGGTTTCCACCTCTGTTGTAATGGCGCACATATCCCAAAAGACGGCCTTTAGCCGATCCACCCGGTCAGGACTGAGGGTGGCAACGTCGATACCGTCATCCACTCCCGCCGTCCTCGCGGCGAACACAGCCACCACCTCCCGCCAGTCGGGGCCTTGGCCTTGGATGTCAATACTGTTGTAATCGCCGGTCTGCAACGTCTCCAGAGTGTTGGACAGCTCCCGGTTCAACTGGCCCACGGCCACATTGAGGGGCATGGCCCCCGGCGTCGGTTCATTGGCAAAGAGGATGCCGAACGGCGAGGCCATGACTGCCCCCACCAAAATAACCAGGCAGATAATAGGGATCAGGAACGCGCCGCCCAAAAGTCCGGCGAGGGCGCTGATCAGGTAAGATACGGCCCTAACGGTGACAGC
>OFGQ01001872.1_pt1 | contig 12927 bp, 9 predicted proteins | sample 1521791 | NCBI WGS metagenome assembly OFGQ01 (sample SAMEA3504116, study PRJEB24116) | mouse gut metagenome | biome: mouse gut; feature: mouse-associated habitat; material: faeces | place: Denmark | collected 2011 | reverse complement strand
GGGAACCCCAACAAGCGAGCGTCGATATCAAAACGATATCGACGCTCATTGCTTGCAGGCGTTGAACAAATCATTGCGACAGCTGGTTCGTTCAATAAAAACGATTGGAACATAGTTTTTCAAAAAATGTTTGCGTTGTGTTTGAGAAACATTAAAAAGCCGGACATTTTCAAAACATCCGGCTTCCGCGCAGATATTTACTTCATCAATTCATCCGTCAACCGCATGATTTCAGGAGCCAATTTATCACGCTGTTTCTTTGTGATGCGGTTATACAGTGGGTAGGAAACACAAACACCCACAATACCAATCACACCGACCACAATGCCAGGGACAAAGAGGGTTTCGCTCCATATCCTCCGCAAGATCGGTGTCAAGTTCGATGCCTTTTTCCTCCCAAACATCCTCAAAAGCCAAAAGGCACTCGCAGAGCTGCTCCCCTAAATCGAAAACCTCTCGTTCTGGATAAATCTGCTGATTTTCCAGCTTGTTCAGCTTTAGAATATTCGTAATCAGATCAGCCAGACGCCGGGAGGCATCCGTCACATATAGGGCATGGGAGGGGCACCCGCGCCGGTCAATTCTCTCACAGCATGAGGGCGCAAACAGGACCGGCGCGGCCCTCCCCCCACTTGCGGGATGCAAGACCCGGCACCGCAGGACGTTCCTGTGGTGTTGGGTGTTTCATCCGGCGAGGGCAAATAACAAAACGGTCCGGGGAGGTGACTAAAACGCAGATTCCGATTTACCAAATCAACGTCAACGCTGGGCGGCGGGAGGCCGACCAGGAGGCCGTGCAAAAGCTGGCAGACAGCATTTCCAAAGTGGGGCTGTTGAACCCCATCACCGTAGACCAGGAGTACACGCTGATCGCCGGTCTGCATCGACTGGAGGCGGCAAAGCGGCTGGGTTGGACGGAGATCAAGTGTACGGTCAGTAATTTAAGCGGTTTGCTGGCAGAATTGGCGGAAATCGACGAAAATCTTGTCCGCCAAGATTTTGACTGCGTAGATGAGGGGGAACAGTTGGCCCGTCGCAAAGAAATCTATGAAATGCTCCATCCAGAAACACGGCGCGGCAAACGCAATGGACAGACTTCTAAAACCGACACGGGGGCGGTTTTAGAAACAAAATCCTTCGCTCAAGATACAGCTGAAAAAATTGGCGTTACACCGCGTACTGTCGAGCGTAAGGTTCAAATTGCGAAAAACTTGACGCCAGAGGCCAAGGGAATTGTTAAGCGCAATGACATTGGCTTCAAAAATGCACTGAAGATCTCCCGTCTGCCCCCGGAGCAGCAGGAGGATGCCGCTACCCAACTGGCGGCGGGCGATATCCGTTCAGTGGACGAATATCATCCAACTCCAGCAGAACCAACGAACCCGGAACAGCCAGAGTCCCCAGCCCCTACATCCCAGGCAGCAGAGATCTGCTATCCCACGATTAAAGATTCCGTGGACGATCTGAAGAACCCGGACAAGGACCGCAGGCGCACCCCGGACACCTTCCTCATGACGTTTTCGTTTTTCCTGCAAAAGTTCTGCGCTGGGGTTGCCAACTATTCCACCCCAGAACACGAGGCGATTTTCCCGGCGCTGACGCAGGAACAGTTGGAACAGCTTCGGGTGGAAATTCAGTCTGTTCACACCGCCTTAGACGGCTTATATCACAAAATAGAAAGGAAGGCTCGACAATGAGTTACCGCAAGAAAAAACGCGCCCCTGCCAATCCGAGGCAGACCGTGCTCACCGGCATGAACGCCGATCTTCAGGGCGTGGAGGAGCTGCTCTCCACCGGGGAGCTGTACTCCGGCCAGCCCTACCAGCGCCCCGTGCTGGACCGGGCGGTGGACAAGCTGGTGCGGGAGTGGGACCCCCGCCTGCTCACCCCGCTGGTGGTCAGCTACCGGGATGGCCGCTACAACCTGGTGGACGGCCAGCACCGGGTGTGCGCCATGCGCAAGAAGAACGGCGGCAAGGATGTGACGGCCCTCTGCCGGGTCTACCACGGCCTGACCTACGAGCAGGAGGCCGAGCTGTACTATATGCTGGACCAGACCAGAGGAAAGCTGCGGCTGGGCCATGCTACCAAGGCCCTGGTGGAATCCGGCGCAAATGCGGAGATCATAGATGTGAAACAGCGGATAGAGGACGCTGGCTTTACCTGGGCGCTGGACCGGCCCACCGGGGAACCATTTGAAATTGCTGCCACCCGCGCCGTCATCAACGCTTACCGGCTCCTGGGCGGCGCGGCCTTCTCCCGGATGCTGGGTTTGATTGCCGGAGCGTGGCATGGAACCCCCAGCTCTCTCAAAGGGTCCATCTTCTCCGGCATGGCGCTGTTTGTCAAGACCTATGAGACGGAGCTGGTGGACCAGACGTTTATCAAGCGGCTGTCTGCCGTTGACCCGGATGAGATTATACGGCGGGGCAAGGTGGACTTCTCCACTAATAAAGCCGCCCTGCGGTTTGCCCGTGTCATTCTCAGTAAGTACAACGGCCACCAGCGCGGAGGCCGAAAGCTGCCCTACCGCTTTAAGGGCTGATACATCACAAATCGCCGCAGGCTGGGAACAGTCTGCGGCGGCTTGCTGCCGGCTGTCTGGAATGGGGACAAGCCGCGCAAGCATAGTTTAGACCAGAGGGGAGGAAGTACATGGAACAGCCAATTTATACCGAGGAACAGGTCAAAGCCATGCAGAATGTGGACATTCGGACGGTGGACCCCGCCGGACTGCGGGATATTCGGGATGTGAAGGTCAATACCGACCTGCCCAAGCGGGAGCGGATTCTGGATTTCATCCGGCAAATCGGCAACCCCTACTGCTACCGTCACGGGAAATATGTGGTGAAGGTCAGCTTCACCGACACGGACGTGACCCTGGAGGACCGGATGCTCTCCTACATACGCTCAAAATGCTGACAGGAAACTTTTTTGCAAAACACTCTGGACATTAGCCGGAAGTTATGTTAATGTGATAGACAACAGGACAAACCGGCGCTCCCCTGGTTGCTAAAGTGTTTTGCTGATTGACTTTAACGATCAGGAGAGAAGAATATGAAAATTTCCGATGAACAGGTATGGAATACCTGCGGTTACGTTCGCCTTTCCCGCGAGGACGGCGACAAGGAGGAAAGCAACAGCGTCACGGGTCAGAAGGACTTGATCCGTGACTACATGACGCGCCACCCGGAACTGCGGGAGTGCGGCATGAAAGTGGATGACGGCTACACGGGGTCCAATTTTGACCGTCCGGCCTTTCATGAGATGATGGCCGAGGTCAAGGCTGGCAAGATCAACTGCATCGTGGTCAAGGATTTGTCCCGCTTCGGCAGGGACCACTTGGGCGTGGGGGAGTATCTGGAACAGTTATTTCCCTTCCTTGGTGTGCGTTTTATCGCAATCAACGACAACTATGACAGTCTGCACAGCAACGTGGAATCTGATGAGCTGGTCATCCCGTTCAAAAACCTCATAAACGAGGCATATTGCCGGGATACCTCGGTGAAAACACGGAGCCAGCTTGAAATCAAACGCCAGCGCGGAGATTTCATCGGCTCTTTTGCTGTTTTTGGCTACCGGAAGGACCCGGAGAACCGCCACCGCCTGCTGGTAGATGAATACGCCGCCGGTGTGGTACGGGATATGTTCAAGTGGAAGCTGGAAGGAATCAGCGCGGGCGATATTGCCGACCGCCTTACAGCGGCGGGCATCCCCACGCCTATGGACTACAAGCGGTCCCAGGGGATGCGCTACTCTACGTCCTTCCGGCTGAAAGAGGAATCCGTGTGGGATGCCGGGATGGTGCTGCGGATTCTGAAAAATCCGGTCTACATCGGCGTGTTGGAGCAGGGGCGCGTGACCACCCCCAGCTATCGGGTGAAGCGGCTGGTGGTGAAGCCCCGCGAAGAATGGGCGGTGGTGGAGAACTGCCATGAGCCGGTCATTGACCGCTATGACTTTGAAAGCGTTCAGAAGGTGCTTGCCCTGGATACGCGCACCAGCGTCAGCGGCAAGGCGGTGGAGCTGTTCTCCGGCATGGTCTACTGCGGCGAGTGCGGCGGGGCCATGATACGAAAAACCGTCCCCACCGCCAAGAAGAAGTATGTGTACTATGTGTGCGCCGCGCACAAGAACGAAAAGCGCTGCTTCTCCCACTCCATGCGGGTGGAAACGCTGGATGAGATCGTGCTGGACGCATTGAGAAGATACATCCAGGATGTGATCGACCTCTCTGACCTGCTGGAACTGACCGACACGGCCCAGCTTCAGCAAGCGGGTATGCGAAAGCTGCAAGGCCGTTTGGAGAAGAAACGGGAAGAAATCGACCGCAATCAGGCCCTTTTGCGCTCCCTTTATGAAAGCCTCGCTGACGGCGTGATCGACCGGGACGAATACCAGGATTTGAAAAAGACCTACTCCCGCCGCCGTGCCGAGGCGGAGGAACAGGCCGAGGCCATCCAAGAGGAAATGAGCCGGGAAATGGGCAATTTTTCGGAGGGCCGGGGCTGGATGGAGCAGTTCCGCAAGCACCAGAACATTGACGCTCTGGACCGTACCATCATTGTATCGCTGATTGAGCGTATCCTGATTTTCCGTGACCGCCGTGTGGAGATCGTCTACCGCTGGCACGATGAATTTCACTGGCAGATGGATTTGCTGCGGCAGGCCCAGGGAACCCTTCCCGGAAGGGAGGCGGTCTGAAATGGCGCGGACGAAACGCAAGGTCAATCCCGTCCTGCCGGTAGCTGTCCAAGCGGAACAGCCCCGCCGGATTTATCAGGTGGGCGGCTATGCCCGCTTGTCGGTAGAGGACAGCGGAAAGCCCGGAGCGGACACGATCAGCACACAGCGGGAATTGATTCAAAGCTACATTGACGGCCAGCCGGATATGCGGCTCTATGACCTTTACTGCGACAACGGACGGACGGGAACGAACTTTGACCGCCCGGAGTTTGAACGGATGATGGAGGATGTTCGCTCTGGCAAGGTAGACTGCATTGTGGTGAAGGATTTATCCCGGTTTGGCCGCAACTACCGGGAAACCGGCAACTATCTGGAACGGATTTTCCCGCTCTTGGACGTGCGGTTTATCGCCGTCAACGACAATTTTGACACGCTGACCGCCGAGCGGACCCAGGACGGCTACATAGTGCCGCTGAAAAACATCATGAACGCCGTTTACAGCAAGGACATATCCAGGAAGATTCTTCCGGCCATTTCGACCAAGCAGCAGAAAGGAGAGTTCATCGGTTCATGGGCGGCATACGGCTACCAGAAGTGTGCCGGTAATGCCCACCGGATTGAGCCGGACCCGGAGACTGCGCCGGTGGTGCGTGAGATATTCTCCCTGCGTCTGACGGGGATGAGCTATCAGCGGATTGCCCGGACCTTGAATGAGCAGGAAGTCCCTTCCCCCGGACGGTATCTCTGCTTGAAGGGGGCGGCAAAGTGCGAATCCTATGCCAATTCCCGGTGGACCATAGCCTCCGTAAAAAAAGTCCTGACCGCCGAGGTCTACTTGGGTCACATGGTCCAGGGACGCAAGCGGTCCGGCTTCTCCGAGGGGAAAAAGCCCTACTATGTGCCGGAATCCGAGTGGGTGATCGTCCGCGACACCCATGAGCCGCTGGTGGATGAAGAAACCTTCCGTGCGGTTCAGAAAATGGCCGTAGAGGCCAGCAGCGCCTATAAGGAGCGGCTTGGATGTCATGACGCCTTGGGGACGATCCCCAATATCCTGCGGGGCCTGATCTTCTGTGCTGACTGTGGCCGTCCATTGGTGCGCTACAAATGTGTTACGAACAAGGGAACAAACCTTTACTACGTTTACATCTGTCAAAGCCACTCTAATGATTTGGCCTCCTGCCCCAAGAAGTATTTCCATGAGACGAAGCTGATTGAAATTCTTTGGGATACCTTGCGGCGTGAGATCGCGCTGGCTGAAAATCTGGACAAGTTGGTACGGCAGTACAGTAAATCCGCAAAGGCGGTCAGCCGGGAGGCGGAGGCCAAGAGGGAGATCGCCGCCGCGAAACAGGCTTTCAGCCGTGCGGAAATGCTCTATGACAGCTTGTACCAGAATTACGCCGACAAGCTGATGACCGAGCAGGAATACACGGAAATGAAGCGGCAGTACCGCTCTGATATGGAACAGGCGCAGGCCCGGTTGGATGAGTTGGAACAGCGGCAGAGGGACGAGCGGCAGCGGACCACGGAAAACCCCTGGCTTACCGCCTGCGGTCAATTCAAGGAAGAAACCGCGCTGACGGAGGCCATGGCTCACGCTCTGATTGACCGGGTGGAGATTGATGGGGCGAACCGAGTTTCCATCACTCTGCGCTACCGGGACGAATACAACGCCCTGCTCCGGCTGCTGGCGGCAGAGGGAGAGGCGGTGTCCGCATGAGCGTTATCACCGCAAAATATATCCGCTTGTCCTCGGAGGATGATGATTTAGGGAAAAGCGGCAAAGTTGAATCCAACAGCGTCACGAACCAGAGAAATTTGCTGGACGCTTTTATCAGCCGTACCCCGGAATTGGCGGATACCAGCGTGATCGAGTTCTGTGATGATGGATGGAGCGGCAAAAACTTTGAGCGTCCCGCTGTCCAGGAGATGATCGCCCAGGCAAGGGCCGGGAAAATCCAATGTATCGTTGTCAAAGATTTATCCCGCTTTGGCCGTGATTACCTGACTGTCGGCAACTACATTTCCTGCGTGTTCCCCTTCCTGGGAGTGCGGTTTATCGCCGTCAACGATGGCTTTGACAGCATCCGGCCCACCGATGTGGACAGCCTGGAAACCTCCTTCAAGGCCCTTCTGTATGACCTTTATAGCCGGGACTTGTCCCGGAAGGTACGGAGCGCGAAGAAGTTCCGCGCCCAGCGGGGGGACTTTCTCGCGCCCTTCGCCCCCTATGGCTATGTCAAGGACCCGGCTGATAAGGCCCGGCTGGTCATAGACCCGGAAGCGGCGGAGACAGTACGGCGCGTCTTTCATCTGGCGGCGAGTGGACACAGCGCAGACCAGATCGCCATGGCGCTGAACCGGGAAACTGTGCCAACGCCCATGCTTTATAAGCGGGCGGCGGGCTGCTCCCGGACACGCTGGCCCAGCATTGAAGAAAACAACTTCTGGACGGATACCGCTGTTGTAAAGATTCTCCGTGATGAACGCTACTTTGGTAAAAACATCTTTGGAAAACGGATACGGGACAGGGTAGGCCACACGCACACCGTCAAGGTCAGCCGTGAGGACTGGATCGCCGTGGAGAACACCCATGAGGGCATCGTAACGCGGGAAGAATTTGACCGGGCGCAGACGGCTATGCGGGAGTTTGTGGAACATGGCGAGTTAAAAAAGCGTGATTGGCCTCTGCGTGGTAAGGTTCGGTGCGGTGTTTGCGGCCACGCAATGAGTTACAAGCTGGGCAAGCAAATGTATTTCTACTGCTACACCCCGCGATACAACGATTCCTTTGCCTGCGTCAAACAGGTGCAGGGGGCCGATATTTTGGAAGTCATTTCCGATGGGCTTCGTGTGCAGGCGCAAATGGCGGTGGAGTTGAGCCGGTTGTGGGAGGAACAGCACCGTGAGCAGAAAAAAGACGCCGCCGCAGTTAAGAAAAATCTCGCCGGACTGCGGGAGACACACCAGAGGCTTTCCCAGCAGATCAGCGGCCTTTATGAATCCTTTGCGCTGGGAGAGATCGGCAAGCCGGAATATCTTGCGGCGAAAACCGCCGCAGCCAAGCAGCGGGATGATACCGCCGCCCGGATCAGCGAATTGGAGGCCGCGCTGGAAAACATGGGCGCGGATGGCAGCTTGCGGAACGGATTTGTTTCTACATTCGGAAAGTATCTGGATGTGAAGGAAATCACCAGTGAGATTACGGCGGAGGTTTTGAAAGAAGTCCTTGTTTTTCCTGGTGATCGGTTTGAAATCGCCTGGAATTACCGGGATGAACTGGAAAAGCTGATACTTGATTTACAAGGAGAGCATCAGAATGGAGCATAAAAGGACCTGGATTTATTGCAGGGTCGCGTACCCTGACGCTCGTGCGCTGGCATCTCAACAGGCAGCATTGGAGGCGTTTGCCGAAAAGCAGGGCTTTGAGATCGCAGGTACTACCGCAGAACAGGCCAGCGGACTGGACTTTTCCCGCCGGGGGCTGACCGAGGTTTCTAATGCGGTAGACGCTGGGAAAGTTGACCTTCTGCTGGTAGCAAACCTCTCCCGCTTGGGCCGGGACGTGGTAAAGACGGACGCTTATCTGCGCTGGCTGGAAGATCGGCTTGTCGAAGTGGTCTGTGCCGATGGCATGGTCCCGCAGACGGCCACCGAGATACTGCATGAGCTGATGAAAGCAAGCGTGGCAAATTGAGCGTAGCACAAAGGGGATTCTCCCTCCGGGGACTTGGGCGGAGAATCCCCTCAGAAAAATTAACTCGCTTGCCATGAAATAAAGCCAATTTCTCATATTCGACATCGTTCACGGTTTGTTTACAATTTGTTTTTGTTCCGTGCTTGACATTAGCGGACAAAGGTATAACCGGCACAAGCGCGGTACATCCTCTCCCTTTCGGGAACATAGTGCATATTCGTTCAGCCATGTGTGGGGAAGCGTTCCTCCGCCAGCCCCCGTTCCGCCCCGCAGGGCCAGCAGGCCGCTGCTCACGGATTCCAGAAAGCACAGCTGCACCTGATCCAACCCCTCCAGCCGCGCCAGCAGCAGCTGGAGGCACGCTACATCCTGCCACGCCGCTGGCAGCCGCCCCTCCTTTGGCAGAGAGCCGCACAGTCTGGCTGTATCTACCGACAGCCTGACATGCCGCGGGTCCCACCAGGTAAAACGGGGCGCCTCTTCCCAGTTTAGCGCCTGAAGTCCCGATGGACTATAGGCCCAATCTACGGTTTGCGCCAGAAACCGCCGGTGCGGATCGGTTTCCGTGCTGCTCCGGCCCGCGATGCAGCTGCACAGCTCCACCAGCGGGGCCAGGGGAAGATTTGCACTGGCAAGCTCCGTCTTCCATGGTGAGAGGGGACGTCCGTGCAGCAGATGGATCCTGTGAGTCGTGGTTCCAAGCCCTCGCAGCTGGCCCGCCTCCTGACAGAACCAGTGCCACTCCACCTGATGCGCTCCGGCCGCCGAGGTCCCCAGCCGGTGGCCCGACAGAGGGAACTCTATGGTTATCGCCCCGGAGTGGCTGACAGTAACGCTCTGCGTGATCGCGCTGCCCAGCAGGTCGCAGCCGGACGCCGCATAGGCGGAGAAGGTCAGTACGCCGATATACTCCGGCGGAACAATGACCTGGAAAACCGCCCGAAGGACCGGCGGGGTTTCCCCATCGTGGGCCCAGCAGCAGACCGCCGCGTTCTGTCCGTCCTTGCTCCATTCCGGCAGAACCGGCTCCTTCCCGGGGGCGGGCCGCATACAGAGGACGCCGGCCTGGGCGGATTTTTCGTTGTAGAACGCCAGACTTTTCAGTGCTGCGGAACACCTCGCGACGAGGCGTTCACTGCCCGGCTCCGGGCTGGGATAGTCTTTGAAATAGGTCACAGCCATGGCTACCGCCGCACTGGTCCAGGCAAGCCCGCTGGACTCGGGTGAGATAAAGAATTTGCAGAACCGCCGGAAAAAAGGGACCCGCCGCAAGCCGTCGTTTTGGGTGGCGGCATAGATTCCATAGGCCATGGAACAAACGAGCCCCCCGGCCATGATCGAATAGACCATATCCTTAATATCCTGTCCGTTCAGGGACTGCTCTTTCTCTATGTTGGAGATCGTTTGGGAGGAAATCGCCTGCATCACAGGTTCCATCGCCTGCACCTGGCTGTCGCTCAATGGCAGGCCGAGGTGCCCGGTTGTGCCGGTAACTTCCTGTATGACGGCGTTTAACACGCTGGCGACCATTCCCGCCTCCCAGCGGCTCATATCATCCGGTTTCTCGACTGCTTCGGGCAGGACGGGCGTCAATTCCGGCGGTTCCCTGTCCAGTACGGTGTTCCGGCAGTCCTCTATCGCCGCGCCGCCGCTGTAGGCCAGCGCACCGCCATGTTTCTGCTCTGTTCCATCCCCCTCGCTGAACAGCCACAGCGCCTCCAGGGAGGGAGTAAACACCGTCAGGCCGTCCTCCGCGCAGGAGCGCAGCCGTTCGGCATCCAGTGCCACAGAGAAGAGCGCGGCGGAATCCATCACACCGGCAAGACCGTCCCGCAGAGTGCCGCCGGCGCTCTGGGCATTGCCCAGCATCAGAGCGGTGGGCAGCACCGCCCCTGGCAAGGTTCCGCTTCCCACTGCCACGCCGTCCACATAGAGGGCCGCTTTTCCGTCCTTCTCCACCGAAACAGCCAGATCCACCCATCTGTCGAGGACAAGCTGGACAGGGGCGGACAGCTGCCCACCTGCCAGAAAAAAGGACAGCGTCTTTCGGCCATCGCACAGCGCCAGTCCCATGAAGCCCGGTGTCTCCTGCACTCCGGCAGAGAGGAGAAACTCCCGTTCTCCCCGTTCCTCCCGGCGGAGATAACATTTTACCAGGAGTGTAAAGCCGTCGCTTACAGGCGGAATCCCTGCAATGGACAGGGCGCAGCCCATCCGTCCGGGATGCAGCGCCTGCACCAGGTTTACCGTGTCGCATTTTCCCAGCAGCCGCACAGCGTTGGGCTGCGTCCCCGAAGTCCGGGGCAAATAGCCGTTGAAATCCACGTCCAGCGCAACATCCGGCAGCGGTGCGAAGGCCGTGCGGCACATCTCTGTCTCGGAGAGTCCCCGGTCATAGAAGCTGATCCGCTGTAAATAGCCGTTAAACACGCCCAAATCCCAGGGGGCGGCTGTCCCAGCCCGGCAGGCGGTTTCCTGCTTCTTGACCAGATTTGCCGCCACTGGCCTGCCATTGAGGTAGAGCTGAATGGCGCCGCCGCTATACATAGCCCCGGCGATGTTCCACTCATTTTCAATTAGATGACTGTCCTGCGGAACGCTGGACGCACGGCCCACCCCCGGAACCTCCATATAGATATTGCCGCCGGAGTAGCCCAACGCGAGGCCGTCATCCTGCCGGATCAACAGGCCGCTGCCATCGGCATGCTGGGGCCAAAAGGCCGCGCAGACCGTAAAGTCCCCGCTCCCGCCGGGCTGGGGCGGACATTCCAGCCGCGCACAATCCGGTTCCGCGCAGGCCAAGGCGAATTGGCTGCGGTACTGAACGCTCATTTCATCTCCTCCCAGATGGACCGCTTGATGTCCTGTTCACCAGCAAAGGGGTTCCGAACGGCTTGCACCATCCTAGCCGGAGCTGCCAGGCGGCCTTGCAGCTCGTTGTCTCCCACCAGTATACCCCCGGCGTAGAATCGCTGTCCCTGTTCCAGGATCAGATTGAATACGCCGGCGGCCCGCTTCTCTGTCCAGAGCCCCCGCACCGGACTGCTGCCCTCCAGCGTACACACCACGTCCTCGCCGGTCAGCTTGCCTGCCGGCACAGGGCCTCGGGCTGTGAACACAGGGTGTTGCTCGGTGCAGTACAGGATTTTACCGTCTTCCAGCTGAACAGCCAGCAGCTCCTTCTCCGTCCCCTGTACACAATTTATGACCCGATCCGCCCCCTGGGGCGTCCGCACCATATCCCCCACCTGCAGGCGGCAAACCGGAACCTCCTGACCGTCTCCCAAAAGCACAAGCGTATTCTCCTCCAGACAGCCCCACAGCAGATTCAGCCACCCCACTAAAGCACTGCCTGGGTAGGGCTGCTCCAATGTGCTGGACAGCTCCATCAAGGCCCGGCGTCCGTCCCGGCAGATCAGCTCCACGCTGAAGTAGAAGTCCACCCGCTCCCGGACCGGCAGCCGGGCGGCAGGAACGCTCTCCAGCCAGTCCTCCTCCAGTTGGAAGGAGACGCCTCTGGGCTCCTGCCGGGCGGTGAAATACTCCTCCAGCTCCTTGGCGCGGCCCGTTTTGGTGTACTTTGCCACACCGCTCTGACAGTCCAGCTTCAGGATAAAAGTCGCGGGATCGATGGACTCAAAGGTATCCGCGCCCTCCCGAAATTCTGCCCAGCCCTTTACCGGCAGGAGGAGCTGCTGCCGCTTTGTGGCCGCGTTCCAACTCTCCGGGTATGTATAATCCACGTCCTGAGGTGAGACGGGCTTCCGGTTATAGCAGACGTTGATAGGCGGTTGTCCGCCATTCTTTTTCAGCGGAGCCTCCACATGAATATCCTTGATCAGCCAGCCGTCCCGCAGGCCGAGAAATGTGTCCCGGCTGTGGCGCAGGCCGCACAGACCGCCGCTGTTCTGGTCCGCCCACAGGACAGTATAGTCCAATTCAATGTGGTCCCCCTGTATCTCCTGAGCCGCCGGGAGCGTCGTGTGGCACTCCCAGCGCATATGCTGCACCCCCTCATGGGCCCGGCGCAGTACGGCCAGCCGTGTGCCGTCCTGGGTAAAGACCTCCAGCACCTCGTCCAGGAAATGCACCGGCCTGGTGAGCGAAACAGCGGTGCGTATCAGCAGACTGTTTGTGTATCCGTCCCATCGCACGCTCTCGATAGCGGCGTCATCCATGAAACCGGCATTCTTATCCAATACCGACAGCTCCGGCCCCTTGCGCCATGCGTGATGCAGGGTGGGCAGCTGCCCCTCCATCCGCTCCTCTCCGCCGTATTGGAGCGCAAACCAGTGTGCGTCGCCGCCGCGCAGGTCCAGCTGCCTGCATGTCCCGGCTGTGCGGTTACCTCTGTAAGTCGCGTCAAAGCTTTCCATAGCATCCTCCTGTTATGATATTGGGTTGATTTTATAGAACCGGGTGGGTACAATTATATTACTTCCGTAGCTAAAGATAGGAAAGCGCCGAGTGGAGGAAAAAGCAGGACACGAGAGGCGGATGATGCTGCAATTTTCGCATGAATGACTGAATTTTATGAGAGA
>OFGQ01001856.1_pt1 | contig 12995 bp, 13 predicted proteins | sample 1521791 | NCBI WGS metagenome assembly OFGQ01 (sample SAMEA3504116, study PRJEB24116) | mouse gut metagenome | biome: mouse gut; feature: mouse-associated habitat; material: faeces | place: Denmark | collected 2011 | reverse complement strand
TTGCTTAATTCACGTAAGTTTTTCATGAGATAAGTGTTATATATTATAGGATAAATAATTAAGGACAAAAGAAAAATGGACGCACTACAAAAATGGCAGCAGGAACTATCAAATAACCAAAACCTTCAACATCATCTGTCTGCTTTTATCGACCAATTTGGTATATCTAATATAGAACATGCATTACAACTATACTCGAATCTGCACCATGAGTATATCTGTAAAACGAAAACCTCCGTATCGAAACTCCACGTTTATGATATCTATTACTTACAGATTCAGGGACATCATATATCCATCCATACACAGCATGGGATTTATCAGAAATATGGGACGCTGGCAAAGGAATTGAAGTTTTTGTCTCCCTATGGGTTTGAAAAATGCAGCCAGAGCTGTATCGTTTCCCTTGGTAAAATCAAAGCAATACACCACAACGACATCATTCTGCTCAATGGTGCGAAACTGCATATGAGCCGGGGCTATGCCTCCAAAATCATTCTGGCTTATTCTCAATACAATCCTTTTCGATCCACGATCTCCTAACCTTGGCAGGAGAAACGGCGTATTTAGATTTTAGAAAGATAAGAGCTTACCGGAAATTCCAGAATCATTTCCGTTCCCTCCCCTTCCCTGGATCTTGCATAAATCTCAATTCCCAGTTTCTTACACAGTTTCTTGCACAGATAGAGCCCCATTCCAGTGGAACGCTCCGTCTTGCGCCCATTACTGCCTGTAAATCCTTTCTCAAAGATGCGCCCAAGTTCCTCTTCCTGAATCCCAATCCCATTATCTTCCACCACCATTCTCACACCGTGGCTGTATTTTGACAGACAACCTTCTGTCTGCATCATCCGAGGCTCCCCTTCAAGATTTGCCTTCTGGGAATCCCCGACAAGGCTTGCCTTCTGCACATATTCCTCCGTATAAATCCGGATTAAGGCTCCATGCTCCCGACGGTATTTCGTACTGTTCAGCACAAGCTGATTCAGGATAAAAGTAATCCATTTCTGATCCGTATATGCAAACTCTTTACAGTCTACCTCTGCCTGCATATGATTCTGTATCAGATAATGCTTGTTTCTTTTCAGGACTACGATTGCAATCTCGCTTAACTTTGTTTCACGGATTACATAATCTTTATATACGTCCTCCGACCTGGCATAATACAATGCCATATCCACATAATTTTCTATCTTCTGGTTTTCCAGACGAATCCGCCGGGCAGCATCCCCCGCCACGCTGCCGCTCTCACAATTCCCTGAGACACTTCCTGTGCAATTAACGCACATCAGATCAATACTCGTAATCGGAGCCTTGACTTCATGTACCCAGCTTTCAATATACTCCCGGTACTCTTTCTGCTCATCCTCAATCTGCCGAATCCTCTCAATGACAGCCTTATTGGAAATCCGGATCATTTCCCTATAGATTCCGTCTTCCAGCCTGTGGGAAATTGGCATCAGCTCGCCGAGAAGATACCTCTGGTCCATCTTCTCAAGGGTCGCCCAAAGCGTATGGAAATAATATTTTCTGCTGTAAAATCCATATCCGATCCAAAACACCAGAATTAAAACCCAGAATATCAGAATCAGGAAACAATATTGGGGCTCATATCCGGTGGCATGTAAAAATCCTGACAGAAGAAGCATACAGAATATATGCAGCGTCAGAATCAGGATTTTATCTCTCAAATATTCCCTTATTTTCATTACATTATACCCCTTTCCATTCCCCACTCCTGACGTCAGATTCGATACCCCATCCCCCGCTTCGTCTCAATCAAGCCGGAAATCCCGATTTCTTCTAGTTTTCCCCGGATACGCGTAATATTCACGCTCAGCGTATTGTCGTCAATAAACACTTGGTTATCCCATAAGTACTCAATCATATCCGCCCGGGGGATGATTTCCCCCTTCCTTTGGAACAGCAGATGCAGAATTTTCAGCTCGTTTCTGGATAGTTCTGTCTGCTTTCCCCGAAAACCTATCGTACCTCTGGCGATATCTAACTCTACTTCCTTATGGGTAAATTTTACAGGTTCCCTCCTTGTTTCCCGATGGGTCCTTTTCAGGACTGCCCCAATCCTTGCCAGAAGAATCGGCGCCTGGAACGGTTTCGTGATATAATCATCCCCGCCTTTTAAGATTCCCGTCAGTTCATCCATAGAGTCCGTCCTGCTGGTCACAAAAATAACCGGAGTATCCGATTCTGCCCGTATCTTCGTGCAAATATCGAATCCAGACTCTTCCGGGAGATTCAAGTCCAGAAGCGCCAGATCCGGGTCCAAGGACAAAACGGCAGAGGCAACGTCCGAGAACTCTTCAAGCGCCGTTACCTGATAGAATGCATTTTCCAAAAGTAGCTTTAACTCCTGCCTGAGCACGGCGTCATCTTCCACGATTACAATATGCATACGTTTCCTCCCTATCTTTTCCAAGCCCGTTTCTGAAAAAGACCCTAAAGAAAAAATTTCTTTAAAGGTCTTTTCCACATCACTTACTTCACCAGAAGGCTCTTCCCAGTCATTTCCTTCGGCTGTTCCATGCCCATCAGCTCAATCAGCGTAGGCGCAATATCTGCCAGGCATCCGCCCTCCCGCAACCGATAAGCCGGATCTGCGTTCACCAGGATGAACGGCACCGGATTGGTCGTATGCGCCGTAAACGGCTCGCCTGTCTCATCGTCAATTAACTGCTCTGCATTGCCGTGGTCCGCACAGATGAACATCTGGCCGCCCACTTCCTTCACTGCCTCGACAGCCTTACCAACACATTCATCCACGGCTTCGATGGCTTTAATCGCAGCAGCCTCCACGCCGGTATGCCCTACCATATCCGGATTTGCAAAATTAATGATGATTACATCATAGTTGCCGGAACGGATGGCGCCTGTCAGCTTATCGCATACTTCATATGCACTCATCTCCGGTTTCAGGTCATAGGTCGCCACCTTCGGAGAATTGACGAGAATCCGGTCTTCCCCCTCGTTGGGCTCTTCTACGCCGCCGTTAAAGAAGAAGGTCACATGGGCATATTTCTCTGTCTCGGCGATACGCGCCTGTTTCTTTCCATTGGATGCAAGAAAGGCTCCAAATGTATTGGTAATCTCTTCCTTGACGAACGCCACCTGTTTGTTCTCAATGGTCACGTCATACTCTGTAAAGCATACATAACAAGTCTTGACTCTCTTCCCCCGGTCAAATCCGGTAAACCCATCGTCACAGAACGTCCTTGTAATCTCCCTTGCACGGTCTGGACGGAAATTAAAGAAGATAATGGAATCATTGTCCTGAATTGTGGCCACCGGCGCGCCGTCCTTCACAACGACCGTAGGGAGTACGAACTCATCCGTGGTATCCTTGTCGTAGGAAGCCTGAATTCCCTCTGGTCCGCTTACCGCCGTCTCGCCTTCCCCGAATACCATAGCCCGGTATGCCTTTTCCACACGGTCCCAACGGTTATCACGGTCCATGGCATAGTAACGTCCCATGACGGTCGCAACTTCGCCCACGCCAATCTCGTCCATCTTAGCCACAAGCTGCTCCACATATTCTTTTCCGGATGCCGGAGGCGTATCACGTCCATCTAAGAAACAGTGTACATACACCTTCTCAATTCCCTGACGTTTTGCCAGCTCCAGAAGCCCATAGATATGCGTATTATGGCTGTGTACGCCACCGTCGGACACAAGCCCGTACATATGGAGGGCGCTGCCATGCTTCTTTACATTTTCACATGCCGCAAGAAGCGCAGGGTTCTCAAAGAAATCCCCATCCTGGATTGCCTTTGTAATCTTGGTAAGATCCTGATATACGATACGACCTGCGCCCATGTTCAGATGTCCCACCTCGGAATTTCCCATCTGCCCGTCCGGAAGCCCGACTGCAAGGCCGCTGGCATTTCCTTTTACGAACGGGCACTTGGCCATCAGCTCGTCCATGACCGGAGTCTTGCCCTCCAAAACGGCATTTCCTTCTGTCTTCTCATTCAACCCATAACCATCCAAAATCATCAGCACTGTTGGTTTCTTGTTCATCATGCCTCAATACTCCTTTGCTCATCTTTTTCATTCATTTATCAGGCGGAAAACCTACGCAAATAACCTTTCAAGCCACGCATCCGCAAGGCCCGCCCACTGGGCGCACTCCATCTGGACACCTGAGCCGTCTGCCCGCTCCACGGCCGGACTTGCAAGGCTTAACCCATGTTCCCCATTCGGGAAAATATGAAGCTCAGCCGGAATCCCCGCCTTCCTAAGCGCCGCCGTCAGCATCAGTGAATTTTCTACAGGAACAGTGGCATCTTCCATCGTGTGCCAGATGAAACAAGGCGGCATCGTCTCCGTCACCTGCTTCTCAATAGAGACCTTCTCTGCCTGCATCTCATAGTCTTCCCCTAAAAGATTCTCAAAACTTCCCATATGGGCGTACGCCGGGTCGGAAGTGATTACCGGATAGCTCAGCATGATTCCTTTCGGTTTCATCTCCTCTGCCTTTGCTCCAAGGGGCGCAAGCACAAAATCCTGATTCCAGAATGCGCCGTAGGAAGCGGCAAGATGGCCGCCGGCCGAAGATCCCTGTACGACAAGCTTTTCCATATCCACATTCCATTCATCCTGATGCTCCCGGATTACCTTAAATGCCTGCCCTACCTCTAATAACGGCGTCGGGAAATGAACCGGAGCCGTAGAATAACGCAGCACACATGCATGGTAGCCCTGGTTCAGGAAATGCATCGCCGTCGGCTCTCCTTCCCTGTAACTGGTCCGCTCATAACCGCCGCCCGGACAGATCAGGATCAGCGGCCGCTTCTCAATTTTCAGGCTTCTCCCGTCATGAGGAGTGTCCAGGATATATGCCTGAAGCCTCGCATCATTCGCAGACCCCTCTACCTGTACGGATATCTCTGTATAAATCATAAGATCCCCCTTTCGGTCAAAAGACTGTCCGACCGGATACACATCTGATCAGACAGCCTTTCTATAATCTTACTTTCATTCCTACTTATAGTTCACAATCTTGCCAAAGTCAGCCTTCAAAGAAGCTCCGCCTACAAGGCCTCCGTCAATGTCAGCCTGTGCAAACAGATCCGCAGCCGTCGCCGCATTGACAGACCCGCCGTACTGGATACGGATTTCTGCAGCCGTCGCATCATCATATACTTCTGCGATACATGCGCGGATTCCTGCGCAGACTTCCTGTGCCTGCTCAGTTGTAGCGGTCTTTCCTGTTCCGATTGCCCAGATTGGCTCATAAGCGATAACTGCCGTCTTCGCCTGATCTGCCGTTACATTCTGGAAACCAACCTTCACCTGCTGGCGGATGAAATCCATAGTTACGCCCTGCTCCCTCTGCTCTAAGCTCTCGCCGCAGCACATGATTGGGGTAATGCCATGCTCGAACGCCTTCAAGACCTTCTTATTCACATCCTCATTGGTCTCGCCAAAGTACTCTCTTCTCTCAGAATGTCCGAGAACCACGTATTTCACGCCTGCATCTACCAGCATGTTCGGGGAAATCTCACCTGTATAAGCGCCGCTCTCCTCGAAATACATGTTCTCTGCACCAACCTGAATATTAGTCCCCTTAGCCGCCTCAACCACCGGGACAATGTCGATTGCAGGTACGCAGAAAACTACGTCAACCTCGTCGTTTGCTACTAAAGGTTTTAACTCTTCCACCAGTGCGACCGCCTCGCTGGGAGTCTTGTTCATCTTCCAGTTGCCTGCAATAATTTTTCTTCTTGCCATGATATAAAATCTCCTTATATAATATTTTTCAAGCTTTTTACGGGTATCGCCAAGCTTTTTACCTATCGTTTGCAGCCGCTACGCCTGGTAACTCTTTGCCTTCCAGGAACTCGAGGGACGCGCCGCCGCCTGTTGAGATGTGGGTCATCTTGTCGCCGTAGCCTAACTGGTTCACTGCCGCCGCAGAGTCGCCGCCGCCGATGATCGTCGTAGCCTGCGTGTCTGCCAGAGCCTTTGCCACAGCCTCCGTGCCATGGGCAAATTTCGGCATCTCAAAACATCCCATTGGTCCGTTCCACACTACCGTCTTCGCATCTTGTACCGCGTCACAGAAAATCTTCTCTGTGTCAGGTCCGATGTCAAGTCCCTGCCATCCGTCCGGAATCTCGCCGGCCTTTACAATCTTGCTATTGGCGTCATTGGAGAAATCATCTGCGATGACCGTATCCACCGGAAGCAATAACTTCACGCCCTTCTCCTCGGCCTTTTTCAGCATATTCAGCGCATACTCACAGTAGTCAGCCTCAAGAAGAGAGTTGCCTACGCTTCCGCCCTGTGCCTTTGAGAACGTATAAGACATTCCTCCGCCGATAATCAGCGTATCTACTTTGTCAAGAAGGTTCTCGATTACGGAAATCTTACTGGATACCTTCGCTCCTCCAAGAATCGCAACGAACGGTCTCTCTGGATTGTTCACCGCATTTCCAAGGAAATCAATCTCTTTCTGCATTAAGTAACCTACCGCTGCAGTATCAACGAACTGTGTCACGCCCACGTTAGAGCAGTGCGCACGGTGCGCGGTCCCAAACGCATCATTTACAAATACGTCGCAAAGGGACGCCAAATCCTTGCTGAACGCTTCGCCGTTCTTTGTCTCTTCAATTCTGTAACGAGTATTCTCAAGAAGTACCACTTCTCCGTCCTGCATCGCCTCCACAGCAGCCTTTGCATTCTCACCTACAACCTCTGCATCCGCCGCAAATTTTACCTCCTGGGAAAGGAGTTCAGACAGACGCTTTGCCACTGGTGCAAGAGATAACTCCGGTTTCGGCTCTCCCTTGGGCTTTCCAAGATGTGAGCAGAGAATAATCTTCCCGCCGTCTGCTATCAGCTTCTTAATCGTCGGAAGCGCAGCTACCAGACGGTTCTCGTCCGTAATCTTCCCGTCAATCAACGGTACGTTGAAGTCGCATCTTACCAACACTTTTTTTCCTTTTACATTGATATCATCTACTGATTTTTTATTGAGCATGTAAAAATGTCCGCTACCCATATGCCGCAGAATATCGGTGAGATATTTTGCAGGGCAGCTTTCCCCTTTCTTTTCTAAAATACGCTGCGGTCATCCGTCTAAAATATGCCGCATATTTTCCTATATTCCAAATATACCCAGCATATCGAAAAAGAATCCGGTCCTTAATCAGACCGGACCCTTTGGGTATTCCAGAATTATGCTAATTCAGAGAAGTATTTGATTGTCCTTACCATCTGGCTTGTGTAAGAATTCTCATTGTCATACCATGATACAACCTGAACCTCTGTTGTTCCGTCTCCAACCGGCAGAGCCATTGTCTGTGTAGCATCGAACAATGAACCATATCTCATACCAACGATATCACTGGATACGATCTCGTCTGTATTGTATCCGAAGGACTCGTTAGATGCAGCCTTCATAGCCTCATTGATCTGATCTACCGTTACTTCACCCTCAACAACTGCTGTCAGGATTGTGGTTGATCCGGTAGGTGTAGGAATTCTCTGAGCAGCTCCGATCAGCTTGCCGTTTAACTCTGGGATAACCAGGCCGATAGCCTTAGCTGCGCCTGTGCTGTTCGGTACGATATTCACTGCCGCTGCACGGGATCTTCTTAAATCACCCTTTCTCTGCGGTCCGTCAAGAGTCATCTGATCGCCTGTGTAAGCGTGGATCGTACACATAATACCTGACTTGATAGCTGCAAGGTCATTCAGAGCCTTAGCCATCGGAGCCAGACAGTTCGTTGTACAGGAAGCAGCGGAAATAACGGTATCCTCTGCTGTCAGCTTGTCATGATTTACATTGTAAACGATAGTAGGAAGGTCATTTCCTGCCGGTGCGGAGATAACGACTTTTCTTGCACCTGCCTTAACATGTGCGGAAGCTTTCTCTTTAGATGTGTAGAAACCTGTACACTCCAGAACAACATCAACGTTCAGATCTCCCCATGGAAGTTCTTCAGCGTTAGCCTTTGCATAAATCTTAATCTCTTTGCCGTCAACAATGATAGAGTCCTCTGTTGCCTCTACCTTGTCACATAAAGCGTATCTGCCCTGTGAAGAGTCATACTTTAACAGGTGTGCAAGCATCTTAGGAGATGTCAGGTCGTTGATCGCTACAACCTCATATCCCTCTGCCCCAAACATCTGTCTGAATGCAAGACGTCCGATACGTCCGAATCCATTGATCGCTACTTTTACTGCCATGATTAATTCCTCCTAAAGTTTTATTAACTGTTTACGCAGTCCTATTGCTCGTGAAGCCTTTAACATATAGATTGTTAAATAATCCTCAACTGGTAATAATTGTACTAAATCTGATACAAAAATTCAAGTGCTTTTCCCATTTTTATGTAACTTGTCCAAAAAGTAGCCTCCTTCGTATCAAAACTGCATAAAAAGGCTGTCTACCGACAGTCTTTGCAATCAAACTTCTCGATCACACAGCTATGCTTCCTTTTTCCCACAGGAGCTTCTTTATTATAACTAATTCCGACCAGTAAAATCTCACCGCCGTATTCCCGGATGGCGTCCGGATACCTGCGCTCCTTCATCTGACGGATTGCCCCCTGGGCGGTCTGGTTCCATTTCAGCTCGACGGCCAGCGCCGGCATCATCGAATCTTTCTTAGGAAAGTAGATCATATCCGCGTACCCATCCCCGGCCGGCAATTCTTCAAACAGCAGGAACTCATCCCCGTAGCTAAAATAAGCCCGCTTAATCACACTTCGGAGCGACTGTTCACTGTTATAATGCAGAGGCGCTTCCTCGCCATGAATCTTCTCAATCTGCCTTGCCACAGCCTCCGCATTTCCATGTACCGTATCCAAGATAAGCTGTTCGCTCTCTCTGACCCTTCTGATGGTATCGTCCCGCTTTACATCCCGGACAATCCGGTTGAATTCCATCCGTATCTCCTCATTCGGGATACGCACCCGCTCCGTCGTCTCATCATAAGCCAGATACCCCAGATGAATCAACAGCGTCAGCACATCATCCCGATTCCGGAAGGTTACAAGGTCATTGGCAAATCTTTTCGTATCTACCTTCACTTCCCCGCCGCCGATTAACTCAGCTACCGTCTTAGACAGACCGTCAAAATTAAGGCTGATATACCCCATCAGGCTTTCCGCGGCCGACGTCTGCGTCCAGTAGGAATCGAAATCATCATTGCGGATAGCCTCCATCACAGAATTCGGGTTATATAAGGAACCCACTCCCCGGAAATAATAACCGTCATACCACTGTTTCATCATCGCAAAATCACAGTCGTATTCCTGGCAGAGTTTCTGTACCTCATCCTCGGTAAACCCTGCATAACCGCCGAATTTCCGGGGCTTGACCGCCGTAAATTCTTTAAAATCCGAAATCGCCGACTGGGAACCATCCTTTTTAATCGGAAGAATCCCCGTCATATACACTGCTGCAAAAATCTTATCCGTCGTACCGCTGCTCTTGAACAACATTCGCAGGAACTCAAGATAATCTTTCTCAATTTCCGGCGTTTCCCGAATCGGCGCATCCCACTCATCGATAATCATAACGAACTTCGTCCCCGTCAGTTCCACAACATGAATCAGTGTTTCATCAAAAACATTTTCTATCTTCATCTCAGTATACATGCTTGCCAATTCTTCTGTGACTTTAGACTGTATAAACGAAATAATATTCTGTCCGCCTGATTTTCCCATCACATTCGTCATATCAAGATAAATCACATTGTACTGATTCAAATGCTTCCGGTAAGATTCCCTCGTCTCCTCATCCGCCGCAATCTTCAAGTCATCAAACAATGCAGAAGAATCACAAGTCTTATCGTAATACGCACACAACATTTTCGCCGCAAATGACTTTCCAAAGCGACGGGGCCTGCTGATACAGGTAAGCCGCCTCGGGGTTTCTATCGTATCATTAATCAACCCAATCAGGCCGCTTTTATCCACATACGTATCATTCCTAATCCCGGTAAATCCGCTGTTCCCGGGATTTAAGTATGTTCCCATTGCACATATCACTCCCTTTCATACTGCATTATTCCGCATACATTTCCTGCAATGACATTTCACATGCATTTATAATATCATGGGTTCCAAGGTCTATCAAGACATTTCTCACATCCCTGACACCATCATCCTCCCCACTTTTACGGAAGGGCTTACTGCGCACGCCCCGTCCACCAGACGGTACGCCGGGTCGTCTCCAATCATCTCAATCCCTTCCCATAGCTCACAGATATTCCCGGAAATGGTAAACTGGTTCACCGCACTCTCCACTTGCCCGTCCACGATTCGGTTTCCGGAAGCCAGCAGGGAAAAATTCCCGCTCTCTGTGTCCGCCCCGGCGAACATCCCTTCAATCTTCCTGATATAGATTCCGCCTTCCGAAGCCTTCAGCATCTCTTTTCGGGGAAATGTCCCTTCCTCTGAAGACAGGATCACATTCGTAGCTCCCGTCCCAATGTCTGCCGTCACATCCGGCCTAAACCCGTTCCCAGTAGTCTCCGTTCCCCCTTCGGCAGCGCTCTTGCGGTTATACAGCACATTTTCAAACACACCGCGGTTCATAAGGACTGTCCGCGCCACAGGTGTTCCCTCGTCATCAATCCTGCGCCTACGGGTTCCCTGGCTGCTGAACGGGTCCTCCTCCATGTGAAGGGCGGCGCATCCCACCCGCTTTCCAACCTTTCCTGCCAGAGGGCTGGCATGGCGGCGGATATTCTCCCCGTAGAACATCGAAAGATAATGCCCTGTAAGCTCCGCCATCACACTGTTTTCCAGCACGATGGGATAACTGCCAGAGGAAATCTTTTCCCCATGAAGCCCGAATCTGGCCTGCTTTGCCGCCTGTCTCGCCACTTCACAGACAGGCTCCCGAAATCCCGCCATTTCTATCTCCTCCCCACGCTCCCCTTGTGCGGCCAACCGTTTATTGCAGGGCAGATGGGCTTCGTCCAATAAGGTACACTTCGTGGCTGCGGCCACCGAATCCCCGTCCTTTGCCACCACCCGGACCGTAAAGGTACAATTCCCGTCGTCATCCGCAAGACAATGCAAATGTTCGTCTACCAGCACCATCGTCTCCTCATACTGCCGATATTCGCACATTTCCACAAAATGCGCCTTCTCACAGGCAAGGGCTTCCCGCTCCGCACACTTTAGGCTCTCTGCGACTGCCTCACGGTCAATCTGGCGCCAACGCTTTCCTCGGAAATCTTTACTCTCCTTAATATCCTCAGGCAATTCCCCAAAGTCCCTGCTGATTCCCTGAGCCGCCGGATGATTTCCTCCACATCTTCAAGGGAACTTGCGTATGCGCAGCAGTATTCTCCGTCCCAAGACGCCTCCGCCATATACATCGTACTTTCTCCATACTCGCAATATTTAAGCTTCTGGCCCTCTACCCCAAGGCGTTCTGATCTGCGGGAATTCACGCAAAGCCTCACATGCGAAAACCCGGCTTTCCCTAGCCTGCAAAGAAGATCCGCCGTCTTTTTGGCTTCCTGCAATCCACAGCCATCCGGACATTCCGTTATATTTTGCAAAGCGCCCGTCATAGTTCCTTCCCTCCTACTGTCATTTCCGTAATCCGGACCGCAGGCTGCCCAGCCCCGATGGGAAGCTGCCCGCTTCCGGCGTAACAATACCCTTGCGCCAGGGCGAAATCATCCGACACCATGTCTACCTTAGGCAGAATCTCCCCGCCTGTCCCAATCAACGTTGCGCTCATGAGTGGCACGGTAATCTCTCCCTTCTCAATCAAGTAAGTCTCTCCTGTGTTAAAATTGAATTCCCCCGTCACGGGATCAACGGAGCCGGCGTTAATATCCTTCACGAACAATCCCCTGTCAATGGATTCCACCATATCCCCGAACTTGTCCGTTCCCGGTGCAATATAGGTATTCGTCATACGTGACACCGGTGCGAACCGATAATTTTCTCTCCGGCAGGAGCCGGTGGGCGCAAGCCCCATCCGTTTCGCATCCATCCGGTCTAAAAGGTAGTTCTTTAAAATACCACCCTCAATCAGCACGTTTTTCCTGGTCAGAATCCCTTCATCATCAATCCCAAGAGACCCCCACTCCCCGACAATGGAACCATCGTCAATCAGCGTCACCTTATCCGACGCAACCTTCTTTCCCAATTTCCCGGCAAATTCCGAGCATCCATTCGCCACGGAAGTTCCCTCCAGCGAATGCCCGCACGCTTCATGAAAGAATAAGCCTCCGAACCCATTTGCGATAATGATTGGCATACGACCCACGGGACAGGGGCGCGCCCCAAGCATCCTCTTTGCGCTTCTTGCCGCCTTCCTTGCTTGATCCACAAACGTCTCCGTGTGAAGAAATTCCGGTCCTTGCATTGCCCCCGGCCCGATAAAGCCAGTCTGTCTGCTCTCCGATTTCTCATCTGCCGCGACCATGGTAAACCGGACGCGGGTGTACACCCGGCGGTCCTCCGCCTGAACCCCTTCCGTATTAGCAATCTGCACTCTCTGGTCCGCATCCACATAACAGGCTCGTCCCTGCACCACGCAGTCCGCCTCACTCTTACCCGCCTTGATTGCTTCCTGCAATGAATAAACCTTCTTTTTCAACTCCATGCCGCGGGGAAGTATCCCCTTCAAAACGATTCCATGAGGCACGATTGTGGAAAGAGGCATTCTCTTACCGAAAACGCCTCCTAAACCCAGGTGTTCTTTCAAAAGTCCGAACACCTTCTCTTCTCTCACATCTGCACTGTGCAGGTATTCACATTCCACTCCCCGGAACATGCGGATACCGATGCCGCTCTCATGTCCGCAGGCACACTTGACGACCTGCATGTCCACGAGATTAAACCGGGTACGTTCCACATCCTCAAAGAATACCTCTGCATAATCAACCCCACAGGAAACCGCATAATCCAGTATCTTCTCTATGTATGATTTTGCCAGCATTCTACCACTCTTCCTTCCCGCACATATGGCAGGCCACGAAATGCCCCGGCTCTACC
>OFGQ01001850.1_pt1 | contig 13025 bp, 17 predicted proteins | sample 1521791 | NCBI WGS metagenome assembly OFGQ01 (sample SAMEA3504116, study PRJEB24116) | mouse gut metagenome | biome: mouse gut; feature: mouse-associated habitat; material: faeces | place: Denmark | collected 2011 | reverse complement strand
TGATACAAGATTTTGAGCAGCGCTACATCACCGCCCGCCGGGCCGTCATCGCCCGGCGGTACGCCCGCATGAATCCCAGCCAGCGGGAGGCCGTGCTGGCCACCGAGGGTCCCCTCCTGCTCCTGGCCGGGGCCGGAAGCGGCAAAACCACCGTCCTCATCAACCGGGTGGACAACCTGCTCACCTTCGGCCGGGGCAGCGACACCTGCGAGGCCCCGCCGGGGGCCACAGAGGAGGACCTGGCCTTCCTGGAGCAGTTCCCGGAGGAGCCCTCCCCCGAGGACTGGCGGCGGGCCAGAGCCCTCTGCGCCGTGGACCCGGCAGTCCCCTGGTCCGTTATCGCCATCACCTTTACCAACAAGGCCGCCGGGGAGCTGCGGGAGCGTCTCCAGGCCCTTTTGGGGGAGGAGGGCCGGGATGTAAACGCCGCCACCTTCCACTCCGCCTGTGTGCGCATCCTCCGCAGCGAAATCACCGCCCTGGGGTATAGGAGCAGCTTTACCATCTACGATACCGACGACAGCGTGCGGGTGCTCAAGGAGTGCCTCGGCGAGCTCCGCCTGGACGAAAAGCAGTTTTCTCCCAAAGCGATGCTGGGGATTATCTCCCAGGCCAAGGATAAGTTCCTCACCCCCGCCCAGATGGAAAAGGAGATGGGGGATAACTACCTGTACAAAACCGCCGCCAAGGTCTACCAAAAATACCAGGATAAGCTCCGGGCCGCCTCGGCGGTGGACTTCGACGACATTATTCTGTTGACAGTGAAGCTGTTTCAGCAGTTCCCCGATGTGCTGGAAAAGTACCGCAAAAGATTTCGCTACATCATGGTGGACGAGTACCAGGACACCAACCACGCCCAGTACCTGCTGGTGAGCCTGCTGGCCGGGGGACACCAGAACCTTTGCGTGGTGGGGGACGACGACCAGAGCATCTACAAATTCCGGGGGGCCACCATCGAAAATATCCTCTCCTTCGAGGAGCAGTTTTCCAGGGCCAAGGTCATCCGCCTGGAGGAAAACTACCGCTGCACCACCCGCATCCTGGAGGCAGCCAACGGGGTCATCGCCAACAACCTCCAGCGCAAGGGAAAGACCCTCTGGACCCAGAACGGGGAGGGGGAGAAGCTCACCCTCTACCGGGGGGCGGACGAGCAGCGGGAGGCCGCCTTCATCGCCGACGCCATCCAGAAGGGGGTGAAGGCGGGGCGGCGCTACGGGGACCACGCCATCCTTTACCGGATGAACGCCCAGTCCAACTCCATCGAGCAGGCTTTCATCCGCTGGGGCATCCCCTACCGGGTGGTGGGGGGCGTCCGCTTCTTTGAGCGCAAGGAGATAAAGGACGTGCTGGCCTACCTTAGCGTCCTGGATAACCCCGACGACACCCTGCGCCTGCGGCGGATTATCAACGAGCCAAAGCGGGGCATTGGGGAGGCCACCGTGAACACCGCCGCGGAGATTGGGGAAACCCTGGGCATCTCCCTCTTTGAGGTCCTGGCCACCGCCGGGGAATACGCCCCCCTGGGGAAGAAGGCCGCCGCCCTGGAGGCCTTTGCCGCCATGATAAACGGCCTGCGGGAGCGGGCGGGAAATGAGCCCCTGGCGGATACCCTGGCGGCCCTGCTGGAGGAAAGCGGCTATGTCCGCGCCCTGGAGCAGAAGAACGACTTTGAGAGCCGGGGCCGTCTGGAAAACGTGGAGGAGCTGATGACCACCGTCATCAAATACACCCAGGAGACAGAGTCCCCCACCCTTTCCGGCTTTTTGGAGGAGATAGCCCTTTACACCGACCTGGACGGCTATGATTCCGGCGACGACGCGGTGGTGATGATGACCCTCCATTCCGCTAAGGGGCTGGAATTCCCGGTGGTATTCATCGCCGGGGCGGAGGAAGGCATCTTCCCCGGCATGAACGCCATGATGAACCCAGGGGAGATTGAAGAGGAGCGGCGGCTGGCTTATGTGGGCATCACGCGGGCCAAGGAGCGGCTTTACTTTACCACCGCCGCCCAGCGGATGCTCTTTGGCCGCACCACCCGGAACCGCGCCAGCCGCTTTGTGGGGGAGGTACCGGGGGAGCTTTTGGAGGTGCAGGACGATACCATCCGCAGCTATACCGCCGCCGTCAGCCGCCCGGCCGCTCCCGCCGGTAAGAGCGCCGCGGCCCCCAAGCGTCCCCTGGCCCAGTCCAATGCCCCGGCGGTCTTTGACCTCACGGTGGGGGAGCGGGTGAATCACCGGGTCTTTGGGGTGGGGACCATCCTTACCATCACACCCATGGGGGGGGACCACCTGGTGGAGGTGGCCTTTGACAAGGTGGGCACCAAACGGATTATGGCCACCTTTGCCAAGCTGGAAAGGGTGAAAGAATGAGTAAGTACAGCCCCCTGTGGGACTACATAAAGAACCGGGGGGAATCCCCGGTGACGCTGACCTTCGGGGAAATTGCCGGCATAGCCGGTGTCCCCATCGACCATTCCTTTTTGCGGTACAAAAAGGAGCTGCTGGAATACGGCTGGCAGGTGAAGAAGATTTCCATGAAGGAAGAGACGGTGCTGTTTTTCAGGGAGGAGACGGAGGCATGAGCGAACGGGACAAGATCCACACCGGGGAGCTGTTTCTCCCCATGGACCCCACAGTTTTTGAGGAACAGATAGTCCACATGGACCTGCTGTGGGAATATAACCAGACGAAGCCCTCCCAGCAGGCGGAGCGGGCCGCCCTGCTGCAAAGGATGCTGGGGGACTGCGGGGAGGATGTCTACATCGAGGCCCCCTTCTACGCCAACTGGGGCGGGTACCACTGCCACTTCGGCAAGGGGGTTTACGCCAACTACCACCTTACCTGCGTGGACGATACCCATATCTATGTGGGGGATTACACCATGTTCGCCCCCAATGTCACGGTGGCAACGGCGGGGCATCCTATCCTGCCGGAGCTGCGGGAGAAGGGCTACCAGTACAACGCCCCGGTCAGAATCGGCAGGCGCTGCTGGATTGGCGCCGGAGCCCTCATCATGCCGGGTGTCACCATCGGGGACGACACCGTCATCGGGGCGGGGAGCGTTGTTACAAAGGATATCCCCGCCGGCGTGGTGGCGGTGGGCAACCCCTGCCGGGTGCTGCGGGAAGTGGGGGAGAAGGACCGGGTATACTACTTTAAGGACCGGAAAATCGACTGGGAGGGACTGCGATGAGCTTCACCATCGAAAAAGCCAAGCCGGAGGACGCCGCCGCCCTGCTGGATTATCTGCGGGCCGTGGGCGGGGAGAGCGACAACCTCACCTTTGGGGCGGAGGGGATCCCTGCCACGGTGGAGGAGGAAACGGCTTTCCTGGAAAAGAACGCTGCCAGCCCCCGGAGCATCATGCTGCTGGCGAAGGAGGACGGGGAGATCATCGGGGACGGCCATATCGAGGCCTTTTCCCGGCGGTTGTCCCACCGGGCCGGCCTTGGCATCACCGTGCGGAAAAAAGCCTGGGGCCGCGGGGTGGGCACCGCCCTGATGGAGCGGCTCATCGCCCACGCCAGGGAGCAGGAGCTGGAAATCATCGAATTGCAGGTGCGCAGCGACAACCTCCGGGCCATCCGTCTCTACGAAAAATTCGGTTTTCAGAAAATCGGCCACTATCCCAAATTTTTAAAGATTGGCGATGTGTACGCCAGCTGCGAGCTGATGAACCTGTACCTGTAACGCTGCAAAGGAGGGGGAAGGATGGAGCTGCACGACCGCATTGTAAAAGAACTGGACCAACCCAAATCCCTTGCCGCCTGGGAAAACGCCAAAATCGAAACGATTTTTTAGGAGGACCCCTATGAAAGTTACCCTCATCGCCCACACCCCGGAGCCGGAAAAAACGGTTGCCGCCGCCGCCAAGCTCTGCTACAGCCCTGTCGGCATCGACACCGTGATGGAAAACCTCACCCCGGAAAAGACCGATTCCTTCCTGACCATGCTGGGGGAGCTGGGGCACGAAAGCCCCATCGAGCACGCCTCCTTCACCTTCGGGGTGGAAGGGGTGAGCCGCTCCCTCCTGGCCCAGCTTACCCGCCACCGCATCGCCTCCTACAGTGTCCAAAGCCAGCGGTATGTGCGGGAGAGCCACTTTGACTATGTGCTTCCCCCCCAGATTGCCGCCGAGCCGGAGGCCAAGGCGGAGTTTTTGGCCGCCATGGAGGAAGCCCAGGCCCACTATGAGCGAATCGCTGCCATTTTGGCCGAAAAGCGCAGGACAGAGTATCTTGCCCAGGGGATGGAGGAAAAGGCCGCCGCCCGCGCCGCCGAAAAAACCGCCATCGAGGACGCCCGGTTCGTCCTCCCCAATGCCTGCGATACCAAGCTGATGCTCACCATGAACGCCCGGTCTTTACAGAACTTTTTCCGCCACCGCTGCTGCTCCCGCGCCCAGTGGGAGATACGGGAGCTGGCCCGGCAGATGCTGGAGCTGGTGCTGCCGGTGGCCCCCACCCTTTTTGCCCACAGCGGCCCCCCCTGCGCCGATGGCCCTTGCCCGGAGGGGAAGATGACCTGCGGTCGGGGGGCAGAGATTCGGGGGGAGTACCAGGCGCTGCGGGAGAGGTTCCGCCATGGCTAAGGGAAAGCTCATTGTCATTGAGGGACTGGACGGCAGCGGCAAGGCCACCCAAACCGGCCTGCTGTGCCGCAACCTGGCGGAGCGGTGGGGGAGCAGCTTTCGCCGCATCTCCTTCCCGGATTACGACGACCCCAGCTCGGCGCTGGTAAAGCTCTACCTGGGGGGAGAGCTGGGGGGGCTGGAGCAGGTGAACGCCTACGGGGCCTCCCTCTTTTACACCGTGGACCGGTACGCCAGCTACCTGCGCCACTGGGGGGAGGACTACAAGAAGGGCTTTCTCATTGTGGCCGACCGGTACGCTACCTCCAACATCGCCCACCAGATGCCGAAGCTCCCCAGGGGGGAGTGGGACAGCTACCTTGCCTGGCTGGAGGAGACGGAGTACACCCAGGTGGGCATCCCCCGGCCGGATAAGGTTATCTACCTGGATATGGCCCCGGAGACCTCCCGGAAGCTCCTGGCCCGACGCTACCACGGGGACGAGAGCAAAAAGGATATTCACGAGGCCAACTTTGCCTATCTCCAAAGCTGCCGGGAGGCTGCCCTCTACGGCGCGGAGAAGCTGGGTTGGAGCGTCCTGCGCTGCTGCGACGGGGAAAACCCCTACCCCCCGGAGGAGATTGGGGAAAAGGTGTGGCAGGCGGTGGAGCCGCTGCTGTACGGAAAGGATAAGGATTCGCTATGACGCAAAAGGGCATCCCGGAGGTGCTGGTCCCGGCAGGGGATATGGAGCGGCTGGAGGCCGCCCTGCGGTATGGGGCCGACGCTGTCTACCTGGGAGGGAAGCAGCATTCCATGCGCTCCGCCCCCAAAAATTTCACCCTGGAGGAGCTGGTGGCGGGGTGCAAAAAGGCCCACGCCCAAGGGGTGCGGGTCTACTGCACCGTCAACACCCTGCTGAAAAACGAGGAGGTGGAGGCTCTCCCCGCCTATCTCCATGACCTTGCCGACTGCGGGGTGGACGCGGTTATCCTGGCGGACATGGGGGTGCTGATGCTCTGCCGCCGGGAGGTGCCGGAGCTGGAAGTACATATCTCCACCCAGGCGGGGGTCACAAACTATCTCACCGCCAGGGAACTGTATAAGCTGGGGGCCAAGCGGGTGGTGCTGGCCCGCGAGCTGTCCCTTGAGGAGATCCGGGGCATCCGCCAGAACACCCCGCCGGAGCTGGAGCTGGAATATTTTGTCCAGGGGGCCATGTGCGTCAGCTTTTCCGGCCGGTGCCTCCTTTCCAACTACTTCACCGGCCGGGACGGCAACCGGGGGGAGTGCGCCCAGCCCTGCCGCTGGCGGTATCACCTGGTGGAGGAGACCCGGCCGGGGCAGTATTTCCCCATCAGTGAGGAGGAAAACGGCACCTATATCCTCAACGCCAAGGACCTTTGCCTGCTGCCCCACCTGGATAAGCTCCGGGACGCCGGGGTGGACAGCTTTAAAATCGAGGGCCGGGCCAAGTCCGCCTACTATGTGGCGGCCAACGCCTACCGCTGCGCCGCCGACCTGCTGAAAAACGAGGTTTACGCACCGCCCCAGTGGCTGCTGGAGGAGCCGGACAAGCTGAGCCACCGCCCCTATTGCACCGGCTTTCTCTTTGGCAGGCCAGAGGACAGCCAACAGGTCCCAGGGGGGTACATCCGCACCTGGGAGGCCGCCGGGGTGGTGGAGGGCTGGGAAAAGGGCCGCCTTCTCTGCTCCCAGCGGAACAAGTTCCAGCTGGGGGATACCCTGGATGCGCTACTGCCCGGAAAGCCCCCTGTGAAGATACCGGTGGAGGACCTCCGGAACGGGGAGGGAGAGCCTATCCAGGCCACCCCCCACGCCACCATGGCCTTTTCCCTCCCCTGGGAAGAGCCGCTGCCGGCGGGGACCATTCTGCGCTTTTGTTCGGGGAAGGGGATACAGCCATGACCGATGCGCTTCTGGATGCCATCCCCGGCTGGTGGCACCGCTTTGGAACGGTGCTGTCCTTTTCGGTGCGCCGGGTCACCGATTCGGAAAGCTGGCTTCCCCGGTACGACGGGGAGCTGATTCTCACCGACGATGGCGGGGAGGTCCAGCTGCGCCTTACTCTCATCCATGTCACCGGGGAATGGAGCCTTGCGATAGGGGAGGCCATCGCCGGACTGCAAATCTTGGACACAAAGGAATGGGGTTACCAGGCGGATGCCCGGTATCATATCCGTGATTTCGAGGAGGGCGGCATCGACCTGTATTGCCGGGACATCCAAGTGGAGATACTGGAGGGTGACGCTCGTTATACGGGGTAGAAAGGAGTTCATACAATGGAAAAGATAGAGATGCAGGAAAAGGCGGTCCGCCTTTGGTTTGATATGTGGCTGCGCCGAGAGGACCTGGGTATCCGGGCGCTTTTTGCGGAGGACGCCGTCTATGTGGAGAGCTGGGGTCCGGAGTATCACGGCGTGGAAAAAATTGCCCACTGGTTTTTGGAATGGAATACCAGGGGGACGGTGCTGCGATGGGATATTAAGCAGTTTTTCCATCGGGGGGATGAGACGGCGGTGGAGTGGTTCTTCCAGTACCAGATGGAGGAAACGGCGGCAGCGGCCTTCGATGGGATGACCCTTATCCGCTGGACAAAGGAAGGAAAAATCGCCTTCCTGAAGGAATTTGGCTGCAACATTTGCACCTATGACCCCTACCAGAACGGCCCGGTCCCCAAATTCCGGGACGAAAGCGCCCCGTGGCTTTGATTCCCGCCCTTTGGATGAGTTGCTTTTTCGACAGGATGGGTATATAATGGAATGGTAAAACTGTTTTGCGTTAGGGAAAGATAGAAGGAGGGAAAAGGAATGGCGGAACTTATTTCCAGGAACGGCGCTGCTTTGCTTTGGTTTTTAGCTGCAATAGGGCTTCTGGCTACCGAAATAGCCACCGTTCAGCTGGTGAGCATCTGGTTCTGCCTGGGGGCGGTGGCAGCTACCATGGCCGCCCTTTGGGGCTGTTCGGGAACAAGCCAGCTGCTGGTGTTCTTCCTGGTGTCGGCGGTGGCTCTGGCGGCCACCCGTCCCCTGGTGGGAAAGGTTCTGCACTTCCGCAGGGTGCCCACCAATGCGGACAGCATCATTGGTATGTCCGGCCCGGTGCTGGAGGAAATCAACAACACCACCCAAACCGGCAGGGTCCGGGTCAATGGTTTGGATTGGAGCGCCCGCTCCTGTGACGGCCAGCCTATCCAGGCGGGGGCCACCATTGTGGTAGAGTCCATCCAGGGAGTTAAGCTGATGGTCCGCCTCCAGGAGGCGGCCGCCGCTGGGACAACACAGGCCCAAAGCCTGTCTAAGTAAGGAGGATTTATTTATGGTACAGATTTTTGTAATCCTGTTCGGCATCATTATTGTCGCGCTGCTGGTTTCCAACGTGCGCATCGTGCCCCAGGCCACCGTCTTTGTGCTGGAGCGCTTGGGCGCCTACTACACCACCTGGGAAACAGGTCTCCACTTCAAGGTTCCTATCATCGACCGCATCGCCAAAAAAATTTCCCTGAAGGAGCAGGTGATGGACTTTGCGCCCCAGCCGGTGATTACCAAAGACAATGTCACCATGCAGATTGATACCATCGTCTTCTACCAGGTGACTGACGCCAAGCTCTATACCTACGGCGTGGAGCGGCCGATTCTGGCCATCGAGAGCCTCACCGCCACCACCCTGCGGAACATCATCGGCGATATGGAGCTGGACCACACCCTCACCTCCCGTGATGTCATCAACACCAAAATCACCGCCAGCCTGGACCAGGCCACCGATAAGTGGGGCATCAAGGTGAACCGGGTGGAGCTGAAGAACATCGTCCCCCCCAGGGAGATTCAGGACGCCATGGAGAAGCAGATGAAGGCAGAGCGGGAGCGTCGGGAATCCATCCTCAAGGCGGAGGGTGAAAAGCGCAGCAAGGTGCTGATGGCGGAAGGAAACAAGGAATCCCAGATTCTCACCGCCGAGGCTGAAAAGCAGGCCGCCATCCTCCGGGCCGAGGCTGTCAAGGAGCAGAAGATTCGGGAGGCCCAGGGTGAAGCGGAGGCCATCGAGATGATTAACCGGGCCACAGCGGATGCTCTGCGCCTGTTGAACGAGGCTTCCCCCACCGAGGCCGTGCTTACCCTCAAGGCCTATGAGGCATTTGCCAAGGCTGCCGACGGCAAGGCCACCAAGATTATCGTTCCCAGCAGCATCCAGGGAATGGCAGGGCTGGCCGCCTCTCTCAAGGAAGTCCTGAGGGATAAGTAAGAAGCCGGGTCCCTAGGCGCAGCCCCCCGTTTCCCAGGGAAAGTTGCCCCTGCAAATGGAATATCTAAGACCAAAACAGGGATGGAGAGCGTGGCTCTTCTGTCCCTGTTTTTTGCGTAACGAGTTGGTAAAAGGGGCTGGCCTGGCAGGCAGCCCCTTCCTCCTTTCACCGGTTCCCGCCAGGAGGCCCCGCTCTGGCTACAAGCAGGGCTTTCAATGCCGGGGTCTTTGCGGGAAAGGAGTTAGCGGTTTTCTTCCTTACTGTCTGGAATAATAAAGGAAATTTGAAGCTCCAACCCTAAAACGCCACAAAGCTCCTCCAGTTTTTGGATGGTAGGATTCGCTTTCCCATGTTCAATTTGGCGCAGATAGGAGACGCTGGTTCCAGAATCCAGGGCAAGGCCCTCCTGGGTCAGTTGCCTGTGCTGGCGCCAATCCTTAAGCTGTTTTCCGATGTTGAATGTCATGATAACATTCCTCCTTATTGATAGATATACGGTATAGGACATGGTAGCCAGACATGCCCTCTATCGTCACCCTGTCAAAACGGGTGGAATATAAAAGCCGGGAAAGGATTTCCAGCGGGATGCTGGTTCTAGCGGATTCCCTCCGTCGTAAGATGAAGAAAGCAGCGACAAGATGTCCTTCTGTGTATTACAAATGTAGAAACCGTTTATAAAAAATTTTCGTGCGATTTGGAGCATTACGCAAGTAGTAGTTTCAACAAATTTCCGTGTCAAATCTTGTAGAAAAAGCTAAAAGAATTTGTATGCTGGAAAAATCAAAGGACAGTTTATGGAAAGGGGAGAGGTGGGAGGATTCAGAAGAGACAAAGGGTTCCCCTGCACGCTTCTGCTTTTCTGTACCGCGGACCGGAATAAATGCCCTCCACCAACAAATACTAGAAGCAACCAAAGCCAAAAACGGCGCAAATTACAAAAATATGTGAATTTTGATATAGGAGGAAAAAGGAATGAAGGCCACAGGAATCGTAAGAAGGATTGACGACCTGGGGAGGGTGGTCATCCCCAAGGAAATTCGCCGGACAATGCGGATTCGGGAGGGCGACCCTCTGGAGATTTTCACCGATAACGACGGGGAAGTGATCTTCAAAAAATATTCCCCCATCGGGGAGCTGAGCAGCTTTGCAGGGCAGTACGGGGAGGTGCTCTTCAAGACCGGGGGGTATCCGGTGATTATCTGCGACCGGGACCATGTTATCAGCGTGGCGGGGGTCTCCAAAAAGGAGCTTATTGAGCGGCGGGTCTCTGGAGGATATGATCGAAAACCGCCGGAGCTACGCCTACACCGGCACCGAAAAGAAGCTCCAGCCGGTGGAGGGGGTGGACCACTACAGTCTGGTCCAGTACCCCATTATCGCCTCCGGCGACGTCTGCGGCAGCGTCATGTATCTGATGAACAAGCCGGGGGATACGGCAGGGGATAGCGAGCAGAAGCTCATTGCGGCGGCCGCAGCCTTCTTGGGACGCCAGATGGAGGAGTAAACAGGGGGAGAGAAGGGGTAAAAAACGAAAATCCTAGTGTTTTTCCTGCTTTTTTCGCAAAAACCCTTGCAACGGACGCCGGAATGTGGTATCATACAATACGATAAGGAGATTAGTAAAAGAGTGGGTGCTGCCCGCTCTTTCCTTTATGTACGGGGAAGAAGCCCTGATACTGGAAAAGAAAGGAAGGAATGTGTTTTTGGCCGCGAAGAAGAAGGAAAGCACCACGGCAGTGGCTGCCCGGCTGGCTCAGCCTGTCCTGGAGGAGCTGGGGCTGACCCTGTGGGATCTGCGATTTGAGAAAGAGGGAAGCCTCTGGTATCTGCGGTACTTTGTTGATAAGGAAGAGGGTATCACCATTCAGGATTGTGAGGCCTTCAGCCGGGCGGTGGATAAGCTGCTGGACGAGGCCGACCCCATCGACCAAAGCTATACCCTGGAGGTATCCTCCCCTGGCATCGAGCGGGAGCTGACCCAGGCCTGGCATTACGACGCCTGCATGGGGCAGGAGCTTGCGGTGCGCCTGATCCGCCCGGTGGACGGGGTGCGGGATGTTGTGGGCACCCTGACGGGTTTTGCAGAGAACAGCGTCACCCTGCTGCTTCCCGATGACCGGGAGTTCATCTTCCGGACCGGGGAGGCCGCCTCTGTCCGTCTCTACAATGACTACGATATGGAAGACTTCGGCACTGAAGAAGAAGGAGAATAAGAGAAAATGGCTAAGGCAAAGGCAAGAAAGAACGCCCCCAATACCAAGGAGAAGGACATTCAGGAATTTTTTGAAGCCCTGGCCCTTATGGGGCAGGAAAAGGGCATCCCTCTGGAGTATTTGGTGGAGAAGATTACAGAAGCCATTAAGCTGGCGGTGAAAAAGGATCCCGCTGGCAGCGAGCAGAACATTGTGGAGATTAACCCGGAGACGAAGCGATTCTATGTGGCGATGCAGAAGGAGGTGGTGGAGGAGATTGAGGACCCCACCCTCCAAATCACCATCGAGGACGCCGTGAAGTACAAGGCCGGTGCCCAGGTGGGGGAGCTGGTGGAGATCCCCCTGGAGCCCAAGCGGTTTGGACGCATCGCCGCCCAGTCCGCAAAGCACGTCATCCGCCAGGGCATCCGGGAGGCGGAAAAGGGCCTTTTGTACCAGGAGTTCCGCTCCCGCCAGCACGATATTGTCACCGCCACCGTCCTCCGGAGCGACCCCAAGCGGGGCAGCGTCACCCTGGAAATTGGCACCTCCGAAGCCATCCTGCCTAAAAGCGAGCAGGTCCCCGGAGAGGAGCTTACTGACGGCCAGAAGATTCGGGTTTATGTGGTGGATGCCCAGAACGGGGAGAAGGGTCCCCGCCTGATGATTTCCCGCACCCACCCCAGCCTGGTGAAGCGCCTCTTCGAGATGCAGGTGCCGGAGATTTACGACGGCGTGGTGGAGATTAAGTGCATCAGCCGGGAGGCCGGCAGCCGCAGCAAGCTGGCAGTGCTCAGCCACGACGAAAATGTGGACCCGGTGGGGGCCTGCATCGGCCCCAAGGGGGCGCGGGTCACCAGCATCGTGGAGGAGCTGGGAGGGGAGAAAATCGACGTCATCCCCTACAGCGAGGACCCGGCGGAGTTCATCTCCGCAGCCCTTTCTCCCGCCACCGTTCTCTCGGTAGAGATTGTGGAGAACGATCCCCCCAGCTGCCGGGTCACCGTTCCGGACCAGCAGCTCTCCCTGGCCATCGGCAACAAGGGCCAGAACGCCCGCCTGGCGGCGAAGCTCACCGGCTGGAAAATCGACATCCGTCCGGAAAGCGGCTTCTACGGCGAGGACGAGATGGAGTAAAGCGGAGCGGTAGGAAAAACAAGGCGGTTTCCCCCTTCGGGGAGTTTTTTGGAGGTTAGGCGATGCAGACAAAAAAAATCCCGGTGCGGATGTGCTCCGGTTGCGGTGAGCACTTCCCGAAAAAAGAGCTGGTGCGGGTGGTCCGTTCTCCGGAAGGGGAGCTTTCCATGGATCTCACCGGCCGGAAGCCAGGCCGGGGGGCCTACCTCTGCCCAAAGGTGGAGTGCCTGCGCAAGGCCAGGAAGGCGAAACGCTTGGAGCGCTCCCTGGCCTGCCAGATCCCAGAGGAGGTATACACGCGACTGGAGGAGGAAATCAGCCAAAGTGAATAAACTGATGGGACTTCTGTCCCTGTGCAGAAAGGCCGGCAAGCTGCGAATTGGTTCCCAGCCGGTAAAAGAGGCCGTGGAGGCGGGGGAGGCGAAGCTGGTGCTTTACGCCGCGGATTTCTCCCCCCGCAGCCGGGGGAGGATGGAGCTAATCCTGGAACAAAGCGGCGTCCCCCCAAAAGTGTATCAGACAGGACTGACGATGTTCGACCTGTCCCAGGTGTGTGGAAAGCTGGCCGGAGTTGTGGCAGTGGCCGACAGCGGATTTGCGGCCGGGATGGAAAAGCTGATGACAAGAGACGAAGGAGGAGCAGAATAGATGATCGAAAAGTACAGAGTTCACGAGGTCGCCAAGGACCTGGGTATCCCCAGCAAGGATCTCATCGCCCTGCTGGAGGCGAACTTCCCCGGCGAACCCAAGAAGCACATGACCGCTCTCACCGATGCGGAGCTGAACCTGGTGTTCGATAAGTTCACACGGGAGCGCAGCCTCCCCAATCTGGAAAGCTATTTTGCCCTCCAGAGCCAGCG
>OFGQ01001819.1_pt1 | contig 13235 bp, 10 predicted proteins | sample 1521791 | NCBI WGS metagenome assembly OFGQ01 (sample SAMEA3504116, study PRJEB24116) | mouse gut metagenome | biome: mouse gut; feature: mouse-associated habitat; material: faeces | place: Denmark | collected 2011 | reverse complement strand
AAAGCGGATGTTCTCTTTGTGTCATTTTTTATTTCTCATCCAGATACAACTTGGCATCCTTAAAAAAGCTTCCCACAATCAATAACATAATAATTCCCACAGGAAAGGCGGCGATGATGGAAACCGTCTGCAGGTTCGTCATAGAGTTTTCTGAAAAGATCAGGGCGATAGGGAGCAGCATAAGGAGGACTGCCCAAAACAGTTTTACATTTCTGTGGGGCTCTGCGCCAGAAGGCAAAGCTTTGTAGGAGTAGGTGGAGGCTACCATAGTCAGGGCGTCAAAAGAGGTGGAATAAAATGCAATCATGGTAACCGCTAAAAGAACCAGGCCGGCCTGAGACCAGGGCAGGGTTTTCATCACAGAGATAATCATTTGATACAGGTCTTTGGAAGACTGATACATGGAAATCAGGTCCAGTGTATTGGTGACCTGAAGATTCAGGCCGTAATTTCCCAAAATAATAAAAGAGGTAAAGGTCCCAGACAATCCCCAGAAATATCCGCCCAGTATGGTTTGACGGATCGTTCGGCCTTCGCTGATGGAACCGATAAAAAAGGGAGTAGCCACACACCATACCATCCAGTAGGCCCAATAGTAAATGGTCCAGTTTTGCGGAAAGCCCGTGGTTCGCAGCGGATCCGTCCAGGTCGATAAATCAATAAAATTCTGCACCATTTTTCCCAGGGACGAAAATCCGGTTTCCATCGTATATTTTGTCTCCCCGCAAAACAGCAGTACAAAAATGAGCAGTCCGTAAAACAAGTAAATACAGACCTTTGCCAGTATGCCGATTCCCCGGAAACCGTGCAGCAGCGAATAGGTATATATAAAGCAGGTAACCAGCAAAATTATCACATTGATGAGCGTAAGCTCTGCCTCCACATGAAAAAATTCCCTGATAATACTCGCCATCAGGGGCGTTGCAACGCTGAACGTGGTCGCCGTCCCTGCCAGCAGCGCAAATACTGCCAGTAAATCAATCAGCCTTCCCCAAATGCCATCCGTATGCTTTCCCAGGACAGGGCGGCAGGCCTCCGAATATTTCTGCCGTGTCCTCTTACGGACATGGAGCATAAATCCGAATGCCACCGCCAGCACCAGGTAAAATCCCCAGGGAATAAAACTCCAGTGAAACAGCGGATATACGCCGGCCCATTCCTGAATGCTGCCCATCTCTTCCAGATGCGGGTCCGCAGCATACAGAATCCACTCCGAAAAAGAATAAAACAGAATGTCTGCCGCCAGTCCGCAGGTAAACATCATGGCTCCCCAGGAAAAGAAAGAATATTTTGGCTTCTCTTCCGGGCCTCCCAGCACTACTTTTCCGTATTTTGATCCCGCCAGAAACAAGGACAGCAAAAAAATCCCAAAACCCACCAGCAGATAGTATATTCCCAGCACATCCCCAAAAAAGAACCTGATCCGGCCCAGCACGGCATTCGACTGTTCCGGAAGCATAAAAAACAGCACACACAAAGACACGATGATACCCAGCGGGACTAAGGTTATCACCCAGTCAATTTTTCCATCATTTCTGTCCGCTCTCTTACCCTTGCCGTTTCTCATCCCTGTTCTCCCGTTCCTTCCGGTGTATGCCCCGCACGCGCAATGTATTTTTGATAACTATGGTCCAGCGCCGCCAGTTCCTCCAGGCTGTCCACTTCCACAACGTCACCGGCTTTCATGGGCATAACCTTAAGCCTGTATTCCTGAAAATGGCGGAACATCACCACATCATCCCAGTAAATCCGGCGGTTTTTCTTTTCCTCAAACTCCAGTTCCAGATGTTTTTTCAGCCTCTCCCCATCCTTCATGGTCCATCTTGAAATGCTGTACAGCTGCCAGCCGCCCTTCCCTCCCGTCCTGCTGCAGGATACTACCAGTCCGTTTTCCACAGTCTGCAGCCATTCCTTTGTTTCCCCTTCCGTCCACACACTGTTATAACCGGATTCTTCAAACCCGGGAGCCAGGACTGCCGGATTGTATATCATCTGATCCCCGTCCAGAATCATGGCATCCCCGATATACTCCCTCGCGGCATATAAAGAGGATATATTGTTGCATTCCGCATAATACGGATTTTCAATCAGTTTTACTCCGTACTCTTCTTCCAGCACCTTAAACTTCTCTTTTAAATAGCCCACCACCACAAAAATCTCTGTGATCCCGTTTTTGTGCAGTCCCTGAATGGCAGTGTCGATCATCCGCACTCCATTGACCCGGACCAGGGTTTTGGGTCCCTCAGACGTTACCGGCTGCAGACGGTTTCCCACACCTGCAGCCATAATAATTGCCCGCTTCACTGTATGCATTCTTTTTCCACCCCGAGCCTCTCCCGCTCTTTCTCTGCTATCTGAAAATAATCCTTTGCATATCTGTACTGCCCCAGGGCATACGATCCGAATTCAACTCCCAGGGCCCGCTTGTATTCGCACCAGTTGCTCCACAGCAGACCGCAGACTGCCATATAACAATATATCTTTATCCTGACTTCCCTTCTGCATCCCTCCGTAAAATACGCGTCTATCAGCCTGTCCGTCTGCTGTCTGTCATACATGGCATAAATACAGAACATGGCGATATCCACATGCGGATCCTGCATTCCGGCATACTCCCAGTCAATCAGCCGGACCTCTTCCGTCCCGTTTTCATCCAGAATCAGAAAATTATCCGGCACCGCGTCAATATGAGTCAGCGCCTTCTCCCCCGCCCATGTCTCGATATAGGGTTTCAGGGACAGGACATTTTCCTTTGTCTGACGGTAGTCCCGGTAAGCAGAAGGCATCCCCTGCCGCAATGACTCATATAATTCCATCTGGCCGAAAAGATCGAATTCATGTTCCACGGTAAGCTTCATCTCATGGAATTCCCGAAGTTTTTTCATACATTTTCTGACATCTCTTTCCGAAAACGGATTGCAGACCCTTGCCCCCTCCAGAAAGCCGGTAATCTTACATCCGTTTTCCGGATTGATGTACGCTATGTCGTCACAGATTTTCTTTCCGGCAATTACATGGTACACTGCCGCTTCCTGCCTGCGGTCAATGAGTTTGTCCGTCCCCTCACCCGGAATGCGCATAATATACTTCTTTCCGTTACAATGAAACGAAAAGGAGCGGTTTGTCATTCCTTTTTTCAGGACTGTCAGGTCCGTAATTTCATCTGCCCTTTTGTGCATCAGCCTGCAGGCCAGCCGGATGATATCCTCTTTTGCCCGGCAGGCCCGTGGCAGTCCGCAGGCACCTGTCCCGGTTATCTCTGTCTCATCTGCAGTTCCGGCCATTGCAACCACTTTCCTTTCCCATACAACTCCCATTTCAGCGCCTTTGATTCACCATTGTATTTTCCTGCACCCCCGGACCGGCCCAACTCCCCGGTTCACACTGATACCGTCGTTTTAAATTCCTGTTCCGGTCAGAAATGGTGGGTTGTATTGACTTCCGTTTCCGGGGATATGGTGATTTTATCCTTGTAATTGTTCAGATAGGATCCCCACCAGCCAAAAGAGCTGATGGTAATAATATTATGCCTGCACAAACTCATCAGCTGCATGTCCCGGAAGCTTTCCCCGCCCTTATTCCAGTCTATAAACATCACCTTGTCCCCGGAGTAATCCAGGCCAAATATTTTCTCATTCTGTTTACACCACTCTGTGCTTTCCGGGTCGCAGAAAAAGCAGAAAACAGGATCTGATATCTTATGTTTCAGAAATTTTGTCGCCCTTCTGAAGAAGCCTCCCTGGTAATAACGTCCCGAGAGCCGGAGCATATCCCCCCTTCTCACATGGATGGCAACCGTCTGGGCGCCTTGTACGGAATCCAGAAAATTTCTGTTTTTTTCATCCGTAATGGCGGGAAACACAAAAGTTTTTCTGATCTCCGGATCAATCCGCTCAATGCCGCTGTTTTTATACTCAAACAGCAGTCTCTGGCCGGTAAGGGCGTCCTCCCTGCCTTTGTAAAACAAAATATCCTGGTCTATTTTCTTTTCATAAAATAAATTTTTTCCGTATCTGCGCAGATTTGCGTAGAGCCATGTTTTTTGAAACTTCTGATAGAGACTGTTGTTCCGCAGGCTGTTATGGACTGTGGCCTCCCGGCGCCTTCTGTTCTCTTCAAAATCTCCCCGGAGATTCCGCAGTCCAACCCCCTGCTCCGCAAATGCCTGACAAAAGTATACCGGCCAGTTCCAGTTTTTCTCCCAGAAACCCGAATTTTCAATGGATGCATGTATTGCATCCCACTCCGGTAAAGTAAAGAGCTCCCTCACATTCGGATCCGAAATACCAAATACTTTTTCCAGCTCATAGCCGTTCCACTGCGATATTACTTTTCCCGCATCCCCGATCTCGTAAAGTATGGTTTCCAGATAGCACGGCTCCTCCGGATTCACCTTTTTGACTGCCAGCAGTTCACAATACGAAAGCATTTGATTTCCCAGGCCGGACTCAATATGTATCACCTTCATAACAGATACCGTTTCCCTCTTTCTTCAGACACTGACGCACTTCTTTTATGTGCATTCCTATAAAATCATGTTTACCTGTCATCCGCAGTAACTTTATACACCGTCGTATCATAGGAACCCATGTTACCATCCATAATAATAAGCTCATAAGAAAAACCCTTTTCCTTCAGCTCCTGAAATACCAAAGGAATTTCTTTCCATCTCTCCACTACCAGCCAATAACAGAGATCCTTTTCCAGCTCCACATCCAATGACCGGCCTATCCCCCTTACCGCAATGTCAGGATAGTAAATTCCTCCCACCGTCCATGCAAATCCAGGTACATTTGTTAAAATAACATCCCCCTGCCTTATGACCCCTGCCGTAAGTTTTAATGTCTCTTCAAACCGTTCATTCTGCTCTCTTTCCTTTGTGTATGTTGTATGATACGCCGGTCCAAAGACTGTGAGCATATAAATCAGTGCCAGAACAATATATACCTTTCTTCCCTTCAGTCGGGATATCACGATTCCCAGAATCATCCACATCACAATGGAAACCGGATAAATATACCTCAATGTGTAAAAAGGCCTGACGAAATAAGAAATCAAAATGGCAGACAAAATCGTGCCGAATACACTAATCGGCCCTACGATCAGAATGATTGCAATATCGGAAAACACAATACGGTCAAATGATACCGAAAAAAGTCTCCTTCCATCTTCCGTTTTTTTATTGTCCAGTACTCTTGTTTCATACAAAAGGGCTGTTACCCCCCCAATGCCAAATATTCCCCAGACCAATATTCCAAACTTTCCCGAAAACAGATAACTGACGCTGGCCCTCCAGCTCGGGATGCTCTCAATCCAGTAATTATCAACCCTTGACAACATGGATTGCAATGCAACGAAAAACCACGGCAAATATCCCGCAATAGCTCCCATGCATGAAGCCAGTACCTTTTTCCAGCTTAACCGCCTTTTGTACAATGCCAGAAATAAAAGCGCCAGATAGAAAAAAGAGACAGACAGCAGACAATAATAATGTGTGTATGACGCCATCAGGGAAAACACCACAAATAAAACATAACTGCTCTTTTTTTCCTGTCCCACAATGCAGCAGAATTCGTAAAATGTCAAAAGAATGAAAAGAGCGCCCCATGAATACATCCGCACTTCCACATTAAAACGGACAGCATTCCCGGATAGACAAGATAAGGTAATCAGCACTGCCGACACTTCCCTGCCAAACCGTTTCCAGATAAGCGTCAACGCCAGAATCAGTATCACGGCGCAGGGAATCAATGATACCAAGTGAAAAATTACCCCTTTATCCCCAAACAGACTATAAAAAGCTTTTACAATCAGATAATACAGCGGGGGATGCACATCTGCGGCCGTCCCCGCAATTAAACCGGGAATTTTGTTTTTAACCAGTTGAATTGTAAACGCCTCATCTGCCCAAAAATTATGATCGAATATCCTTACGGCATTCAGTGAAAACAATATTATGGCATAAGTTCCTGCCGCAAGTCTCCAGTTGATATCTTTTGGTTTTCTACTCAAATCTATCTTTACAGCTACTTTTTTTCTAAAAAAGCACTCCGCGGCCGGCTCTGCAGCCGCAATAAATAAAGAAAGAAAAATATATTTCAGGGCAAAGTCATTGTACTGGTTCAGCTTACCATATAAGTTATCCTTATTATGGAATCCAAAGTACAGAATCAACAGCATCAGGAAATTCAACAAAAGCACCGACAAGGCATAGTTTAAAATACGGCCCTGTTTATCCCATTGTTTCTCCATAAATTTTTCCCGTAAACAAGCCATAATCACCGGCGGCGCCAGCAAACATATTCCAGCAATCATTGTTTCTCCTCCAGACATACCCTCAGCGGACAAGGGAACACCCGCAGGATACATCGATATTTATTCCCCCGAGCAACGAGCCAAGCGGCTGCCTGCAGACATTTGGCGACTGCCGCCAGGGTCAAATACCAAAGTGCCCTTTGGACGCTTTCTGCTCTGCAACACTGCAAGTTTGATACCCCGTTGCTTGCAGCGGGGTCTTTGATGCACTCACATCCTGCAGCACGCTTCTCAGTTCATTCAAAATAACCCTCATATCCGTGCCGGAATTTCCGGCCCATGCGGATAATACCCCCCCTGAGTTTCCATGGTGGGCAAAGCCATCCCTTGGAAAACCCATATAGTGATCCCCGTATAATCCTTTTAAATAAGCATCCGTATTACAAGGAACCGGCAGGGAAAATCCTTCGAACATAAGTTCCTTCAGTGGAAATATGTCCGAGCAGTTCCAGCCCAGAAAACTGCTGACAAATTCCGGCGTATAAAAAACCGACTCTGCCTCAGACACCTTGCACATATCCGGTATCAGTTCTTTCTTCCACTCCGTTAATTGTTCCCATGAGTATCTGTTTTTGTTTTTCATATATTTTTTACGGTAATAAGATATCTTCTTTTTTAAGCTTTCCAGTACGGCCCTATCCTTTATTTCGTACCGGTGTCCGTCCACTGGAAAAACATCAATCCAGATGCCTGTGAACTCATGCTTATATCCTATCCCGATTCTTGCCATGGGACGGCCCTCCTGCTCCTGGGCCGCGATTCCATATTTTGCAAACTCCTTTTGAAAAACAGTAACCGCCCTGTTATAATCTTCCCGGGGCATACATACATCCACATCGTCATCCCAGGGAATAAAGCCGCCATGTCTGACCGCCCCCAATAACGTTCCAGAATCCAGCCAGTACTGCAGATGGTTCCTTTTACAGATACTGTCCATGATGGCCAGAAGAAGTACATCCCCTTCCTGAACCTTTCTCAGCGGACCTTCCGCAGGAGGAAATTTCCGAATGTCTGCGTATTGGTTCAAATAAAAATACAGGGAGTCTATTTCCTCCTGCATTTTGTTTAACCCGGCAATCTTCCTTGCCGCGCTTCTGATTTTTCTTTTTATGTATTGTTTCATATCCCGCCCTCATATCCGTTTCCATTCTCCAGTTTTTTCAAAAAATAACTTTATGAAAAAAGATTCTCCGCTTTTTTCCTTAAAAATGCCACGATATCACGGATTGTTGTTTCCCCATATAACAGTAAAAGAAAATAATATATACCAAACATTGACGTTGTTGTAGTTGCCAGTTGTATCAGAATAGTTAAGTCAGATACAATATAATAAACTGTCATGCTGGTAATTACGCCTAATAATAATGCCACAATATATTTAGAGAAACCTATCCTTTTCAGTATATCATTCCGATAATCCTTAATCCCCCCGCCCATCCAGTAAACATTCCAGCATTCCGTCACCAGCGTCCCAATCGCTGCCCCCAGGCTTCCCATATGAGGTATCATCAGTAAATTTAAAATCAGGTTGATCCATAATCCGACAAAAACACTTTGTGAATATCGCTTCTCCAGCCCCATGGGAATCAGTAACTGCTGTCCAAACAGATATGTCAGTATAAGAGGCAATATACACAATATCAATATCCTCACCGTGGGAACAGCCTCCATATACTCTTTTCCACAGACAAAACGGATTACATTGTCCGCATAGATCAGAATATATACTGCCACCGGAATCGTAAAAAGCATTGACAGTTTCAGGGATTTTACTGAAATCTCCTTGATTTTTTCCGCATTCCGCCGTTCAAAATAATATGCTACTCTTGGAATTAATACATTAGACACAGCCATGGAAATCGCCAGCACAATACTCTTTATTTTTAATGCGGCATTATACAATCCTACTTCATTGTCTGACTTAATAAAACCAATCATTACAACATCAAAATTCGCATATATGCTCACTATAATCGAAGCGGAAAAAAGCAAAAATATCGGCTTTAAATGTCTTGAAAAATGATACTTTGCGGTTTTTCTAAATGATACGTATTTCTTTACTCTGAAAAAATTACATAAATTAGAAGCTGACGAAGTAAATATTGTCAGAAAACCATACCAGATGTAGTCATCCGGTTCCCTGATCAATATAAATGTCAAAATAACCGCCGTACATTTAAAAACAAGTGACCGCACTGTTATATAGGAATATTCCTCTAATGCCTGATAAAACCATTCCACGCCTATCGTCTTCAGCACAATGCCAGTACTCATAACAAGGAAAAGGCTTCTATACTGTATAAAATGCGGGATCAGAACCATCGCGGCTCCAAGGCATATATACGACACAATGGTGGAACAAAAATTTATCAATAACAATTCCCTGAACACATGAGACAGTTCTCCTCTGTCATCACGAACTTTAGCACATTCCCTTAATCCATACGAAGGAATTCCCAAAACTGCAATATAAGAAAAATATGACAGTGCAGATTGCACAAAAGCTACTTTCCCTGTACCGGCAGGCATCAGCACTCTGGCTACATAACTGAATGTGATCATTGGAAACACAAAATTCGACATCGTCAAAATCATATTCATCAGCATATTTTTTTTCAATGATTTTTGCTCTGCCAATTTTCCCACCACTTTGTCCCTTTCCGATCAAACTTTTAATTCTGAATTTCATTCCTCTTTTCATATATTTTTCTCAACCGGGAACCTGCAGAGGACATCCATTTATTGAAATAGATAAGCTCTGACTTGATGTCCAGCATATCCATTTTTTTCTCTTCCGTACATAGGAATATGGCAAAAAAGACAAATCCGTAATCCCAGTACCAATGAATTTCATTGGTCAATACTACCATGCAAAACAACGGAAATAAAAAATATGCCGCTTCTGAGCTTCTTTTCCTGATCTGATTTCCATTTTGAATTAGTTTTCCCCATAAGGTCACAATCCAGACAAGTCCGATACCGCCATATAAATAGACCAGCGCAAACACACCATTATCCACTAAATAAACAGCTGGATTTCCACCTGTCACAGCCTGCATTGCCTGTTCATGATAAGTGCTTGGATAACCTCCTCCCAAAACGGGATGCTGCTTCAACGCCTGCATATACACCTGGCGCCCTACAGACCTGATACGCATACCTGCATCAAAGGAATTGGTTACGACCTGCTTCACCGCACTTTGAACAACCGGTGTGCTTATCAGAAAAATCAATGCAATACAGCCAATTATGCAATACACAAGCTTATGTTTTGCCTGTTGTATCATAATAATCATAAACAATCCCAGACATACAATTAAACCACAAGTGGTTGCCCTGAACTGCTGCACCATCATTACTTCAAATAAAACCCATCCAGCCAGGAACCCATATAATATTTTTCTGAGTCTGTCACCTTTTACAATGCCATCCAGACTGAGCAACAACAAAAAATCAAGAAATATGGGATTATAATAATATCTGGTTCTCCCGTTCCTGATCCCCCGCCCCACATGCAGCAGCAAAACCCCGTCTCCCAGGAAAAACTGCAGCGTAAACAATACCAGCTGAATCACGCCGAATACCACAAGGATTCTCATAATATCTTTCAGCTCTATCTTATTGTGATAAATGCATTTCCTTAACGGGAAATACACCAGGGCCCAGATAAAAACCCATCTCTGCGGGGCGATACCGCGAAAAATGCTCTGACCGTACAGCCAATAACTCTGCAGCGAACTGAGCAGAACCATTGCCAGAAACAGCAGCATCCAAAACCGGAATCTGAACCTCGGATTCGGCAGTTTTATCATTCTGATCCAGTAGAAAGCGCCCCACAGCACTGCCAGTCCCAGGGCAATATCCTTGGCCTCAATGCCGGACAATTTTACTTCAATACGGTCAATCAGATAAAAATAATATAAATTAGTAAATAAGACAAATGCAAATGACCATGTAGCGAATTTTATTTTATTTTTCATCCTTTATCAGTCCTCTCTTCCATCTGTTCAACAGTATCTGATTCCGGTATGGCTATTTTAATTTCGCAAATAAGCTGATATATATATATCGTAAAACCGCTGCTATTTTTATGAAATTTCGGTTATGGTGCACCAGCATATCATACTTCATTTTTACCTTTCCGGATATCTTTTTTCCTGCCAGATTTCCGGCCTTGTCTGCTTCATCCGCTATCTTTTTGCCTATATTCTGATCCAGGCCCTTATTGACATACAGGGATGTCCAGATATTGAACAAACCATCGATATTGCTTTCCTCCAGCCGCAGCAAAAGCTCTTCCTGTGTGTGACTTTCAAAAAAACCGCCCTTCCGTACAATGTCTTTTTTCATGGAATATAGTATCTGCCTGTCTCTCAGAATCTGGTCCGGATACCTGCACAGCCGGTCCTGGCCGCTGGCAAATATATGCCAGTAAAGATATACGCATCGCTCGATATACATCATTTTGTCAGCGGCCAGAACCGCTTTTATTCCAAACTCGGCATCTTCCCCCTGAATCATCCCGGTGTTGAAAAAAAGCTGTCTACTTCTTAAAAAATCCCTGTCAAACAGTTTTCCGAATGGTCCGTTGATTTTGCTGGTTGTAATTGCTCTTGTCAAAACATCTTTCTTATCCAGCACGGCACTGTGTCCTTCAAAGGATTTCCTGACATATTCCTTCCTTCTTTCCCGGACCATTATATCCAGAAAAATGATTTCCGCCCCCCGGGAGAAGTCACCTGCTTCCAGGCTGTACGGTATGACAGTGTCATCGGAATCCACAAACATCACATAGGCCCCTTTTGCCAGCTGTATCCCCTTGTTTCTGGCCGCACTCACCCCCGCATTTTCCTGATATACATACTGCATTCTCTTTTCATGCATTTTATACTCTGTGATATAGTCGCCCACCCGGGTCCGGGAGCCGTCGTCCACCACAATGATTTCATATTCGATATCCTCCGGGTACTGAATGGATGCAAAACATCTCTCCAGTTTTTCGGCCGGAGTATTGTATACAGGAATAATAATACTTAAAAGCAACAATCTCCCTCCCTGCTTCGGCGTACTGCGTATTCTTTCATGCTTACTTGCGCTTTACTTTCAGCAGCTTCAAAACTCCCGTTTTATAAAGAATGATTTTCAATTTCTCTATGGCATGGTCTTTCCAGGATATGGGCATCATATCCTCCACTGTCTTCCCGATTCCGTCCCGGTTCAGCCTGATGTAAAAGGTATCCCGTTCTGCCGGTTTCTGAACGGAATTTAACGCCATCCTTCCATCTGCCTTCAGCAATTTCATTGGTTCTGCAAAATACTGTTTTAATTCTGTTCCGTATTTTCCCAGACAGAATTTTCCCTTTTCAGACTGAATCAATACGGAAGTATAGCCTCTGTCATCATCCTTTAAGCCTTCTGCCAGATCACCCGCGTGCCAGCTGTCAAAGATTGTCAGGTCGCTGCATCTGTTTACTGTCTTAAAAGGGCATCCGTAGCATATGGGCCGGTCTGCCACGTCCCGGAAAAAACATTTGGACATCAGATTGGTCCTGGCGCTTCCTATCCGGATTCTGCCGTTTTCAAACCGTTCTTCCATGACGCTCACATGATAGCCCAGCCTCTTACTGCGAAAGTTCACATACTGCAATTTTCCATATTTTTTCTGCACATAATCCACATATGCCATCCAAAGCTTTGGAGAAGGCACTCCATGGCATACCAGGTCAACCAGAAAAAGAGTATCATGGTCTTTCCCCAAAAAGTTCCTGATTCCCGCAATCTGGCAGGGTGTCCCGGAAAACAGCACCTTTCTACCCTTGTCCAGCTCCTCCCTGACCTGCAAAAATACTGTCCCCATTTCACTTTGTACATATTTTGATCCCATCAGCCTGTGTATTTCTGCGGCCGATTCTATTTTTTCATGGGCAACGGAAAAGTCCTCCCGGTACACCGCGCCGAACACCACACCGCCATCCTGTATCACCGCCAGCGCCATTGCCGTGAACACGCCTCCCGAAGTACAGTCCTGCAGTATCTTTTCGTTTCCGGTCCTTGCAATGACCGCTTCCGGGCGCTGTCCTTTTTTGTCCGCAAACGGATGCGGCACAGGACATACCTTTTCGCATTTGCCGCATTCCACACATTCCGACTGTTCCACATGCGGATACAAAAAACCTTCTTCATCCGGTTTCATACTGATACACCCCTTTGGGCATACATTCACGCATGCAGTGCACCCGCTGCACTTGGCTTTGTCCAAAATTCTGATCATTTTCTCGTCATCCCCTGATAAAATCCCGCTTCACGGCTGCCGTCCCAACGCCTCTTTCAGAAAATCAAATGTCTCCCGGCGGTATCCCGCAAGCTTTTCTTCCACCGCATTATAGTCAATTGCCTTTTTCATTGCACCGGCCAAATTGATTTCAGGGTGATACCTGCGCTCCTGAAGACCCAGCAGTTCAAACAAACTGTCAATACGTGAATTGCTTGTCTGTTTGTCGTTATTGTCCGTTCTGTTAAACGTCATAAACTGCTTATGGCTTAATATGGAAAAGACGGAACCGTGAAAGGAATCCGTGCAGATATATTCCGCCCCCCTGATAAAATTCAGAAAGTCAACCGGATCCACATCATATAATTGCTCTTCTCCAAATTCCAGGTCACATTCCACAAATTCATCCATGAAAGGAATTGTGACAACCGGAAGCCCTATGGACCTGCCCCATGATTTTACAGCCTCCCGGTGAGCGGCATTGCTGCCAAGAAAATAGGCAAAAATGTAAGGCTGTTCCCTCTTCTTTTCTTCCGGAAACATTTCGTTCCACTCTTCTCCCGTATATAACAATGTGGGATCCAGGGCAACCAGGACATCTCTTCCTGTTAATTGTCTGATAATACCCGCCCCCCCTATTTCCCGCACA
>OFGQ01001817.1_pt1 | contig 13284 bp, 12 predicted proteins | sample 1521791 | NCBI WGS metagenome assembly OFGQ01 (sample SAMEA3504116, study PRJEB24116) | mouse gut metagenome | biome: mouse gut; feature: mouse-associated habitat; material: faeces | place: Denmark | collected 2011 | reverse complement strand
GAAACATGAACTTCTGCCGGCTCTTGCCCAGACCCACCCCCAGAAGGCCCCCGGAGCCCACAGTGATGAGGCTCTGGATCACCTGCCACGCCTGATTCCGCTGGAATTCCAGATCCCCCCCGAAGGGGTCCTTCCACACGGCGATGCGGGAGGCGTTGTAGCCGATCTTCTCCATGAGGTCTGTGAACAGCATCAGATATCCGCCGCCGCACAGGCCCCCCACGCCGGCTGCGATCCAGCCCCAGTGGATGCCCCCTACCACCATCATGGCCGCGCCGATGCCGAAAATCAGGACCGCGCCGGAAAAATGGGGCTCCACAATGGTCAGCAGCGTAACCGCCGCCAGCAGAAGGATATGGGGCAGGAACCCCTCCTTCCAGGACTTCATCTTCTCCCGCTTCTTGGAAATAGACTCGGCAAAATAGACGATGACGCCCAGCTTCGCTACCTCGGAGGGCTGAAAGGTCAAGGATGTACCGGGGATACCCAGCCAGCGGGCCGCGCCGTTCTCACCCAGGGCCAGCAGCCGCCCGTACTTGTTGGGGCCGGGAATCATGACCAGCACCAGCAGGGCAATGGACACGATCATCCCCAGCCGGGCCAGGCCCCGGAACCGCTCGTAGTTGATCTTGGACACCCAGAACATGGCCACCACGCCCAGAGCGGCAAACACCACCTGCCGCTTGAAGTAGTACAGCCCGTCATTTTTCAGCTTCGCGTTGGCCTGCGCCGCCGGAAAGCTGGCGGACAGCAGCATAATCAGCCCCACCGCCAGCAGCATCAGGGCCAGCAGCAAAAAGGGCACGTCCAGCGGGCCCCGCGCGGCCTCCCACGCCTCCTGGCGCTTGCGCCGGTCCTCCCGCTCCTTCTGCCGCTTGAGCTGACGGTATTCGTCACGGGTCAGCGGAATGCCGTTCCGGGTCTTCACCGGGCGGATCTTTCGTTGCGCCATTGGCTCTGCCTCCTTTGCCGGGATAGAAAATGAATACGCCTGCCGCCGGAACCGCTCCGGGTCAGATGCTCCTGATCCCGATCAGCGCCAGGGCGCAGAACAGGACGGACACCGCCGTAAAGACGGTGACGATCTTGACCTCGCTCCAGCCGCACATCTCAAAATGGTGGTGAATCGGGGCCATCTTAAAAATCCGCTTCCCGTGGGTCAGCTTGAAATAGCCAACCTGGAGAATGTCGGACAGCGTCTCCACAATGTAAATGATCCCAATGGGCGCCAGGATCAAAGGCATGTCGATGGCAAAGGCCATGCCCGCCACCGCGCCGCCCAGAAACAGCGAGCCGGTGTCGCCCATGAACACCTTGGCCGGGTGCGCGTTGAACAGCAGGAAGGCCAGCAGCCCCCCCAGCGCCGCCCCGGCGAATACCCCCAGCTGGGTCATGCCCCATATGCCCGCCGCCGCCGCATAGAACAGCGCCACCGGCACGGTGACGGAGGCCGCCAGGCCGTCCAGGCCGTCGGTAATATTCACCGCGTTCACCGCCCCCACGATCACAAAGGCGCAGAACACCATGTACAGCGGCCAGCTAAGCGTAATATCCACATTGAGGAAGGGCACGTACAGATGGGGGGTGATATGGTTGTCATAGCGCATGAGCATCAGAAACAGGATCGCCGCCGCCAGCTGCAGCAAAAACTTCTGGATAGCCGTCAAACCCAGGTTCTGGTGGCGCTTCACCTTCTCATAGTCGTCCAGGAAGCCGATCACCCCAAAAACGGAGGAAAACAGAAACAGATAGATGTGGGTCAGGTTTCCCTCCAGAAATCCCCGCCAGCCGGCGGCGATAATCGCGGCAGCAATGCCGATGATGAACATCAGTCCGCCCATGGTAGGCGTACCGGCCTTGGTGGCGTGCCACTTGGGGCCTACCTCCCGGATCTCCTGACCGGCCTTCAGCCGCCGCAGGGCGGGCAAAATCACCCAGCGGCCCAGCAGGGCCGTGACGGCGAAGCTCAGAACGCAGGCAACAATGGTTTCCATAACAGCAATCTCCCTCTATCCTGACCCCGTCAGGCTCTCTCGGTGTGTTCAGCAATATAGTCCGCCACCACTTCCCTCTCGTCCAGGTGGCGCTTCTCATGTCCGACGATCTGGTACGTCTCATGGCCCTTTCCCGCCAGGATGATGACGTCCTTGGGCTGGGCGTGGTCCATAGCCCAGCGGATGGCCCTGACCCGGTCCGGCTCCACCACATAGGGGGTATCCGCGCCCTCCAGACCGGGCAGAATCTCGGAAATAATGAAATCCGGGTCCTCGGTGCGGGGGTTGTCGGAGGTGACCACCACAAAATCCGCCAGCTGCGCGGCGATGCGCCCCATCTTGGGCCGCTTTCCCCGGTCCCGGTCGCCGCCGCAGCCGAAGAGAATCACCACCCGCCCCTGGGCAAAGCCCCGGACGGTTGTCAGCACGTTCTCAATGGCGTCCGGCGTCACGGCATAGTCAATCAGAATGGTGTAATCCCAGGGAACCGGGACCACCTCCACCCTGCCCTTCACGCCGGCGCAGGATGCCAGCGCCTCCGCGCCCTCCGCCAGCGAAACCCCCAGGGCCCTGGCCGCCGCCAGCGCCCCCAGCGCGTTGTACACCGTGAATCCCCCGGGAATCCCCACGCGAACGGGAACCGCCTCCCCCTCGCAGACCGCGTCAAAGGCCACGCCGTCCACCGACAGCCGGATATTCTCCGCCCGCAGGTCCCCTGCCCGCTCCCCGAAGGAGAGCAGCGGGCAGGGTGCGCCCCCGGTCACCCGCTCCGCCCACGGATCATCCGCGTTGTAAACGCCCTTCACGCTCTGCCGGAACAGCAGCGCCTTCGCGTCGCAGTACGCCTCCATGGTTTCATGAAAGTCCAGATGGTCCTGGCTGAGGTTCGTAAACATCCCCACGGCGAACCGAATCCCCGCCACCCTCTGCAGGCAGAGGGCGTGGGAGGACACCTCCATCACCACATGGGTGCACCCCGCGTCCGCCATGGCGCGGAAGAGGGCCTGGAGCTCGAAGGACTCCGGGGTGGTGCGCTCGGTGTGGAGCGCCTCCTCCCCGATCATGTTCTGGTTGGTGCCGATCAGGCCCACCTTGGCCCCCAGGCTTTTTTCCAGCATATCCTTGAGGAGGTACGTCGCCGTCGTCTTGCCGTTGGTGCCGGTGACGCCCACCATGGTCATGGAGGCGGCGGGGTCGCCGAACCAGTTCCGCCCCAGCTGCGCCAGGGCGGCGCGGCTGTCGGAGGCCAGCACGTAGGGAACCTCCCCCTCCGGCCTCGCCTGGCAGAGGACGCAGGCCGCCCCTTTCTCCAGAGCCATGGGGATAAAGCGGTGTCCGTCCGTCTCATATCCGGCAATAGCCGCAAAGAGGTCCCCGGACTTGGTCTGCCGGGAGTCGTAGCTGACCCCACTAATCTCCGTCTCCAGGTCCGCATGGACCTCCAGAACCTCAATCCCGCACAGCAGTTCTCTCAGTTTCATCCTATGCCCCCTGCACTTTCCTCATTCTTATCATTTGCATCCCGCAGGCGCGCGCCTCCATTAGAAGCAAACATTCCCTCTAACGGCCCATCGGGCGGATAAAAAGTTTTTCTTTTTGGTTCTTTTTCTTTGTTCACAAAGAAAAAGAATGTCCTCAGTCCGCAATGTTCGACATTGTCCCCATCTGCACGGTAACCACCGTCCCGGCATCCGTCTCGGTGTCAGGCTCCAGGGACTGGCTGATAACCTTCGCGCCGCTGGCGCTGGAGCCGGTGGCCTTCATGATCAGTCCGGCGTTGACCAGCGCGCGGTTGGCCTCGTCGGCGGACATGTTGGTCACCTTCGGTACAACGCAGCGGTCGGAGGATTTTTCCTCTCCCATATACAGGATGATCTCCGCGCCGTTGGGGACGATGGCCCCGCCGTCGGGCGTCTGATCGGTCACCGTGTCTCCATCGCCTACCACGTGGCAGGACGCAAAGCCATAGTCCGTGAGCTTCGCCGCCGCATCATCCTTGGACAGGCCCACCACGTAGGGCACGGTGGCCTCGGCAACAGAACGGGTTTCCTCGTCATACTGGGGCGCGATGCCCAGATAGGGCAGGATGTCCGCCATGATCTTGGAGGCGGTGGGGGCTACATAGTTGCCGCCGGAGGTGTAAATCCCCGTCACGTTCTGCCGGGCGGGGGTGTCCATTGTCAGCAGCATAATGACTTGGGGATCGTCCGCAGGGGCGAAGGCCAGGAAGGAGACGATAACGTCCGTTTCCTCACCGCCCCGCTTGTCGGCGGTACCGGTCTTGCCGCCAATGCGGTAACCGGTGACCTGCCCGTTTTTGCCGCCGCCATCGGTGACGACGTACTCCAGGCACTCCCGCACCAGGGCGGAGGTTTCCTCGCTGACCACCTGCCGGATGGGGGTGGAATCGTGCTGTTTGACTACGTTGCCGTTCTCGTCCAGTTCCTTCTCCACCACGTAGGGCTGATAGAGATATCCCCCGTTGATGCAGGCCGCCTGTGCGGCGATAAGCTGAATGGGGGTAACAATGAAGTTCTGTCCGAATGCGTAGCAGGCCAGATCGATATCGTGGCTGCAAAATTCCTTACGGCTGGCGAACACGCTGCCTCCCTCGCCCTGGAGGTCCACACCGGTGGGAGAGAAGAGCCCAAACTCCTCCAGGTAGTCATAAAACGTTGACCGCCCAATGTCCAGTCCCATCCGGATAAAAGCGGGGTTGCAGGAGTGCCCTACCGCCTCTTTCAAATTCTGGGCGCCGTGACCGTTTTTGTTGGAGCATTTGATAGGCTTGCTGTCCTCAATCTGCACAGAGCCGCTGCAGTAGTAGGAGCTGTTACGGTTGGCCACGCCCTCCTCCAGAGCCATAGCCAGGGTCAGCGCCTTGAAAGTGGAGCCGGGCTCATATCCGTCGTTGACCGCTTTGTTACGCCATTGGAGCAGCTGCAGATTCCCCAGCTCCTCCCAGTAGGCGTCGGAGTGCTCCTGGCCCGGCTCCGGCAGGTTCTCCTCATCCACCTTGGCTAGCTGCTCCTGCAATTTTTCCGTGTAAATCCCCCGCGGATCGTTGGGGTCGTAATCCGGCGTGGAATGGATGGCGAGGATCGCGCCGGTCCTGGGATCCATGACGATGCCGCAGGCGCCGTTCTTGGCCCCGAAATCCGCCGCCATATCTGCAATCCCCCGCTCCAGGTAGTACTGGATAGTACTGTCCAAGGTGGTCTGGATGCTGTGGCCGTCCTGGGCGTCATAGTACTGCTCGTACTGGAACATAAGCTCCGAGCCGCCGGCCTCTTTTGCCGTCACAGATAATCCGGTAGTTCCCTCCAGCGTATCCTCATAAATGGCCTCCAGGCCATAGGCCCCGTGGTTGTCGGGATTCAGAAATCCCAGCACATGGGAAGCCAGGGAGGAGCGGGGATAGTACCGCTTGGAATCCGCCTCCAGATGGACCCCCTGCAAGGTCTTGCCGGTGTCGTTTGTGGTGATGAACTCCCGGACCTGGTCGCTGACCTCCTTCTCCACCCGCTTGCTGAGAGTCGCGTACCGCCAGCTGGTTCGGGCCATGTTGTCGTAAACGTCCTGGGGGTCGATCTCCAGGATCTCCGCAAGGCGTTCGGCCAGCAGGTCCTTGTACTCCTGTCCGCTCATGGGCAGCTTTTCGCCGTCCTTCACCCCGTCCACCAGCTTCTGGGCCCGCTGCCGGTCCAGCTCGTCGGCGTACTTCTGGATGGCGTTGGGGTCGATGAACACCGTGTCCGCCGAGGCGGACACCGCCAGATTCACCCCGTTGCGGTCCAGAATCGCCCCCCGGGAGGCGGAAATGACGGTAGAGCGCATCTGCTGGCTGGACGCGCCGTCCTGGAGCTCGTTATGCTGGGTGATGGTCAGCTCGTAGGCCTTGGCGAACAGCGCCAGGAACGACGCCACGCCGAACACCAACAGCAGCGCCAGAGTCCGCCGCTGAATCACCAGCTTCGCCAGCCGGGCGGAGTTGGGCTGACGCTTGGTATTCTTCTTAGGGGCCGCCGGCTCCGACGGCTTCCGGGATGGATTTGCCATGGTTTCCTCCTTGCGAAAAAGGGAGCGGGAGGATGCCCTCCGCTCCCGACGTCCGCCCGCCCCGGCGGCAGGGCGGGACGCTTACCCATTCATTTATACGTACGCTCCGGGGAAATATGCCTACTCGCCGCTGCCCGGAATCCCCCGCCCCAGGGCGGTAAAGAACTTCTCCAGCCCCCGGCCCTCCGGCCGGTGGGCCCGGGCCTGATCCTCCCCCGGGAGGGTGATATAGTAGACCTGTCCGTCGCTGGGCTGGACCATGCCGGCGGCCTCGGCGGCCTCCTCCCCCATGCCGGTCTCGCCGTAGTGGTCCAGCAGGTCCTGGATGTGTTCCGTCAGCTCCCTGGCGACGGCCTCCCGGTCCGGACGGAAACGGATCTTCGCCGTGGCCCGCTCCACCCATTTATATCGTGCCAGCATCGCCGTCTCACGCCCCGGCCAGGATGGCCGTCACCGCCTTGGAGAAGGTCCGCCACTCCTGCTCCTTCTCCTCCAGAGCCCGCAGGCCCTTCTCCGTCACGGCGTAGTACCGCCGGGTGCGGCCCTTGTCCGTCACCGCCTCCCGGGCGGTGACCAGCCGGTCCTTCTCCAGGCCGTGGAGCACCGGGTACAGGGTGCCCTCCTTCATCTGGAACACGTGCTCGCTGCGCCTGTCCAGCTCCTCGATGATCTGGTAGCCGTACATTTCCCCTTGCTTCAGCAGGGCCAGCACCAGCATAGCCGTGCTGGCGGCCTCCTTCTTCGCCATAAGAAAACCTCCCGACAATACATAGAATATCTAGGTATAGTATACCTAGATATTCTATGTATGTCAAGAGGCTGTTTCAACTTTTCCTGTCAGGCTTTTTTCACCGGGTGCCGGATCACGGTTTTCAGCTTCTCCGGCGCGGTGCGCCTCGGGTCGCCAAGATAGATTTCATGGTGCCGCCTTGTCTCGGAGAAGTCGACGGAATATCCCTCTTTCTCCGTAAAGGCACTCAGCTTGTCAATGCTTGCCGGCTCTTCGTCATAGGGCCCAATGTGGAGGAGGTGGGCGCACAGCCCCTCCTCCCAGCGGAGGAACCGGGCCTTCGACAGGTCCAGCTCCGGCTTCTTCTTCGCCAGCCGATCCAGAGCCCAGCCAAATATGTCTTCCGTGACAAAATCCGGCTGGCGGATGAGGCTGGTCCAGCGGAAATCGTTCTTGTCCGCCGGGGGCTTGCCGTCAAAGCCGGGATCGTCCGTCCACCACAGGCCCTCCAGGGGCGGGACCACGTAGTCGAAGTACCCCGCCGGCTCCTCGCCGGACATCCTGCTCATCTTCACCGTGAAGCTCAGGCCGTACAGAATCTCCATGGCCTGCCGGTACGCCGGGGAGGTGTTTGGGTCCCCCGCGCCGTCCACGGCGAAGAAAGTCATTTCCGGCACCTGGACGATGGCCGGGGCCTTGGGGAGGTAGAGGTGTTTTTCCGTTTTCTTGTAGTCGATCTTGTCCATGGGATCACTCCTTCTTCGCGGCTTTCTTCCGGGGCTTCTTCTCTGGCAGGGCCGCGCAGGTCACCCGCGCCAGCTCCGTCAGCGTCTCCCGGTCCTCCGCGTCCGGCAGGAGCATTTCGCCGCCGCCCTCGTAAGGGACGCCCCTGGGGCAGTCCGGCAGCAGGGCCTCCCCGGCGGGGGTGATTTTTACCAGCAGGCGGTCCCCGCAGACGCAGGCGAAGTACTTCCCGTCGCAGTACAGCCCGTACTCGCCGAACATCCGGCGGCAGGTGATGACGCCCGCCCCGCCCAGCTGCTCCATGACAAACTCCACATAGCTCAGACTGGATGCCATCTTACGCCTCCGCCTTCCACTTCCGGCACTGCTCGATACGCAGGCCGTTGTCCCCCTGCTGGGGGTCGTAGGCGAACTGGTGCAGAAGCTGGCAGGGAAATTCCGGGCACTGTCCGCAGTGGGCATGCCCCTTTCCCTCGCAGCAGCTTTTCACCGGGCAGCTCTCGCCCCAGAAGGGCTTCTCGATCTGTACGCACCCCTTGCAGCCCGCGCTGTCCTTGAACGAGCACCCGCTGCACAAAATACCGCATCTGGATTCTATCATGACCGTAATCCTCCTTTTCGTATGGTGCGTCCATTGTACCACACATAATATGACGCCTATTTGTCATATTTCCCGCGGAGAATTTCCGCCAGGCGGCATATTTCCGCCCGGACCTCCGCCGGCTCCAGCACCTCCGCCTGGTCCAGAAAGCTCAGCGCCCACCGGATCAGCTCCGCCCTGTCTGGAAAGCCCCGCCGGAACAGCAGGGTCCCGTCCGCCTCCCGGGTAAAGCTCTCCGTGCCGTACTCGTCGATGAGCCGCCACCGGGCGGCGGGCTGGAAGCGGACCACCGCCTCCAGCGTCTCCGGATAGACCCGCTCCGGCGGCGTAATGGGCCAGGGCGCGTCCCGGGGGACAAATTCCTCCGTCAGCACCTCCAGGTCCAGCATCCGGCCCAGCTTGAACAGCCGCCAGTCCTCCCGCTCCCGGCACCAGCCGTGGAGGTACCAGCTGGACCAGCGGAACACCAGCTTGTCCGGCTCCACGGTCCGCAGGCTGTCTCCCCCTGGGGCGCAGTAGGTGAAGCGCACCAGGCGGCAGCCGGCGCAGGCGGCCTTCAGCGCCTCCAGCCGGGGGGCCAGGACGGGGCCGTACCAGCTGGCCAGGTCGATAACCACGCAGTCGTCCGCCGCCGCTTCCCGGGACTGGGGCAGCTTCTCCATGAGCCGCCTGTAATACCCCGTGCCGGACACGCTGTCCAGGCTCCGGAGGCCTGCCAGGATGGCGCCCCGGTCCGCGTCCGTCAGGAGCGTACGCTCCATGGCGTAGCCCTCCATAATGGAAATGCCGCCGTTTTTCCCCCGCTGGGACCGCAGGGGGATGCCCGCCCGGCACAGCCGCTCCATGTCCCGGTAGATGGTCCGCTGGTCCACCTCCAGCCGCGCCGCCAGCTGGGCGGCGGTGGCCTTCTCCTCCCGCAGCAGGATGGCCAGAATGCCGATCAGCCTGTCGATTGCCATAGCCTGTCGCCCCTTCCTGTAAGCCGTCCACAGCCGGACCTCCGGCGGGACGGCGGATTTTTGGCGGTTTTCTGTCTTTCCAAAACCGGGCCGCTGTGCTACAATGAGGCTTAGAAGCTGTATTCACAGGCGCTGCACACCGTCCGGGCGGGCCCTTTGCCGCCCTGCCGCGTTAAAAAATCTTGCAATACGCCAAGTTTTCCTGGGATTTTTTGCCCTGCGGGGCGGCAAAATCCCTCGCCCAGACCGCATCCCCGCCTATGAACACAGCTTTTTAACCAACCAAATGGAGGGTGGCTATGCCGAACTTTACCCGGAACGCCATCAAGGCGTCCTTCCTCAAGCTCCTCAGCCAGCGGCCCCTCAATCAGATCACCGTTAAGGATATTGTAGAGGACTGCGGCGTAAATCGCAACTCTTTTTATTACCATTTTGAAGACCTGCCCGCCCTGCTGGAGGAGATCGTCGGGGAGCAGGCCGCCGTCATGATCCAGCGGCACCCCACCGTCGCCTCGGCGGAGGAGGGGTGCGACGCCATCGTGGAGTTCGTGGCCCAGAATAAGCGGGCGGTCTACCACATCTACAACTCCCTGAGCCGGGACATATTCGAGCGGCACCTGATGAAGCTGTGCCAGCACGTGGTGTCCGCCTACGTGGAGGCCCTTCCCGCCGGACTGGCGGAGGAGGACAGGGCCGTCCTCATCCGCTTCCACCGCTGCGCCCTCTTCGGGACGGTCATCGACTGGCTCAACGAGGGGATGCGCTGGGACATCGCCGCCTATTTCCGGCAGGTCAGCCGCCTGCGCCTGGGCTGGCCGGAGAAGCCGTTAGGCAAAGATCCCCTCTCTGTCTGAATTTTGGTCATATGCGTCCCCGTGCCCGTTTTCTGGGCACGGGGCTTCCTTTTGCCCATGTTCAAGAACGCCCCTTCGCGCTATACTGCGGGATGTAAAGAAAAACCCGGCGTTCCGGGGCCAAAAGGAGGTGTAGCAATGGAAAACCGTTCTGTAACGCCCATGCGGATTGCCAAGGCGGGATACATCGTCATGTCGGCGGTGTTCTGCGCGGCAGGCGTGCTGTTCATCGCCCTGCCGGAGCAGGCGGCGGTGGCGGCGGGACGGATGCTGGGCGCGGCGATGATCGTGTTCGGCGCGGTCAAGCTGGTGGGGTATTTCTCCCGGGACCTGTTTCGGCTGGCCTTTCAGTACGATCTGGAGTTCGGGATCCTGTTGATCGCCCTGGGTGTGATCTCCCTGCTGCGGACCAGCGGCGTACTGGACTTTATCTGCGTCGCCATGGGGGTCGCCATTCTGACAGACGGGCTGTTCAAGATCCAGATCAGCATCGACGCCCGCCGGTTCGGGATTGCCGCCTGGTGGGTGGTGCTGCTGCTGGCGGTCGCCGCCGGGGCGGTGGGCATGGCCCTGATCTTCCGTCCCTGGGAGAGCGCTATGCTGCTGACCGTCCTGCTGGGCGCCGCCCTGCTGGCGGAGGGGGTTCTGAACCTCTGCGTAGCCGTCAGCACGGTGAAGATCGTCAAGAACCAGCGTCCCGACGTCATTGAAACGGAGTACTTTGAAGTACAGGAGTACGAATAAGGCGGCGCGTCCCATAGCCCCAAAGCCCTGCGGGCCGCCGTCCCGCAACAGATTGCAATGAAAGGAAGTTATTAAACTCATGCGTTTTTCCAAAGCGGTCGTGAAATGCCGCGTACCTATTTTGATAATCACACTACTGCTGATGATCCCCGCCGCGCTGGGCATGGCGGGCACCCGGATCAACTACGATATGCTGGATTACCTCCCGGCGGATATGGAGACGGTCGTCGGTCAGAACGAGCTGCTGGAGGAGTTCGGCAAGGGGGCCTTCTCCCTCCTGATCCTGGAGGATATGCCCGCCAGGGACGTGTCCGCCCTGAAAGATAAGATCGAGCAGGTGGACCATGTGGAGTCGGTCCTGTGGTACGACTCCCTGCTGGACGTTACGGTCCCTATGGAGCTGCTGCCGGAAAAGCTCTACGATGCCTTCAACGCCGGGAACGCCACCATGATGGCGGTGTTCTTCGACACCTCCACCTCCTCGGACCTGACCATGGACGCCATCCGGGAGATCCGCTCCATTGCCGGGAGCCAGTGCTTCGTCTCCGGCATGTCCGCCCTGGTCACCGACCTGAAGGACCTGTGCGAGAAGGAGGAGCCCATCTATGTGGGCATCGCCGTGGCCCTGGCCTGCGGGGCCATGCTGCTCCTGCTGGACAGCTGGCTGGCCCCCTTCGTGTTCCTGGCCAGCATCGGCATGATGATCCTCCTCAACCTGGGTACAAACTACTTCATGGGAGAGATCTCCTACATCACTAAGGCCCTGTCCGCCGTGCTGCAGCTGGCGGTCACCATGGACTATTCCATCTTCCTCTGGAACAGCTACAACGAGCAGCGCGCCCTCCACGGGGAGAAGGGGGAGGCCATGGCCGCCGCCGTCCAGGCCACCCTCGCCTCGGTGACCGGGTCCTCCATCACCACCATTGCCGGCTTCATCGCCCTGTGCTTCATGACCTTCACCATGGGCCGCGATTTAGGCGTGGTCATGGCTAAGGGCGTGCTGCTGGGGGTTATCGGGTGCGTGACGGTTCTGCCCAGCTTGATTCTGGTCTTCGACAAGCCCCTGCAGAAAACCCGCCACCGGGCCCTGATTCCCAACGCCCGGCATCTGGCCTCCGGGGTGGTGAAGGGATTCCCCCTGTTCCTGGTGATCTTCGCCCTGGTCATTCCGCCGGCGCTGTACGGCTACAACAGGACCAACAGCGAGGTCTACTACGACATGGGCCAGTGCCTGCCGGAGGATATGGCCTACGTCATCGCCAACGAAAAGCTCAGTGAAGATTTCGGCGTGGCCTCTACCCACATGCTCCTGGTGGACTCCGGCGTCCCCGCCAAAGAGGTCCGGGCCATGATCCGGAAAATGGAGGCCGTGGACGGCGTGCGCTGCGTGCTGGGCCTGGAGTCCGTGACGGGCTTCCGGATTCCCGAGGGGTTTCTTCCGGAGAGCGTGACGGACCGGCTGGACAGCGGCAAGTGGGAGCTGCTTCTGGTGAATTCCGAATACAAGGTAGCCAGCGATGAGGCGGGCCGGCAGCTGGATCAGCTGGGCGCCATCCTCAAGGACTGCGACCCCTCCGGGATGCTCATCGGCGAGGCCCCCTGCATGAAGGATATGATCGAAACCACCGACCGGGATTTCCAGGTGGTCAACACCGTGTCCATCATCGCTATCTTCCTCATCATCGCCCTGGTGGAAAAGAGCTTCACCCTGCCCTTCCTGCTCATCGCGGTCATCGAGGCGGCGATCTTCGTCAACCTGGGTCTGCCCCACTACCTGGGCCAGAGCCTGCCCTTCATCGCCCCCATCTGCATCAGCACCATCCAATTGGGGGCCACGGTGGACTACGCCATTTTGATGACGACCCGCTACAAAGCGGAGCGTGTCGGCGGTTCGGACAAGAAAACGGCGGTGCACACCGCCCTGACCACCTCCATCCCCTCCGTCATCGTGTCCGGCATGGGGCTGTTCGCCGCCACCTTCGGCGTGGCCCTCTACTCCGAGATCGACATCATCAGTTCCATGTGTATGCTTATGGCCCGGGGGGCCCTCATCAGCATGGCGTCCGTTATCTTCACCCTGCCCGCCCTGCTGCTGCTGTGCGACAAGCTCATCCGCGCCACCACTGCGGGCATGAAGCAGCCCAAGCACCCCAAAATTTCCAACCAGGAGGCTTATGTAAAATGAAAAAGTCCATTGTGAAGGGCATGTCCCTTACCCTGTGCGCAATTCTGGCCCTGGGAGGACTGGGCGGCACAGTATACGCCATGAATACCGCCGGAACCCCCGCCCCCGAACAATCCGTCCCGGCAGAACCCAGTGCTGAGGCCGTCCCCGCCGGGGATCGGAACGTCAAAGACGAGACTGTCTATGTGCTGGCCCGGGCGGATGGTTCGGTGGAGAAGATTATCGTCAGCGACTGGGTGCAGAATACCCAGGGCGGCGATTCCATCCATGACGTGACCCGGCTCACCGAAATTGAGAACGTAAAGGGCAGCGAGACCTACACCCTGGGCGGGGACAACGCCTGCGTGTGGGACGCCAAGGGGAACGATATCTATTACCAGGGCTCCATCGACCAGGAGCTGCCCGTGTCGGTGG
>OFGQ01001816.1_pt1 | contig 13285 bp, 9 predicted proteins | sample 1521791 | NCBI WGS metagenome assembly OFGQ01 (sample SAMEA3504116, study PRJEB24116) | mouse gut metagenome | biome: mouse gut; feature: mouse-associated habitat; material: faeces | place: Denmark | collected 2011 | reverse complement strand
CCCCCTCTTCGCCGCCAGAAATCCCACGGAAATCACAAACGCAAACGCCTCCGCAACCGTAATCGCCCACCAGATGCCGTCAAGCCCCAGCACAAGCGGCAAAAGCAATACCGACAGCAGCTGAAACACCAGCGTCCGCAAAAAGGAAATCGCCGCCGAAATCCCGCCGTTGCTAAGGGCCGTAAAAAAGGAAGACGTAAAAATATTAAACCCGGCCAGAATAAACGAAAAGGAGAACAGCTTAAACGCATGAACCGTCATGGCAAGCAGTTCCGCGTCATACCCCACAAAAATGGCAGCCAGGGGACGCGCCAGCCCGCGGGAGAGAAGCATCATCACAATTCCCGCCGTTCCCATCAGCAGAAAACTCTTTTTCAGCAGATTCTTCAGCTCATCGTAATGGCCTGCTCCGTAATGGTAGCCCACCACAGGCCCTGTCCCGATGGTATAGCCGATAAAAATTGCAATAAAAATAAACTGTACATACATCAAAACGCCATAGGCCGCCACGCCGTTTTCTCCTGAGAATCTCAAAAGCTGAAAATTATATACGATGCTGACCAGCGAACCCGAAATATTGGACATCAGCTCGGAGGAGCCGTTTCCGCATGCCTTTAACAGAATATCCGCCTCAAATCCTGTCCTTACCAGCCGCAAAAGGCTCTTGTTGGGCCGAAAAAAATAAATAAAAGGCAAAATCCCTCCCACACACTGGCTGATTCCCGTCGCCAGGGCAGCTCCCGTGACTCCCCACCTGAATCCGGCGATAAACAGCGCGTCCAGCACCATATTCGTCACTCCTGCCGCCACTGTGACCGCAAGCCCCAGCTTTGGCTTTTCAGCTGCCGTCAGAAAGGACTGAAATACGTTCTGCAGCATAAACGCGCTGTTAAACACCAAAACCACCCTGCCATAGACGACGCAGTCCTGCAGCATTGCCTCCGTTGCGCCAAGCATCACGGATATAGGACGCATAAAAACAATTCCAATGACGGAAAGTATGACACCCAGGACTGCCGTCAGGTTCACCAGCATGGAAAAATAGCGGTTTGCCCTTTCCGTATCCTTTTCCCCAAGAGTTTTGGCAACCAGGGCGCATCCGCCCGTTCCTATCATGAAGCCGAACCCGCCCAGTATCATGAGGAAAGGCATAACCAGATTAATCGCTGCAAAGGGCACCTTTCCTACGAAATTCGACACGAAAAGCCCGTCAACCACCCCGTAGATAGAGGTAAATACCATCATAACAATGGACGGAAGGCAAAAACGAAATAATTTTCTGTATGTAAAATGGTCAGATAATTGAATAGCCATTATTCCTCCTCCTTCTTTTCATTTAATTCCTTCATATTTTCCTTCAATAATAATGTGTATTTACGGAACAACCCCATGAACGAACGCTGCTCCTCCATGCTCATTCCCGAAAACGCTTTGCATTCAAGAGCAATCACTCTGTCAACCGTTTCCTCTGCCAGCCGTTTTCCCTTTGCTGTCAGGCTAAGACGCTTGCTGCGGCGGTCCTCCATTTCTCCCTCTGTCTGGATATAGCCGTCCTTCTCCATCTTTTTCAGCGCGGAATGAACCGTCTGCTTGGGCTGGTATAAAACATTACATATCTCCCTCAGCGTAAGCTCTTCCTTTTCCATCCGAAAGGCATATAATATCCAGAAAGCGCTGTCTGAAAGCCCCAGCGTCCTGGCGGCACAGCGGTAAATATCGTCGTTTTCCTTCATAATGTTGTCGAACTCCAAAAGCCTTTTTTCCATCTCTTTCTACCTGCCTCATAAATTTGTCCGAAATCAGACATTTTGTATGTTAGTCTGATTTCGGACATTTGTCAAGAGTCTTTTTTAATGACTTATGACACCTTTCGCCATGCCTCGACATATACTTATAACAAACTCCATAAATGAAATAACTGGAAATGGCAAAGGAAGTAGAATGGAATAAAAATTTTAACATCGGAGTTGATTCCATCGACAATGCACACCGGAAACTTTTTTCAATTGTTCACAAACTAATCGATTTAAGCCAAAATGAAAATAATGGACAGTGGGCATGTGCTGAAGGTATCAAATACTTTAAACGTTATGCTATAGAGCACTTTACCGACGAGGAAGCATATATGCAGTCCATTGACTATAAGGGCTATCAGCTGCACAAACGCCTTCATGACGATATGCGCTACAAAACACTCCCCGCCCTTGAAAAGGATTTATTGGATACAAATTATTCACAGGAATCTATCCATCACTTTATTGGCATCTGTCTTGGATGGCTGACTGCACATATAACGATAGAGGACCGCGCAATTACGGGAAAATATTTAAACAAATGGAGAAACGACAATACCGGAGAAGCCATGAACGTCCTGGAGGATGCGCTGGCAGTTACCATAGAAGAAATATTCAGATTGCAGATAGAAGTCGTCAGCGAGCATTACGGCGGCGAAGATTTTGGAGACAGTATTGTGTACCGGTTGAAATACCAGTCAAATGAGGGTAGTCGGATACAGATTTTTCTGGTGCTTGAAAACGGTCTGGCATTGCGCGCGGTAAGCTCCATGCTCAATATACCGCTAAAAAAGGTGGATAAACTGGTCATAAACGCCACCAGACAGCTCGCACAGCAGATAGTAGAGCACATTGGCATGAACTGCCATATTTCCTCACAGTATCAATTGGAAAATATTCACTTAATGACGACTGAACAGCTCCAACAGGCATTTTATGCCGGATACTTTGACTATAATCTTCTGTTTAATACGGGAATGGGTTATTTTGCATTTTGTATTAAAACGGGATGACCCGCGCTGAATATTGTATTCAAAAGCAAAATCAGATATACTGATAAGACAGGCATATACTTAAGCAAAGTAAAACCACAGAAGAAACGAGGTTAAAATGTACATAGGAGATTTGCATATCCATTCCAGATATTCCCGGGCCACCAGCCGGGACTGCACACCGGAATATCTGGATATGTGGGCCGGAAAAAAGGGAATCGATATCATTGGAACAGGTGATTTTACCCATCCTGCATGGCGGGAAGAACTGGCGGAAAAGCTGGAACCGGCGGAGGACGGATTGTATGTGCTCAAAAAGGAATACCGGCTGGAGGGCGCATCCTCCCGCCGTCCGCGCTTTGTTGTGACCGGGGAAATCAGCTCTATCTATAAAAAAGGGGACCGGGTGCGAAAGGTACACAGCCTCCTGCTTCTGCCCGGCCTTGATGCCGCGGAAGCGCTGGCAAGACGTTTGGAGCTGATAGGAAATATCCATTCCGACGGCCGTCCCATCCTTGGGATTCCCTGCCGGGATTTGCTGGAAATCATGCTGGAAACCACCCCCCAGGGGATTTATGTGCCTGCCCATATCTGGACGCCTCATTTTTCCCTGTTCGGCGCTTTTTCGGGATTTGATAATATAGAGGAATGCTTCGAAGATTTAACCCCCCATATCCATGCCCTGGAAACAGGACTTTCCTCCGACCCGCCCATGAACTGGCGGGTGAGCGCATTGGACCGCTTCCAGCTCATCTCCAATTCCGACGCCCATTCGCCTGCCAGACTGGGCAGAGAAGCGAATTTGTTTGACATAGAATTGTCCTATGAGGGACTTGCCGGTGCTATCCAAAAGGGAAATGGTCTGGCAAGCACCATCGAATTTTTCCCCGAGGAGGGAAAATATCACTTTGACGGCCACAGGAAATGCGGTCTTTGCATCAGCCCTTCCGAAACTGTCAAGTACGGGAACAAGTGCCCTGTATGCGGGAAAAAAATTACCATCGGCGTGCTAAACCGCGTGGAACAGCTGGCGGACCGCGAGGAAGGCTATGTCCTGCCCGCAGGCCGCCCCTTTGAAAGCATTGTTCCTCTTTTGGAGGTAATCGGCGCATCCACAGGAATCTCCTCCGCCGGGAAAAAGGCCATGGCACAGTACGAACACCTGACTGCCGTCCTCGGCCCCGAATTCTCTATTTTACGTGAAGTTCCCATCGAGGACATTCGGAAAGAGGCAGGCCCTCTCATTGCGGAGGGAATTGACAGACTTCGGAAAGGCCATGTGGAACGCACACCGGGCTTTGACGGAGAATACGGAAAAATCAGCCTTCTTACCCCGGAAGACATCAGCAGTTTGCAGGGACAGATGTCCCTTTTTACGGAAGCAGAGCTTCAGGCGCTAAAAAGCGCAAAACCGGCGGATAATCAGTCGGAAAGTACGGACGGCAACAAGGCAGATGCCCCTGCCCAAAAGGCTCCGTCCGAAAAAGAAGGAGTTTCCGGGTCGGAGTCGGCCGGGCGGCCGGAAAAAGGGCAACTGTCCGTTAAGTCCCTTCCATCCGCCGACAGTCCGAATGCCTTAACGCTGCCCGCCGACGGTCTGAATTCCTTACCGCTTCCCACCGGCGGCCTGAATGCGCGACAGCAGGAAGCAGTCAGGCAATCCGGACGCAGCATCGCGGTTATTGCCGGGCCCGGCACCGGAAAAACCAGAACGCTGATTGCCAGACTGCATCACCTTCTGGCGGAACGCGGGGTTTCCCCGGAGGAAATCACCGCAGTAACCTTCACCAACAAAGCCGCGGAAGAAATGCGCGCCAGAATGGATGGGGAAAATCTGCCGGGAAATCAGAAAGGGCCTCACGGAAAATCTGCCGGAAAGAACGCTGTCCAGATTGGAACCTTTCATGCCATCTGCAACCGTTTCCTGATGGACGCCGGACTTTCCTTTCTCATTGCGGACGCCGGACTTCAAACCGAGCTGGCGGAAAAAGCCCTCCGTGAATTCGAGAGAAAAGAATCCCCCTCCGCATTTCTCCGGGAGCTTTCCCGGGTAAAAAACGGGGTAATACCGGCCGACGAAAAAAACAGACGCATATATGAATTTTATCAAAAGCTGCTTCTGGAATCCGGCGCAATGGATTATGACGACCTTCTGGAGACCTTAAAAATGCTTGCGGAGCTTCCCGAAAATGCCGGGGAGCGGAAATGCTTTTCCTACCTGCTAATTGACGAATTTCAGGACATCAATCCCCTGCAATACCGGCTTATGAGAGAATGGGGGCGCGGCGGTCAGGAATTATTTGTGATTGGAGACCCGGACCAGTCCATTTACGGCTTCCGCGGCTGTAATCCCGGTATTTTCCAGTCCCTGTCCGCAGAATATCCCGGCCTTATTACCATACGGCTGGAGGAAAACTACCGCTCCGCACCGGATATTCTACAGGCAGCCCTTGGCGTGATTTCCCATAACGAGGGCGGCGAGCGGAAGATAACTGCCATAAAGAGGGGCAGACGCCATCTCCGCATCGTGTCTGCGGAAGACGAACGACGGGAAGCCATCTTTGTGGTGAAAGAAATCAACCGCCAGATTGGCGGCATTGATATGCTGGATACTGAGGAAAGCGGCAAGGACGGCGAACGCCCCATCCGGGGCTTTGCGGATATCGCCATACTCTACCGGACTCACAGGCAGGCCGCTCTGCTTGAGAAGTGCCTTAAGCAGGAGGGAATCCCCTATCAGGTGGCCGGGCGGGAGGATTTCCTGACAGAGCGGGAGATACGCGCTACACTGTATTTCTTCTACCATGCCCTCTATCCCCATGAAGAAACGGCAGCGGCGCTGTGCCAAAAACTGCTTTCCCGCTGGCTGACGGAATCCCCGGAGGAGCAATTTACGCTCCTTAACGAAAAGTATCGAAAGAAAATTAAGAAAGCCCGCCCCATGAAGCTTCTGGAAGAATGGTTTGAGGATATGCGCTTTGAAAATAAAGATGCCGCCAAAAAACTGACAGATATGTCAGTCCTTTATCCCACCATGGAAGACTTTCTCCATACCCTTACCTTCGGAGAAGACGGGGACGTAAGGCGGAACGGAGGCAGAAAATTCACCGCAGATGCGGTAACACTGATGACCCTCCACGGCTCCAAAGGTCTGGAATTCCCGGTGGTCTTTCTTTACGGCATGGACAAAGGGCGCTTTCCTCTGGAATTTGGAAGCGCAGACACAGCCGCTTCCCTGGAAGAAGAACGCCGCCTGTGCTATGTGGGCATGACACGGGCCGAAGAAGAACTAATTCTGGTATGCGGACAGGAATATTCCCGCTTTTTACAGGAAATTCCGGAAGAAAACGCGAGATGGGAACGCCCGGAAAAGACGAAAGATAACGAAACGGAAAAGGCTGTCCAGATGAGTTTGTTTGATTTTATGTCATGAGGATTTTTGCTGCTGAGTATAAAAAACGGAATTTTCTATAAAGTTAGAAGGCGGAGAGCTTTTGCGCTCTCCGCTCCACTATAAATCGCCGGATTCAATATTCCAGACTCAAAACAAGGTCCTGTGGATAATCGCCAAATTTTTTCCCAAACAGATTAAATCCCCCTGCATATTGGGCATCTTCCTTATTTCCAATCCGAAGTATAATGGCTTTATCAGGACTGATACCTAATTTCCCCACCGTCACATCGGAAACACGTTCATCATTGATATAGCACCCGTCCGCCCGGACGCTCCAACAGGTAAGCAGCCCATACTGGGTGCTGCCGGAAACCCACGTCTTTGGGGTATAACGTCCCCTTCGCGCTCCAAAATCTCCCGGGGAAAGAAACGTCCCGCATTCTACGCCATTAATCCACAGCGTAATTTCCGACTTCCAGTCTTCCCGGTAATTTGCCGCTTCCGAGCAAATCTCGGCTGTAAAGCTTATGCTCTGCAATATCCTGTTTTTGGGAAGCTTGCTGGGAAACCGATATTCCACATAACCGCCGGAGCTCCAGAGGAGCTGCGCCCCGAAGCGCTCCGGCAAATAAAAACACGTCAGAGAATCCTCATTCCCAATCATCCCGTTTTCATCTGCAATCCCGCAGGTTGGCCTGACGTCGCAAATTGAGTACGCCCCCACCGGCATATCTACCGTTACCACCTCATGCACATACCGGGCGATATCCGCCAGATTAATCGTCACCGTATCCCGCTTCCGGCTGCAGAGCTTCACCGCACCTCTGGTTCCCGGCTGCACTTCCGCATTGATGAGCCCTGCCGTTTCCAGTATTTTTACATGCAGCGCCGCGCTGGAGGGCGCAATGCAAAGCTTTTCGGAAATTTCCACAATACTCAGGCTCTCCACATAGAGCAATTTTAAAATCTCAAGCCGCACCGGCGAAGAAAGCGCCTTTCCAATATTACATATCTCCTGCGTATCCGCCAAATCCAACGATAAAGGTTTAGCCATGGTCACACCTCGTTTAGTTTTTCTATGATTTTAGCACATTTGACCGTTTTCTGCCATCCCCCCTGACAATCTGCTTCAGATATCCGACTACCATAAGAATAATAAAAAATAAACCCAAGCTGTAAAGCATACTTTTTCTGTGAAAAACAGACGCTTTTACGGAAAAAATTATCAGATTGCTGACTAAAAGGTAAAACAGGCTGTTTCTCCCTGCATTTATAAAACAGCGTACAAATAATACATCTGTCTTTTCCTCCAGCGCCACGGCCAGAAGGTAATACAAATACAGGAAGAATGCCGCTCCCACTAAATAAGAAAAAGACAACGGGAATCGTGAAGGCTGTCTGCCGGAAATCCATATATAATCAATAACATGCCATGCTGTTCCCGCTAAAGCAACCGCAAAAATACTTTTCCTGAATCCCGTTTTCTTTCTTGCAAACCAGACTCCCGCAGCTAAATACACGCTGTAAGGAACCACAGGAAAAAGAGTACCGCCATATCCCCCAATCAGACTCCCGACAACGCTTCCCACTTCCCTGTGCGGCAGAAAACAGACAAAAACAGCCGCGGCCATCACCGTTGGAATACCCCATTTTTTCTTTTCCGTAAACAATGGAAATAAAAGCAGCTCCATTATCATAACGAGCGCGAAACTGAACAAAAACTCCGACCAGCCTGCCAGCCGTTTTAACGTCAAAAGCTCTCCGGCCTTATCTGCCCTGAGAGGAAGCTTTTCCACAAAAATCGCGTAACAGAAGCAGGATATATAATAAGCAGTCAGCATCTTTCCGGCATTACCAAGAAGACGCCGGGAAGCTTCCCGGCGTTCTTTTCTAAAGTAAGCAAGATAAGAGGCATAACCGAAACAGAACAAAAATCCCGAAAAGGTCGTAAGATTAATGTACTCTGACAGATGTAATGCCACAGTATTTTTTTCCAAGTCAGTATAAAACTGTATACAATGGGCAAAAATCATCTGTACCGTCAAAAACCCTTTGAAAATGTCAATCCTTTTTGCATACTCCATCCCACTCGCCCTCGTTAATCTTCTTAATCACCTCCACAGGTATCTTCGGTTCCCTGTCGTAAGTCAAAAGACCATTGATTTCCTGCTCCACGTCCGTAAGCTCCGTATAGCAGAATCCCTGTACACAGGGCGAATCCAAAAGCGGCGATATTACATCGTTATAACGCCTGGCAAAGTCGTCGTCCGATACGGCATTGGAATAACCCCAGCCTTCCTTTTCCCCTTTCTGATAGGAAATCCCTCCAAATTCGGTCACAAGAATCGGCTGGCCTTTATACTCCCATCCGTTTGCAAAAGGCGGACGCCCTGACGGACATGACTGCAAAATATTTTCCAGACTGCTGTAGCGTTTTTCCAGTACATCCCTTCGCCACTCATAATCATGAATTGTCAGAAGGTCTGTACAGGTGTGTTCCCAGCCGTCATTGGAAATGACCGGGCGTGTGGCATCCAGCGATTTTGTCAGGTAAATCATTGCCGCGCTGTGGCTTTGCTGCTCTATATTATCTTTAATATTGGGAACTCCCCAGGACTCGTTGAGCGGCGTCCATGCCACGATGCAGGGATGGTTATAATCCCTTAAAATTTCATCCATCCACTCCGTCGTGATTCTTTTGACATATTTCCGGGAATATACATAAGCCGCCGCAATTTCTCCCCACACCAGAAAACCCATTTTATCCGCATGATATAAAAATCTGGGGTCCTCTATCTTCTGGTGCTTGCGCACGCCATTGAAGCCCATAGTTTTTGCAAGCTCAATATCTTTTACGAAATCCTCATCTGCCGGGGCCGTCAGGAGAGAGTCTCTCCAATACCCCTGGTCCAGCAATAGTTTTTGATAATAAGGCCGGTTATTTAACAGAAGCCTTCCATTCTCAACAGATATTTTTCTCATGCCGAAATAGGATGTCACCTTATCGACTGCTTTCCCATCCAGAAGCAGCGTGTATGTTACGTCGAATAATCTTGGATTTTCCGGCGACCATGCCATGTCCTCCTGAAAATTCCACTTTGAAAGAATCTGCTGGTCGAGCAGTATGGAAAAGCTTCCTTCCTCCCGCTCCGCGTCCACTGTTACTGCCGCCAGCTCGCAGCCCTCAAAACTGACCTGCGTTTTTAAACACGCCCGTTTTGCCCCTTTGATTTCATATTGGAACTCCGCTTTCATGTGGTCAAAATCCGGCGTTATATATACATGGTCGAGATATCCTTCTTCCACAGCCTCCAGCCACACACTTTGCCAGATTCCTGTCGTGCGGGTATAGAAAATGCCTGCGCTTTCTTTTTCCCAGAACTGTTTCCCTCTGGGCATCTCCAAATCCGCCATCCGGTCCTGCGCCATAACCGTAACGGTATTTTCCCCTTCCTTCAAGGCTCCTGTAATCTCCGTCTCAAAGCCGATATGACCGCCTTCGTGGCTTGTCATATACTGTCCGTTTACCCAGACCTTGCACAGATAATCTACCGCCCCGAAATGAAGCAGGATTTTTTTACCGCTCATCTCCTCCGGCAAAGTGAAGTTCTTCCGATACCACACCACATCGCATATCCTGTCTGAACCAATACCCGAAAGCCGGGACTGATAAGCATACGGAACCTGAATCTTTAGGTCAAACTCCGACGATTCAAAGGAAAAATCCCACTCCCCGTTTAAACTCATCCACAAATCCCTTACAAACTGCGGCCGCGGATATTCTCCTCTTGGAATTATTTTATTGTTTTCTGCCTGCATATATAAATCCTTTCAAAATAATCTATTATCCTTTAACGCCGGATGAAAGCGAAATCCCTTTGACAAAATACTTCTGTGTAAAAAGATACAGTATAATCATCGGTACGATGGCAATCGTTGCAATGGCGCTCATCTGAGGAACCTTATTCCCGTATACGCCCTTTGCCAGCTGCAGCCCCGCCGTCAATGTCAATCTGTCCAGATTGTTGATTGCAATGGACGGCCACAGGAAATCGTTCCAGCTTCCTGTAAAAGTAAAGAGTCCTACGGCAACCAATATCGGCTTACAACTGGGTAATACAATCTGTCTGTAAATCCTGAACTCATTTGCCCCGTCAATCCGCGCAGATTCCAAAATTACGTCCGGAATTGCCATCATGAACTGGCGGATAAGAAAAATATTATAAATTCCCGCCAGCCCCGGTATAATCAGCGCAATCGGCTTATTCAGCCAATGGAACAAATGCATCATCTTGTACATCGGTATGATATTTGTAATCGCCGGAAAGGAGCACAGGAACATAACCGAATAGAAGATAATGTCCCTTCCCTTAAAATGAAGCTTTGCATAAGCATAGGCCGCCATTGAATAAATAAGCACCGCCAATAAAGTCTGGCTCCCCGATACAATAATAGAATTCACAAACCAGAAATATATGGGGAGCTGCTTATTATCCGCCGATAATAAGCTTTTGAAATTGTCCAGCGTCCAGGTCTTTGGCAGATAGAGAAAACCGCCTGCCTGAATTACTTCCTGTTCCACCTTAAAGGAAGATATGAATATCCAAAATAAAGGAATCAACACAATAAACGCCATCACACATAAAATCCCGAATGCAATCCAGGATGACTTTGCCGGGCTGTAAGCCTGCTGCTCTACGCTGTCTTCCACTGTTTTTTTCTTCATATTTCACCCCTCCTCAATCTTCCTGACGGCGCATCATGACAAGCTGCACTACTGATACGACTCCGATAATTAATCCCAAACATGTGGACATGGCGCTGGCCATACCTGCCACGGACTTCCCTGTGCCAAAGGCCAGATTACGTATGTACATCAGGAGCACAAAGGTAGATTCACTGGGACCGCCGCCAGTTAAAATCAACGGCTGACCGTAAATATTAAACTGTGCAACAATTGATACAACAATGGTATACGCCAGTGGAAACTTGATACTGGGTACTGTAATGTTCCAGAATTTTTTCAGGCCGGTGGCGCCGTCCAGCGACGCCGCCTCCAAAATTGACCGGTCAATTCCTGAGAGTGCCGCCACATAAATAATCAGGTTTCCTCCCAGCCCCCACCAGACGGTGGTGACCACAATGGTAATCCATGCCCAGGGCTGCTCGCCATACCAGTTGATGTCTGTTCCAAACAGATGATTAAACAGCCCTAATGAACGATTAAAAACAAACAGCCACGTTAATGTTACAGAAGTAATGGAGAAGAGAGTCGGCATATAGAAAATCCCCTGAAAAATATTTCGCCCTTTCGGCCTCTTATCCAATAAAATTGCAATAATAAGCGGGAGCAATACCTGAAACGGCACACACATAATGACAAAAACCACCGTGTTCTTCAAACCATTCCAGAACTGCCGGTAAAAAGTCGAATCCTTATCGGCAAAAATCGTTGTGTAATTCTGAATTCCGACCCACCGCGGGCTGCTGAACAAATCCCATTTTGTAAAGGACGCATAGATTCCATAAACCATGGGAATCAGAAAAAATATCAGAAACATCAACAAATGCGGTGCTAAAAACAAATAAGGTGCCACTTTCTGCTTCTTTTTGGACGCCATTCCTGCCATACCTTCTCCCTCCATTCTCCTTCGGGTAATTCCTATTCGCTCATCTCAATCTGGTCCTTGGTTTCCTGTACGGCCTGGTCCAAAGCCTCCTGAGGGGTCATGCGCCCAAACAATACCTCGCCCAATACCTTATCGAGAGCCTCTACGGCATAGCCATAATACTTATAATCATAAATTTTAAGCTCGTCGCTTTCATCTGCTACAAATGCCTGCGGCATATCCTTAAATTCCGCCACATCCTTAATAGATACGTGGGCAGGACACTGACCGGCCTTAGCCCATTCCAGAGAGTTATTTCCCATGAAATTTATGAAGTCTAAAACAGCCTTTGTCTTTTCATCATCACGGTTATCGTTCTTCGGAAGCACGAACTGATGCGAGGACGTCCAGTTTCCTTTTGTTCCTGCATCAAAGACCGGATAATCATACATTTTCGCATTCAAACCGGCTTCTTTTACATTATTGTACATCCAGATTCCTTCCGGGCAAAACAGAACTTTTCCTGCCAGGAACAGCTGCCAGGAGTCGTCGCCTTCCTTCTGGGCGTAGCCCTTGTCCATCAAATCAACCCAGTTATTTAACACCTGAACTGCAGTATCATTATTGAAATCCGGTGTATTTCCATCAGTACTCAAAGTCCCGCCCAACTGTGCGTAGGAAGCCAGGAATTTTACCCGGAGCCATGCCATACCTATGGGAATAATACCATCTGCCACACATGCGTCCGCCACCGATTCCAGCTCATCCCATGTCAGTACGCCGTCGTCAAGCACGCCGTTTCCATACTGTGCATAAAGGTCCTCATTCACATATAAAATATAGGAATGCACATCCAGAGGAATTCCGTAATGGCCGCCGTCAATGTCCGTCATAGACCACGCCTTGGGATTATAATTGTCTTTGCTGACCGCAGAACCGTCCAGATAAGCCGTATAATCTGTTAAAAGACCCTGTTCCTGAAAAAGAGGTACACGTTCAACATGGTTGATACAAACATCCGGCACATCTTCGCCTGACTGAATTGCCAGCGGCATTTTCAGGTAGAGGTCATTTGCCTCTATAGCCCGGTGATTTACGGTGTAATCCGGGTCTGTGGCATTATAAGCATCCACCATTGCCTGCATGGATGTGCCGTCAGCCCCTGTAAACACCGTCCAGAATTCAATTGTACCTTTCTTGCCCGGCGCTACTTCCGGCTGTGCATCCTCTTCTGAACCGGCATCTGCCGTTTCACCCGCGTCTGCGCTCGTGTTTGTGTCTGTTTCACCCGACCCCGTTGATGCCGAATCTTTTCCGCCGCATCCGGCTAAGGACGCAACCATAGCAACTGTCATGCATAATGCCATAATTTTTTTAAATCGCATTGTTTTTCCTCCCGTTGAAAAATATTTTGTTTGTCTGGTAACATTGTGCCTTTGCAAAGACTATTAAACAGAAATTTTGTTTAATAATAATAATTAAAACAATTTTTCTGTT
>OFGQ01001812.1_pt1 | contig 13298 bp, 8 predicted proteins | sample 1521791 | NCBI WGS metagenome assembly OFGQ01 (sample SAMEA3504116, study PRJEB24116) | mouse gut metagenome | biome: mouse gut; feature: mouse-associated habitat; material: faeces | place: Denmark | collected 2011 | reverse complement strand
CCTGCCGCTTCGTATTCCGGAAATACTGGTCAGGCAAATCCACTCTTTTTGCCGGCCTGTTTGGAGGAATTACCAATACTTCCACGCCATACACATCACGTAGCTCTTCGGTGGCGTCCGCAAGGGTTCCGCTCATCCCTGCCAGCTTCGGAAACATTAAAAACAAATTCTGGAATGTTACGATAGCAACTGCACGGCTCTCCTGTGTGACCGTAACCCCCTCTTTTGCTTCCAGCGCCTGATGCTGTCCTCCGCGCAGCTTCATACCGTCCAGTGCGCGCCCTGTACTGCTGTCCATCAGAAGTACTTTTCCGTCCGGCGTCACCACGTAGCTCTCGCCTTTCTCATGAAGCTTATGGGCGCGGAGTGCCAGAATCACATGGCGGTTAATCTCAAAGTGCTCCTCTCCATAGAAATTGTCAATCTGGAAAAAGGTCTCCGCATACCGGATTCCATCTTCCGTAAACCACACCTTCCCGTCTTCCAGCATGTAATCCCGTTCTTCCTCCAGCGTGGTGACAAAGAAATCCGCCACGGCGTAAAGATTGGACTGCACACGGGGTGACGCTGAAATAATAAGCGGTGTCTGGGCAGCATCCAGCAGCACGGAATCCGCTTCATCGATAATCACATAATAATATTCCCGAAGGAAACGGTCTTCCGCCTTTTTTGCCAGATTATCCATCAGATAATCAAAGCCAAGTACGCTATGTGTGGTATATACAATATCAGATGCATATACGATTTTCTTTTCCTCATTCCCGAATTCCTTCTGTCCCTTCGCCGGAACGCCTGCCGCAACGGTAAGGCCCATAAAGCGGTATACCGCCCCCATCTCCTCCGCATCTCTTGCCGCCAGGTATTCATTTGCCGTCACCAGAATAACGCTTTTTCCTGTCAGCGCATTCAAATACAGAGGCAGCGTTGCCACCAGTGTCTTTCCCTCGCCGGTGTTCATCTCCGCAAGGCATCCCTGATGCAGGGCAATCCCTCCTAAAATCTGTACGTCAAAGGGCGCCATTCCCAGAATCCGGTAATCTGCTTCACATATTGCCGCAAACGCTTCCGGCAGAATGTCGTCCAGAGTTTCCCCTTCCGCCAGCCGCTCCTTAAATGTCACAGTAAGATGGGAAAGTTCTCCATCAGAAAGCGCCGCCATCTGCTCTCCATAGCTTCTGACCTTATCCAGAATTTTATTTAGTTTCTTCAGCTTCCTCTTCCTGCTCATCTTCGACTTCCTGAATTTCAACATAATGAAAATGAAACCGGGTAATCCCTCCGTTCACCAATTCCATCCTATAGCTATATGTCCTCAAAGGACACTGAAAATAAGATACCTCGTCCCGTATGGCGACACGCCCTGCCACAGCGTCGTATTTATCACAAAATATCAGCTGTATCAGCCACGTCTCATCCTCCGGGCAATCGATATGAACCGTAATACGATATCTGCTCTCCCCGTCTATCATAGGCAAAGCCGGTTCAATTCTCTGCATCTGGTAATAAGTTTTGGAATACCACTGCTTAATCACTGTCCCGGGGGGCATCAATAAATTCTCAAATTCCACGTCATCTTTTGCATGGTAAGATATTTCCGAACCATATAAATAGGTATTGGATGAATATTCATTCCAGTAAACAGTCCATTTTTCTCCCGTCATTGCCCCATCCTTCTTCCGAAATCCTCATGCAGCATCTTTCTATACTGTCCAAGGAACCAGTTGATGATTCCCGGCGTATTATCATTATGCCTTCCGTGAAGCCCCTTTCCATAGGCCTGCACGCCGTCCGAACCCAGATAGGAAAGCATGGTGGCATACGCATCCGTATCATAGTCGTCTTCTATCATATACGCGACGGCAAACTTTGAATTTCCCCAATCCGCCGCCTGAAATTTCCTCCAGAATTTATCATTCAGCCACTCCACGCTCTCTTTATCCAGACCGCCTCCCTGCAGCTTCAGCACGTCTAACGACGTGGGAAATCCGCCGGGGCGCAGGTGCTTCTCATTGGCCGCCACATTCCCAATACTTGCCAGCGGCTTTCCGACGAGCATAGCATGGGGCCGGATATCACAGCCATAATACATAGCGCCAAAGGTTCCCATGGAAAGCCCTGAAAGAATGACCTGGTCCGGCGTGAAACCAAGCTCATCCATGTGCATTCTGATAGCATTCGTAAACATCTGTTCATATTCTTCCGAGCCCATATAAAAGCTGCCGCCCTCCAGACGCGGTTCGGCGAGCAAAAGGAACGGACATCCCAGATTTTTCATCATATAATAGCCCTCGAATCCCTGCAGCGTCTTATAGCCGGAAAAATACACACACAGAGGCGGCTTCAAATCTGCGGGCTCAAAATAGCAGAAAGCCTCTTCCCCCTGAGCCGTCGCATACCGTTCCCCTCCCGGCAGAAAATATCCGTGACTGCCTCTGGAAAGCCTTTTATGCAAAGCAATAAGCTGCAGCCTTCCCTTTCCTTTTGCCCTTACGGAAACAAAAAGCGTACCATCTCCCCGTGCGCTCTCCATGCGGACCACCTGCTCCAAATCCTTTTCCCGCAGTTCCTGCTGTTCCAAAATAATAGATGCCGTTCCCGAGGCAAAAAGAGTAAACTCAAATATAACCTCAACCGATGAATCCTTTTCATATTCTACCCAGAAATCAGCCATCTCCCCCTTAGGCATCGGATTATTGAAACGCCAAAAAGCGACCTGCCGGAATTCCTCTCCAAAATCATCTTCCAGCTCCACGCTGTAATTTCCGTTCCATTTCACCTTTCCCCGGAACCCCTGCGCAATAGCCAAATCCTTCAGACGAAACTTCTCCCCGTAAGGCCGGGGGAAATAGTATCTGCTTTCCTCTGCAAGAAACCTCTGAATATCCTCTCCGGCAATACGCTGTGCTTTCCTGCTGCGGCACAGCCATTCCGCCTGCCCCTGCATATCCACTTTATCCGTCACAAAGAGCGTATATGCCTTTGCCGCACGGTATATCAGCTCTATCTCTGTATCCGAGGGCTCCCTGTCCAGAAAAAACATGTCATAGGCCTTTTCCGGCGCTTCCTCCAGACCTTCCACATAATCCAATGTCACATATTCCGGCAGCGTATAAATTCCATTCCAGTCTTCTTCACCAATCTGTAAAATATTTATTCTAGTCAACGCTGTCCATGACCTCCCCCCACATATCGAGCAGCCGCTCCGTTGTGTATTCCCTGCTTATCCCATAGGAAAATATACGCGCTTCATTCCGGTGTTCCAATCCGTCAAGGTAATAATCCAGCGCCTTGGGCAATCTTCTTCCTTTTGTCAATATAATGCCGTTGCCATCGTCCACAATAAACTCTGTCTTTTTCCGCACAATCTGCGGAATTCCAAAGCTGACCGCCTTTATCTGCAGATACTGCTCGGGCACCTCCCGCAGGTCAATTAAAAGCCACTGCTCGCGCATACATTTGCTCACAGACAATTCATCCACACATTGTTCCGGCACAAACAGAACGGGAACTCTTTCTTCCATTTCCAAATCATTCTCGGACACCATTCCATCTCCGGTCTCCGCCGCCCACCCCTCCGGCAGGCCGCCTTTGGCAAGCTCGGCGCGCACCTGCTCCAAAAGCTTCTGCTTCCTGTCATATCTCGCGTCTCTGGTAAAGAGACAAACCTGCACACCTTTCCTTTGTGAAAGATGTTCGCCCAAAATACGTACTACTGCTCCCAATAACTTATCATCCAGGTCATCCACAGCCAGCATAAGCTTCTGGATACCGCTCTGCAGGCTGGTTCCCTCTTCCACTCTCGTATCATAAGGAGGAATCGCTACAATATGTTCCGGCGATACCTGAAACGTCCCGCATATCCTCCTTGCGCTTTCGTTGGAGTCCACAACCACATAATTTGCTTTTTGAATCATCTCTAATTCTTCAGGATTATCTGTCGCCTGATACCTGTTCTGAAAAAATGACAGAATTTTCTTTTCGCGCAGAAGCGCTTTTCCCAAAAGCCCTGCATGCAGATTGTGCATAGCCACACAAAAAATATCCGAAATACTGGTCAACTCCAGAAAAGCTGTCAATACCTCATATATAACCTGCCCCAGATTATCGTATGTCCGTCTGGAAAAACGCCTCTTACGTTTTATATCATTATACTCTAATAAATAACCGGAACATTTATTATTAATTTCCACATGTCCGTCTTTATAATAAAGCCTGAGCTTCCACACGCCTTCTTCCGTCAAATAATCCTGATAAAGAGGATTGCCGTCTTCATAAAGAATCGTACTGGAAATAAAGCCTCTGTCGTCATAGAGATTGCGGCGGCAGATTTTTCCTCCCTGGTACATTTCAATCCATATGGGATTCCCATCCTCCCCAAAATCAATCTGCGCGTATTTTTCTTTGCCCAGCATGGCGACCACCACAAAGGGAGTATAGAGAAACTCTATTTTCTCAGGCCAATTCAGGTCATGAAACGACAACACCCTGACTCTTTTTCTCTGCACCTCCTGAATTGCGTCAAAACAGGACCAGTAGGGCGCACGGTATATTCCCTGCCTGTGAAGAAAATGCCGGAAATTTGGCGCAAAGCTGAGCAGCATAATCTGATAATCATATGCTCCGCTGCGATGGAAAAGCTGAATCTGCTTTACGGTATCGTCAAATTCCGAATACATACGCTTCACCCGCCAGCTCTGTTCGTTTTCACTCCAATCCATTTCCCTGTACCATGCCGGAATAAAATATAGCATTTTTACGACTCCTCTATCGAAACATCAGCGGCCTGCCCCAGCCGCCTCTAAAACAGCGGCCGGCATGAATCATAAGCCCACAGTGTACAAATCTCCCGATACATATTGCATGAAAATCCTGTCAGCAGCATAATAGACGTCGGCAGCGTTACCAGCGTACTGTCAATCCCTCCCTTAAGCTGCATAATCATCGGGGCACTCATACAGACTCCCATGACGGTAGCGCTGAACAGACTTATCCGCCACATCACCCCTCGCAGATACCGCCTTGTATCGCGGCCGGCATGAAGATTAACGATGCTGTCGCCGCTTTTCAAAAAATTCTCTGAAATGTCTTTAGGGCTTATCATCAACATGGAAAAACCAATGGTAAGCAAATACTCACACACGACATAGATAAAAATACCAAAAGGCTTTGCCAGAGACAAATTCTCCTGCCACCAAAGAAGCCCCTGATGATACGGAAAAAACCGCAGCAAAAGAGAAACAAGAAGCCCCGGCAGCATAAAAACTGCGTTAGAAAACATCATCGGCATCATCCCTACAGGGTTAAGCTTAATTGCCATATAATTCTTATCCGCATAAATATTGTGTATCGAGATTCTCTGAACCGGAATACGCTTCTCGGCATTTTCCATGACAAGCATAATCATCATCATAAGAAATCCTGCCATCAGAGGAATCACGAGACTACGTATAGTGTGCGTAACCAGCGGCAGAGTAATCCGTTCCAGTATGTTAACAACCATGAACACCATTCTTCCGCCAAGTCCGTATTTGCCATTCCTGTCAGCCATCCACATGATGAGCACCGCGCCCGTTATCATTTCCAAAGCAGCTATCAACCACGCAATATACAACTGCTCACCGGAGACATCAAACTTCAATTCCGGAATCCGGGCGACAACCTGAAATATTGCAATAATAAGCGTTACAACAACTGTCATCCGCCGGGATTTTCCCGGAGAAACTCCGGTTTTGGTAAATAATCCTCTAATTACCATAAAAATCTGAACCAGAAATGCGGATATCATAGAGGGAAAAATGCCAAGTGCAAATACAGAGGAACGGAAAAGGTCGCCGCTTATGGACTGAATCAGTAAGTCCTCCACGCTCAGCCCCGCAGTATTCCTGTATGCCGATATATCTATGCCATATAAAGGGATATTTTTTCCGATTAAATATACTAATGTCATAATCCCTGAATAAATCAGCTTGTATTTTAATACATTTTCTTTTACTTCATTATTACCCATCATTTTCCCTTTTCCTGACGATTTTTCCCTACATAGTATAACAGACTGTCTCTTTCTCAAACTCTTTCATTTTAAAATTTTGTAAAAAAACAAGCTAATCCTCCTGAAATACTATCCAATCGTTGCTATGTGCTGAAAAAAAAGCTATACTTAAATTGAAACTTTTGAAACGGAGGTATACTCTATGAACGACTTCAACCGCTTACACACTATTTGACTATTCCGCCGGACTCTGGATGGAAGGCCCCGATTATCTTCGAGATGTCTTTGAAGATACTAATGGCTGCCGATAACGGCAGCCATTAATTTTATCTTGCATCAATTTACGGTTTACTCTTTTCCTTTAACTCTTTTATTTCTTTATTCAGCTTATGCCTCCTTATAAGGAACAACGCTGTGATTGCAATGAGGAAAATTATTGCCAGTAAATCCCATCCGCAAAACCCCCATACTATATTCTCATGAAAAACCATCAGTTCTCCTTCCCTTCTTCATCTAGCTGTTCCTTTAATTTGTCAACCTCTTTCTTCTTTTTCCTGTTACTTCCCGCTAAGAATACTGGCAACAAACCGGATGCAGCCAATTCGCATATATGCTGGATGTGATGGAATACCCCGCTGCCAAGAGCCACATCAGCCAAAGGCGTTTCCTCATCGTCCACTTCCTGAAGTCCCTGGTCATCTTCGTCCAGAACTGCCAAAGGTACTTCTTCATCTCCTACCTGAACAATCTCCGGAGCTGCCGGTTCCTCTGCCTGCGCTACTGCGCCTGCTGCTAACGGTATTGCCGCGGGCGCTGCCACTGGCGTATCCAGTATCTGAGTAGCCAACGGTACAGGTTCATCTGCCATCGTTACTAACGGTACAACTGTAGCGGTTTCAGGAGCCGCGTCAGGTTCAGCTGCTTCGCCCGGTACATCTTCACCCGGAGCAGGTGTATCATCATTCAGGCTCTGTGAAGTGCTGGTGCTCGTTGAGGTACTTGCACTTGCACTCGAAGATGCGCTGGTGCTTTCGCTTGATGATGCACTGGTACTGGTGCTCTCACTCTCGCTTACTACTGTCGAAGTGCTTTCGCTTTCACTTACTACTGTAGAAGTGCTCTCACTCTCGCTTACTACCGTCGAGGTGCTTTCGCTCTCGCTTACCACGGTGGAAGTACTCTCGCTTTCGCTTACTACTGTAGATGTACTCTCGCTCTCGCTTACTACCGTCGAAGTACTCTCACTCTCGCTTACCACCGTTGAGGTGCTCTCACTCTCACTTACTACGGTTGAAGTGCTCTCACTTTCGCTTACTACCGTTGAAGTACTCTCGCTCTCGCTTACTACCGTTGAGGTACTCTCGCTCTCACTTACCACGGTGGAAGTGCTTTCACTTTCACTTACTACGGTGGAAGTGCTCTCACTCTCACTCACTACTGTGGATGTGCTCTCGCTCTCACTTACTACCGTTGAAGTACTCTCGCTTTCGCTCACTACGGTTGAGGTGCTTTCACTCTCGCTTACTACTGTCGAAGTACTCTCGCTCTCGCTTACTACGGTTGAAGTGCTCTCACTCTCGCTTACTACCGTCGAAGTGCTCTCGCTCTCGCTTACCACTGTGGAAGTGCTTTCGCTCTCACTTACTACTGTGGACGTGCTCTCGCTCTCGCTTACCACTGTGGAAGTACTCTCGCTCTCGCTTACTACCGTTGAGGTACTCTCGCTCTCACTTACTACTGTGGACGTGCTCTCACTTTCGCTCACTACCGTTGAAGTGCTTTCGCTCTCACTTACTACCGTTGAGGTACTCTCACTTTCACTTACTACTGTGGATGTGCTCTCGCTCTCACTTACTACTGTAGATGTACTCTCGCTCTCGCTTACCACTGTGGAAGTGCTCTCGCTTTCGCTTACTACTGTCGAGGTGCTCTCGCTCTCGCTTACTACCGTTGAGGTACTCTCGCTTTCACTTACTACCGTTGAAGTGCTCTCACTTTCACTTACTACGGTGGAAGTGCTCTCGCTCTCGCTTACTACCGTTGAGGTGCTTTCGCTCTCGCTTACTACCGTTGAGGTGCTTTCACTCTCACTTACTATTGTCGAAGTGCTTTCACTTAATGATGTACTTACGCTTTCTGACAAAAGTGTACTCTCGCTTTGATATGTCGAAGCTGATGTACTCGCAATCTCTGACAAATATGTGCTCTGGCTTTCATATGTTGAAACAGATGTACTTTCACTTTCCGACAACTGTGTGCTCTCACTTACATATGTTGAAGCTGATGTACTCGTGCTATCTGACAGATATGTGCTCTGGCTTTCATATGTTGAAATAGATGTACTTTCGCTTTCTGAAAGCTGTGCACTCCTGCTTTCATAGTCAGAAACAGATGTACTCGTAGTGTCTGAAAGATGCGTACTCGCTACTTCAGATGCCTCTGCGCTTTCTTCCCAAGCTTCACTTTGTTGCTCAGAATCTTTCTGGCTATTTGAGAGGCTTGTGCTGACTTCTGTACTTGCTTTCTGTGATTCACTGAAAAGTGATTCACTTTCATATGTACTTTCGCTCTTTGCTTCGCTTAGCTTTTGTGATATTTCTTGATATTCTGACTCATACTCCTGTTGATATTCATCTTTGCCATCAACAAAATCCTTTTCCGCAAAAAAGCTATCGCCACCTTTGAAATCCTTTGTTGGGTCTACCACAATCTGACCCGCCTCATTCAGGAAAAGTTCCACAATGTAAATATATCTTACTATCGTTGCATTACTAGCATCTGCTGTATCGTGCTTCGTCCAAACAAGCCACGGGTTTTCCTGATATGTCTTGGTTCCATTTCCAATAACATTACCGTCTTCATTTGCCGTAACATAATCAAAATATCTGGTCTGCTGATTGCCGTCTTTATCCGTATACTGTACCGTCACATGTCGTCCATTATCGCCCTCGTTGTCCGACCATACGTTACCATCTTTGTCTTTGACAACCGTAACATCTGTATAATCATCTATCAAGGCTTCACTAAGCATTTTATACTGAATTAAAAGCTCCGCCAGCGTATTTGCTTCATTATAATATTTAAGTCCATTATATGAATATTCACTCAGGTCCTTGTGCCAAGTGTTTTCAGCCCCTTTTCGTATTGTGTCTACAAGCCTTTCCTGGGCCTCAATCTGCTTTTTCAAAGCTGCCAGTTTCTCAAGCCTGTTCTCGCTTTCATTATAGTCCCCTGCCAGACTATTATACTCACTTTGTATCAGCGAAACCGACTCAGACATTGCCGAATTCAAACTATCCACTGTTGACTCAGATTCATGCAGACTCGTACTCATCAGCGTAGATGCGCTCTCAGATTCCGAGATGGTTTCTGACAATTCAGTTGACACCTCTGTACTCGCCACCTCTGATTCTGACATCAAAGTGCTGTATGTCTCTGACAGTGAAGTACTTGCGGACGTAGACTCTGACAGTAAAGTACTCTGTGCCTCTGACATAAATACACTGGCTAATGTTGAATCTGATAGCAAAGTGCTGTATGCCTCTGATAACGAAGTACTTGCCGATGTGGAATCTGACAGCAAAGTACTATGCGTTTCTGACATTGCTTCACTGGCCGATGTAGAGTCTGATAACAAAGACTGATATGTCTCTGAAAGCGCCTCGCTTGCTGATGCAGACCTCTCAAGCAACGCCCTCTCTTCCTCAGTCAGTTGTTCACCTCTTGCCGCTTTCGCCATTGCACTTCTCAAAAGCGTGAATTCAGACTCAGTAAACAGCTCATTTCCACTCTCTATCTTGGTTTCAGAAAATACTTCTTTCTCGGATGTAACGGTCTCTGATTCAGAGACAGCGCTCTCAGATTCCATAGATGCATCAGAAACAGACTCCGATGCCTCAAATTCAGAAGTGGAGCTTTCGGAATCAGAGTATTCTTCTTCGGAATCCTTATTTTCTTCAGAGCCTTTATCCTCTTCGGAATCAACGGCTTCTTCTGAACCTTTATTTTCTTCGGAACCCTCGTCGGCTGACGAGCCTGTGACATCTTCTGTATCCGTACTGTCTGTCGGCTCCGTCACATCACTGGTATCTGTACTATCCGTCGATTCCGTCACGTCTCCGGCATCTGTACTGTCTGTCGGCTCTGTTACGTCTCCGGCATCCGTATTATCTGTCGGCTCCGTTTCTTCCGGCTGTGGCTGCTCTTCCGGCTCCGGCTGTGGTTCCGGTTCCGGCTCTGGCTCCGGTTCCGTCACATCCTCATTCACATACTCATTTGTGCCTTCGTTTGTTTCCTCATAGCTTTGTTCTGCCTGTTGTTCTACTTCCTGTTCCTTTTCTTCCGGAGGGAACACCAATCCACTCGATTCTCCCTCCTCTGCATCAAGTTCAGCAGCATATACCATATTCCCATCTGAGAACACATGTGCTCCTCCAATGGCAACACCTGCCGCAGCGATTGCTTTCATTGCTTGTTTCTTCTTCATCACACCCTGCCTTTCTTCTCCTGGAAACTGCAATATATCTATTTCGACAAATTTACTTTCACTAAAGTATAGCAAAAGAAGTGTTTCACAAACTCTTTCAAATCACAAATATTCCTGCATATTTTATTATTTGTTTTTCTGTTCAAACCGCGCCCGGCTTATAATTTTTTATTGTATTAACTGCCATCCATAAGCCGGCAGCTAATCCCGCCGCGGCCTCCGCAGCGTTTACGGAAATCCATATCAATTCTCTCGCCAATTTCAGAAGTATCCTCTTTTTCCATCCCCAGACAAAGCAGCAAATACTGCCCCTCGCAATATTTTGCATAAATATCTCCCAATCGTAAATGAGTCCGGAAAACCTCACACAGCTTCTTTTCCCGCTTTTCACAATTTTTACAATTGTTCACAGGCTGACCATTATTGTCCAGAATAGTGCATAAAATCAAATAGAAGTGGACAGTTTCACGTTTTATGACGCGTTTGACCATGCGGAAACAGTCCAGAAAGCTCTGGAGCGTACAGCTATAGGCTCCCTGTCCCGCCACTGTCTCTATCAGGCATTTTCTGATTTCCTCCTCTGCTCCTTCCAAACGGCATATTCTATCCCCTATTTTATTCATCTGCTCCCGTCTCTCTTTTGGCAGGAAGAATCCCGTTCTCCGCATATCGGTTATAATTTTCTGGTAAAGTTCCCTTGCCTCCTCATGCCGGTTCTGCGCAATCAGGCTTTCAATCCGCCAGACTTCCCAGCCTTCATACGGGTAAAGCTGCGCGGCTCGTTCCGACAGCTTTTCCAGTCTTCCATAATTGCCTTCTTCTTTCAGGAAACAGAACAAATACTCCATCATTTCAAAATATAGCTTCTGGTAATTCTGGCTTTTATCTATCACCCATTGTTCATTGGACAGATGCGGCAGAAATTCTCCCTGATATAGTTCGCTGCATTTTTCGCATAACCCTGCCTTTTTCCATCTGTCCTGTTCTTCCCTGAATTCCTGCGCCGCATTTTCAAATTCCCAGACGTCTGACTCTACTTCTACCTCCCCGCCAAACTGTAATACCCCTCCGTTTAAGACCAGATATTCTCCGGGTGGCAGGGGCGATGCTTCCAGGTATTTCCGCAAACGAAAAATTGTATTATTGAGACTTGCATTGAGATACTCCACCTTATCCCAATCATAAAGAGCTTCAGCAATATTTCTTTTACTGAACCCCTGTCCCGGCTTAGTCATCAGTATCTGAAACAACTGCCCGAATTTTGAATCTCCCTGCCTTCCAAAGGTAATTACCCTTTCGCCATATTTGACGGAAAACTTTCCGAACATTTTTACTGACAACTTTTTTGCGCTCATACCTTATCCCCCCTTACAGCCTCTGCAAATCCGCCTCCATATCATCCCATTCTATGATTTCCCCGATTTTAGCCGGTTGAAGCTCATAGCAACGGTGAATCAGAATATCATTTCCCAGGCTTCCTGCAAGAAACTTACCTTTTATCCTGTCAGCAATCATATCGGCCTGCCCTTCTGTAGTATCGATAACAAGAACAAGGTACTGACTGCTGGAATATCTGGTATACACATCGCCTAATCGAAGCGTAGAACGTATATCTTCCCCCAATCGCTCCATCAATGCGTCCTTTTCATATGGTAAAAGGCTTTCTCCCTGACCGTTCACCACAGTCATCAGAATAACGCATGCTTTTTGGCCGCTTCTGATAAGCCCGCGTTCCAAAAAACGGTATATTCCCTTAAAGGTCTCATAATCCTGACAGTACGCCCCCGGTATCTTAATCTGTTCCAGCAGTTCTTTTCGAATCCGTCTGGCGTCCATAATATAATGGTCTTTCACATTATCTGCCTGCTCATTTGCCGTATACAACGCCGCTTTGCGTTTTTCCAGTTCTGCGTCCGCCCGTTCCAGTAATTTCCGGCAATTATCTCCTGAGTTCCGCATAACGCATACAACCGTTACGGAAAAAGCTATTTTATCTTTTTCCTTTCCTCTGCTGCCAACGCGGAAACGATTTTCAATTCGTTCACAGGTTTCCTGCGCCCGGTGTATATCCTTGCATCCCGGCATATAAATAAGAAATTCATCACCGCCCCGCCTGCCCAGAATATCCTCCTGGCGTGTCATATATGTAAGAATCTGCGCCACCTGCTTCAGGCACTCATCTCCCGCCAAATGCCCATGCTGGTCATTAATCCTATGCAGGCGGTCCACATCACACAGAAAAAGAGCGCCGCCCTGCTTCCTGCTCATTATGGAAGCAATATTTGCTTCGGCAACGTTCTTTTTCAGGATACCCGTAAGAGCGTCCAGCTTTTCTGTGTCCGGCTGCTCATTTTTCATTTTTCCGCCCAATCCTGTTTGTGCTTTCCATCTCATAGTCATACCCCTCCTGCCTTATCTGCATGCCGCATTACGTCTGTCATTCTCACAGCTTCGATAAATTCTTCTTCACTGTCTACATTAAGCCACTCCTGTCCGCCCATCAGAATATATGGCGCATGTACTGCCAAATCTACCATTACATCCCCAGCCGTATTCTCCGCCATATCCATCACTATTCTCCATCTGCGGTTTTCGGCATCATAAAGGATTATATCCCCTTCCATATCCCGTGTTATATCCGCAATTTCCGGCTCATAATATATGCCGGATTCCCTGTCTGGAACGCTCATGACAGCGAGCACTATTCTCTGATACGGTATCTTATATTTTCCGTTGCGTGAATCCAGAATTTTTATGCAGTTTCCACTGAATTGAATCCGTTCCGGACGCAGCGTAATGCACATTCTCTCTGTCATTTTCTTA
>OFGQ01001803.1_pt1 | contig 13343 bp, 13 predicted proteins | sample 1521791 | NCBI WGS metagenome assembly OFGQ01 (sample SAMEA3504116, study PRJEB24116) | mouse gut metagenome | biome: mouse gut; feature: mouse-associated habitat; material: faeces | place: Denmark | collected 2011 | reverse complement strand
ACAAAATAGGAATCATACTTTGTTCCATCATGCCCTATCAGCTTTTCCTCTGAGCCGGGAGTTTGACACTTCCTTTTAACATCATATCACAATAATCCTTTATTTAAGCCAAGGGTGGCTTATTTTTTTGTCAAATTTTTAAAATTATTACGTGCGCTTTTGTGCGCTTTGTTGTATGATTAGATTATATCACGAAGGGAGGCATTTCGCATGTATATCTCGCTTACAGGAAATTCTGATAACAAAGATGTCTATATTAAGCGCTCATACCGTAAAAGCAATGGAAAAACTGCTACCCAAATCCATAGAAAACTTGGTAAACTGAACAAACTCTTAGAACAGTTTTCCGGAGATTTTGATGCTATGATGGCGTGGGCAAAATCAGAGGCAGAAAAAGACACGATAGAATACAACTCTAAAACAAGCAATGTTACAGTTTCTTTCTCCAGAAGCTCTTATATTCCCAAAAATGAAGAACGCTGCTTCCGGATTGGATATCTGTTCCTTCAAAAACTGTGCACGGAATTAAATATCGATTCCATTTGTCGAAAGATTTCTAAACGCCACAAATACACTTATGATTTCAGTGCAATTCTTACGGATCAGATTTTTTCCAGAATCCTGGCTCCCTCCAGCAAACTGAGCAGTTTCTCTTACTGCCAGACGCTGCTTGAACCGCCTAAGTATGAATTACAGAACATCTACCGCGCACTTTCCGTTATGGCTGAAGAATCTGACTTCATTCAGGAGGAACTGTACCGTAATTCAAACTTCGTTCATCCGAGAAACAAAAAGATTCTTTACTACGACTGTACGAATTATTACTTTGAAACTGAGCAGGATGATGATTTTAGAAAGTATGGAAAAAGCAAGGAAAACAGACCAAATCCCATCGTCACAATGGGATTATTTATGGATGCGGATGGAATTCCCCTTGCTTTTGATGTGTTCCCGGGAAACCAGAATGAACAGACAACCTTAAAACCTTTGGAAACAAAGGTAATACGCGACTTTGCATGTGGCGGGTTTATCTTCTGCTCGGATGCCGGGCTTGGCAGTAAGTCAAACCGAAGATTTAACAGCTTTGCAAACCGTTCTTATGTCATCACACAATCCCTAAAGAAGATGCGTGAGGAAGACAGGCTGATTGCCTTAAATCCAAAACAGTTTCGCAGGCTCGGTTCCAGTCAGTTCATTGATTTATCCACTCTTGATGAATCCGATCCGGATATTTACGAAACAATCTTTTACAAAGAAGTGCCTGTTGTAAATGGAAACATGGATGAGACCGTCATTGTAACCTATTCTCCAAAATACAAGGCATATCAAAAAAGAATTCGCGAGCAGCAGATAGCACGCGCTGTAAAAATGATGGAACAGCCGGGTAAAAAAAGACGTGGCAAAAACCAGAACGACCCAGCACGTTTTATTAAATCTACTGCTATAACACAGGAGGGTGAAGTTGCAGGCAAAAACATATATGACCTGGATCTGGACCGTATATCGGAAGAAGAAAAATATGACGGATTTTATGCGGTCATAACAAATCTCGAAGGAGAAGTTGGAGAAATCTTAAAAATCAACAGGCAGCGTTGGGAAATTGAAGAAAACTTCCGAATCATGAAAACGGATTTTGAGGCACGTCCTGTCTATGTCAGGCGAAAGGATCGCATCAAAGCACATTTCCTTATCTGTTATATTAGTCTGCTTGTGTATCGTCTGCTTGAGAAAAAAATCGGAAACAGCCATACCTGTAACGAGATTCTGAGCACGCTTCGTTCCATGCAGGTAACACTTTTGTCAAAAGAAAGCGGCTATATCCCTTCTTACAAAAGAACAGACCTGACGGATGATCTGCATAAGGCATTTAGCTTTCATACGGATTATGAATTTATCTCAAAATCAGCCATGAGAAGCATAATAAAAAGTACCAAAACAATAGAAGTAAAAAAATAGCACAAATCGTTTTCAAAGAGAAAATGGCTACAGTCCGCATAATTACTGGATTTGTAGCCACTTTTCACTTTCACAAGTGTCAAACTCGGGATTTTAACACTATCCATACCCCAATTCAACCAATTTGCAAAGTGTTCACAATATCGTTACAGATAGGCTGCGGCTATGTGTAGCATTTTATCATATTATAAGGCAGTTTTCCACCAAAAATATCCAGCGCGCTTCCGATTGTAAAATCAACCCTTCCTCCGGTAATCTCCTGAAATCTCCGAAGGTCGTCCATATTTCCGATCCCCCCCGCATAAGTCACGTTTTTATTTCCGCACCCGCCCAGGATTTGCGCCAGCCGCTCGTCCACGCCATCTGCCTTTCCCTCCACATCCACGCCATGGACAAGAAATTCGTCGCAGTACCCTCCGATCTCGCAAAGCAGTTCCCGGTTCAGCTTTACTTCCGTAAATTTTTGCCAGCGGTCCGTCACGATATAATAATCCCCGTCCTTTTTCCGGCAGCTTAAATCCACCACGATTCTTTCCTTTCCGACTGCGCGCTTTAGTTTCTCAAGATTCTCCCAGCGTATCCGCCCCTCCTGGAACACATAGGACGTCACGATTACATGGCTTGCCCCCATGTCAAGAAACTTTTCCGCATTGTCCGCCCGTATGCCCCCTCCGGCCTGAAGTCCTCCCGGATATGCCGCCAGGGCTTCCTCCGCCTGCTTAAGGGTCTCCCCATAATACTCCGAGGCCGGCGGATTAAGCAGGATGACATGGCCGCCAAAAAGCCCGTCTCTTTGGTACATCTCCGCAAAATATCCTGCCCGTCTCTCTGACGTAAAGTTTGTTTCCGCATGGTTTTCTTCATCTTTAAGGCTTCCGCCCACAATTTGTTTTACCTTCCCGTTATGTATGTCAATACATGGCCTGAATCTCATACATGCCTCCTCTAAAATATACTGCCTACAAGTGTACCACATCTTTTCCCGTGATGCAAAAACAAGGACGGGCATGCAAAAGCTGCCCATCCCTTGTTCCGCTTACCGGTCTGTCTCTGTCTTGTCGCGGCTGTCATTGTTATCTCCGTTATTATTGTCTACGCCGTCCTTTACATCGTCGCCAAGGTCATCCATGCCGTCCTTTACATCGTCGCCGATTTCATCCACAACTCCCTCGCCATCTCCATTCTGGTTCTCGTTTCCGTTTGTTGCGTCATTTACATCTCCGGCATCATCAGCCTTTCCGTTCTGGGTCGTACCATCCTGTCCGGCGCCGTTGTCATCTGCATTCTCATTGCTTCCGCAGGCCGTCATGCCTGCAATCGTTCCCACACAGAGAAGTGCGAGAAATAATCTTTTTAACTGTTTCATGTTTCGTCTCCCTTTCATGTTCATGTATATTTATCTGTTTATCAAGTAATACTTGTTGCTAGTAATATCTGCAAATTAAGAAAATATATACTTATCATGTCTGGGAATTTTTTCCATCTACATCTTCTCCGCAATCCTGCCTGTACGATACGATGTAAGAAGACGCTCCAAATCTTTTATCTGTTCTTTCAGCTCTTTTCCGATATCGGTATCTCCCACCAGTTTCCGCTCCGGCATCCTCTTTACCGTCACGCTCCTCGCATGGATGTCATTTTCTTTTTCAATGGCAGCCTCCGTGGATTCAAATGGGTCGTGGGCGGCAAGTATCATGCCGTGGGAATTGTAGATGAGCGTATACCCCGCGATGCCAGTCTCCTTCTGGTAAGCCTTTGAGAATCCGCCGTCAATAACAAGGACTTTCCCATTGCACTTAACAGGGCTTTCTCCTTTTTTTGTCTTTACAGGCACATGCCCGTTGATAATATGAGATTCCTCCGGGTCAAGCTCAAATTCTCTTAAAATATTATTTACCGTCTCCTCATCCTCCAAAAGCTCGTAATAAGGATTCTTTTTTTCTTTGTGGAGCTCCTTTTCGTCCAGGAAATACCGTTCAAAGGTAGCCATCTTGTTTTTCCCGAACAACGGGGAATTCTCATGCAGCCAGATATACCACATCAAATCTTTCCCCCGTTCCCGCTCCTTTTCATCCAGCGCATAAAAGCCTTTTCTCACATATCCTTCCAGCACCTCGTAAAGGGAGCGGCCTTTATACTCCTTTCCGTAGACACGGACCGTCTTGAAACTGCCGTCTTCATCAAGCGGCACGCAGCCATGATAGAGCAGGTTTCCGTTGTGTACTTTGTACAGCGCTCCCTTGTTCAGCAGGAACCGCATATGTTTCTGCAGCCTCCCGCAATTCTGGAACGCCTTTTCCAGACGGTGCATGATGTCCTCTTCCTCCGCCGTAAGCGCATACGGGTCTGCAGGATTCACCGTCGGGAAGTTGCAGTCTTTCATTTTATAAATTTTCCCGTCTATCTCGATTGTTCCTTCCGCATAGTCTATATGGTGGAGAAGGTTTCTGTCCTCCATGCCAAACTCAGGATTCGCCTTTATGATCTGCCCTTCTACCTTGAACTGGATCACAGACATCGCCTTATGCATCTTAATGTCAAGCATCATCTCGCTGGCTCCGTACTCCGGCTCACCCTTCAGCTGGAAACATTCGCAAGGGTCTTCCCTGTATGTATTCATGGCAAACGAAGCCAGGGGGAGGAGGTTGATTCCGTAACCATCCTCCAGAATATCAAGATTACCATATCTGGCGCATATGCGGATGACATTGGCGATGCATCCCCTCTGCCCGGTTGCGGCCCCCATCCACAAAACATCATGGTTTCCCCACTGTATGTCAACCGAATGGTAATCTTTAAGCCTGTCCATTATAATGTGCGGCCCCGGCCCTCTGTCATAAATGTCCCCCACAATATGCAGATGGTCTACCGTAAGCCTCTGTGCAAGCTCGCTGAGTGCAATGATAAAATCCTCTGCCCTGCCAATCTCAATGATCGTGCTCACAATAGAATTATAATAAGATTCCTTGTCCGAGACCTCTGCCTTCTCTGTAATCAGTTCTTCAATTACATAGGCAAACTCCGGCGGCAGCGACTTGCGTACCTTCGAGCGGGTATACTTGCTGGCAGTGCACTTGCACACTTCGATCAGGCGGTAAAGCGTGATCTTATACCAGTCCTCCATATTGTCCTCGGCTTTTTTGATCCTTGTCATCTTCTCCTTCGGATAATAAATAAGTGTCGCCAGCGTCTGCTTATCTTTGTTTGTCAGCGTGTTCCCAAATACCTCGTCAATCTTTCGCCGCACTGCTCCTGAGCCGTTCTTGAGCACATGGGAAAACGCCTCGTACTCCCCATGAATATCCGTGATGAAATGCTCCGTGCCTTTCGGCAGGTTCAGGATTGACTGAAGGTTTATAATCTCTGTCGAGGCTTTTGCTATCGTCGGATAAATCTCCGACAGCCTCTCCAGATAACGTGCTTCTAACTCTTTCATAAAGGTTTTCCTCCCAATTTTGTATTTTTGTGGTTGCAGAACGGAATCAGATACATATGTCTTTCGCTCCGAGGCTGGCGCTTATCCTCCGCTCCAGACACATGTATTTGATTCCTGGCTGCTGACATACTTATTCAAAATTAGCGGCCTGGGCTGCACCGAGCCTCCGCTCCAGACATACTTTTTATAACTGGATGACGTCGGACATATCGTAGCGGCCTGCCGGTTTTCCTGCCAGGAATTTGGCTGCCTCTATGGCTCCTTTTCCGAAGACGCCTCTGGAGTAAGCGGTATGCCTGAACTCAATCACCTCATCCGGGCCTGCGTACAGCACTTCATGTTCCCCTACAATGGTGCCGCCGCGCACTGCCGACATGCCGATTTCTCTTGTTCCGCGTTTTTTGCGTTCTCTGCTCCTGTCATATGTGTATTCAAACGAGTTCCCCATCGTCTCGTTGATTGAATCAGCCAGCGCGATTGCCGTTCCGCTCGGCGCGTCCAGTTTCTGGTTGTGGTGTTTCTCGATGATCTCAATGTCGTATCCTGCCGGGGCAAGAACCTTCGTGGCATCTTTTAAGAGCTTTAAGAGAAGATTGATTCCCACAGACATGTTGGCAGATTTTAGGACTGCCGTCTTTTTTGCGCTCTCCTCCACCAGATTTAGCTGCTCCTCTGACAATCCGGTAGAGCACAAGACTACCGGCATCTTTTTTTCCACACAGAACTTAAGCAGCCCGTCCGCTGCCGCAGCGTTGGAAAAGTCAATCACCACATCCGCATCCACGCCGCATTTTTCAATGCTCTCAAAGACCGGGTAATCATTATCTATACCAGTATATGCGTCCACTCCTGCCACTATCTCAATGGCATCGTCCTCCCGGATAAGCCCGGTGATCACGCGCCCCATGCGCCCGTTGCATCCATGCATAATTGCACGTACCATAAATATATCCTCCTTTGTTTTCCTTTTGATTGCAAAAGTAAAAGGACATCACCATGCCGCTCATGCGGGCCATGACATCCTTTATATACTTACCTGATATTACACTAACGTAATTCCGAAATCTTTCATTGCTTTTGCCAGAGACTCCTCATGCTCTGCTGAAAGCTGAGTAAGCGGCATGCGTAACGGCCCGCAGTCCATCCCCATAAGAGCCATCGCGCGTTTCACCGGTATCGGATTCACTTCGCAGAAAAGCTGTTCGATAAGGGGCAGTGCCTTAAGCTGAAGTTCTCGGCTGCCCTTAACGTCTCCCCGGAAGAACAGCTCGCATATATCGTGAGTCTCCTGCGGAGCAACATTAGACAGTACAGAGATCACTCCCTTTGCCCCCAACGCCATAAGAGGCACGATCTGGTCGTCATTGCCAGAATACAAGTCAAGGTTGCCGTCAGTCATCTCCACGATCTTTGCCACCTGCGAGATGCTGCCGGATGCCTCCTTGATTCCCACAATATTGTCAACATCCTTTATAAGCTTCGCAGCCGTGGCGGGCTCAATATTGCATCCCGTCCTGCTGGCGACGCTGTACATGATAATCGGTGCTTTCACCGCCTTGGCCACCTCTGTATAATGCGCGATCAGGCCTGCCTGCGTCGCCTTGTTGTAATACGGCGTAACAAGCAGGAGGCCGTCCGCTCCATAATCCGCCGCCTCTTTCGACATATCGACCGCCGTTTTCGTGCAGTTAGATCCCGTTCCGGCGATTACCGGAAGACGACCCTTTACCCTGTCAATGGTGAACTTCACACATTCGATATGCTCTTCTTCCGTCATCGTCGCCGATTCTCCTGTAGTGCCGCAGACAATGATGCTGTCCGTGCCATGTCCGCAGTGGAAGTCAATCAGCTCGTCAAGTTTATCGCGATTAATGTTCCCGTCTTCATTAAATGGTGTGACTATCGCCACTCCAGCCCCTGTAAAAATTGCCATCATAGCCCTCCTGATTTCATAAGGTTTCCTATAAATATCATCCTATCATCAATCAAACATGATGTCAATGAAGACGTCCAAGATTTATTCCTCCATACACTCCAATTTACTTACAGACACCTCATAAGCGGTCCGTTTCTCTGTCTCCGTCTCAGAAAGTTTCTTCACATACTCCCTGCTCTGGATGCGCCCCAGGATCTGCACATGCTCGCCCACCTCAAAGGCAGATGCGAATCTGGCATTTCTTCCCCAGCAGATGCAGGGAATATAATCCGACTTCCCATAAGGGCGGTTCACTGCCAGCAAAAGATCCGCGATTTCTCTCCCCAGAGGGGTCTTGCGGTAGATTGGCAGCTTGCATATGTACCCATCCAGCAGTATGCTGTTTGTCTTGGCACCATCCAGTTCCTCCTCGATAAAAGACACTTCTCTTGCGAATACAGATAATACAAGCCTGTTCTTTTGTTCATCGTGCCGGTTATAAGAACGGAACTGACCGCTTACCATCAGAAACTCTCCTGTATAATCCTCGTTCACGTCAATCAGCCTCTCGGATATCATGACCGGGATCGTGTCCACAGAGTTGCTGAGCCTTCTTACGCTTACGTCTACCATGTAGAACCCTTCTCCAAACACCTCGTGGCTGAACGTAAACTCAGATACGATTTCTCCCATAATGGTTACCTGATTGTTTTCAATGATCTTATCTGACATAAATTTTTCTCCCTTCTCCAATCGTATTTCTCCGTCCATATAATTTATGAACGGACACCCTGAATTAGAACTATTTTTCCTTACAACTGTAGGACACCGTTCGACGGCGTTTTCCGGCATTTTCAGCATCTAAACTTTCAGGAAACACATACGCCGGCATTTTTACAGAACTGTTTTTGTCGAAAAGCTCTCTGTAAAAATGCCGGCGCAGATACTATTCCCTGTATCTCCCATTCCGTTTCTGCTAATATGTCTTCATCGCCGAATGTCCATAATAACACTCGCCGTTATGCCTGTGCAGTTTTGTCTTCTTACACCCCGGCACCGTGCACTGGCTGTACACCGTGCTGCCGTCAGAGTGACCGTAATAATAGCACCCGCTGTGTTTATGTTTCTTTGTCTTTTCACAGCCCGGCGCCGTGCATTGGCTGTACGTTATACAGCTGTGGGAGTGCCCGTAATAATACTTCCCGCGGTGCTTATGCCTTTTTGTCTTTTCGCAGCCCGACACTTTGCACTGCCTGTATCTCTTTTTCCCGGAATGTCCGTAATAGTATTTTCCGTGATGCGTGTGCCCCTTTGCCTTCCTGCAGCCCGATACTGTGCACTGCCTGTATGTCACGCAGTTCCCGTGATGCCCGTCATAGCTCTTTCTGCCATGCTGATGCTCTCCCGCGGCATTGCACCCTGATACCCTGCACGATCCATATGTCCTGCCCGCACTATTGCTGCCGCCCCCATGATGTCCCCCGTGTCCATGCGCCGCCGCAGTAACAGGCGTCTGCAATACAAGAAAAGCCGCTGCCAAAATCAGAATCGTTTTTTTAATGTTCATGATATGCCTCCTCACCCTGTCCTTTAATTCCTGTGGATTGCTCCGCTCTTTCTTGCTTTTGTAGCTATGTTATCATATGCATCCCTCTTTTTCAAGATGCGTTCTGCCTTTCTGTGCAACAACCACTTGTAAATTTCAAAAAATGTGATAAACTATTGAGGTTGTAATATTGATTTGCATATAATAAGTAGACAAAGGTGGAACCCATATGAAAACAAAACGAGAAGATATACGTAACATTGCAATCATTGCTCATGTAGACCACGGCAAGACGACCCTTGTAGACGAGCTTTTGAAACAGAGCGGAGTATTCCGCGCAAACCAGGAGGTCGCCGAGCGGGTCATGGACTCCAACGATATTGAGAGAGAACGCGGCATCACCATCCTCTCAAAAAATACTGCCGTCTATTATAAAGGAACAAAGATCAACATTGTGGACACCCCGGGCCACGCGGATTTCGGAGGCGAAGTAGAGCGCGTCCTCAAGATGGTAAACGGCGTGATCCTGGTAGTTGATGCCTTCGAGGGCGCCATGCCCCAGACAAAATTTGTCCTGAGAAAAGCACTGGAATTAAGCCTTCCGGTCATTGTCTGCATCAATAAGATTGATCGCCCGGAGGCAAGGCCTGATGAAGTCATCGATGAAGTATTGGAACTGTTCATGGACTTAGACGCATCTGACGAGCAGTTAGACTGTCCCTTTGTGTATGCCTCCGCAAAGTCAGGGGTTGCAGTTCTTGACCTGACAGACGAGGAGCGTGACATGAAACCTCTGTTTGAGACCATCCTTGATTATATCCCGGCTCCGGAGGGCGACCCGGACGCTGACACCCAGGTTCTTATCAGCACCATCGACTACAACGAATATGTCGGCCGCATCGGAGTCGGAAAAGTAGATAACGGCACAATCAAAGTCGGCATGGACGCAGTCGTGGTAAATGAGCATGACCCCTCCCGCCAGGAAAAGGTACGCATCAGCAAGCTCTACGAATTTGACGGGCTGAACAAAGCAGAAGTCAAAGAGGCGGGCATCGGCTCTGTCGTTGCAATCTCCGGAATTGCCGACATTTCCATCGGAGACACCATCTGCGGTTCGGAAAATCCCCAGGCAATTCCTTTCCAGAAGATTTCCGAGCCAACCATCGCCATGCAGTTTATCGTCAACGACAGCCCCTTTGCAGGGCAGGAAGGAAAATATGTCACTTCCCGCCATCTAAGAGACCGGCTGTTCCGCGAGCTTAACACGGATGTGAGCCTTCGGGTTGAGGAATCCGACAATACCGACAGCTTTAAAGTGTCCGGCCGCGGGGAGCTGCATCTTTCTGTCCTCATCGAGAACATGCGCCGGGAGGGCTATGAATTTGCGGTAAGCAAAGCCGAGGTTCTCTATAAAGAAGATGAAAACGGCAAGCTCTTAGAGCCTGTGGAGACGGCATATGTGGATGTGCCGGAGGAATTCACCGGAACAGTCATCGAAAAGCTGAGCCAGCGAAAAGGCGAGCTACGTAACATGGGAACGGCAAGCGGCGGATACACAAGGCTTGAGTTCTCCATCCCTTCCCGTGGCCTCATCGGCTACCGCGGCGAATTTCTTACCGACACAAAGGGAAACGGCATCATGAATACCTCTTTCGACGGCTACGCCCCCTACAAGGGCGATATCCAGTATAGGAAACAAGGCTCCCTGATTGCTTTTGAGACCGGCGAATCCGTTACTTACGGACTGTTCCAGGCACAGGAGCGGGGCGTGCTGTTCTTAGGAGCCGGCGAAAAGGTGTACTCCGGAATGGTTATCGGAGAAAATGCGAAGACAGACGACATCGAAGTGAATGTCTGCAAGACAAAGCACCTCACCAACACCCGTTCCTCAGGGGCGGACGATGCCCTCCGCCTGACTGCGCCGAAAATCTTAAGCCTCGAGGAGGCGCTGGACTTTATCGACACAGACGAACTCTTAGAGGTAACTCCAAAAACGCTTCGGATCAGGAAGAAGATCCTCGACCCGAAAATAAGGAAAAGGAGCAATAAATAATGGCATTTTTATGGTTTCTCAGCGAACACAGAACCCCGGTTCTTGACAACATCATGCAGTTTGTCACCTATTTCGGGCAGGAAATCATTATCATCGCGCTTATCTGTGCACTCTACTGGTGCGCGGACAAGCGCTTTGCTTATCTTTTAGGTTTCACCTATTTTACGGCAGGGCTGTGTGTCCAGGCATTAAAGATCACATTCCGCATTCCGAGGCCCTGGGTTATCGACCCGGGCTTTTCCGCTGTCGAAAGCGCCGTTCCCGCCGCCACCGGGTACTCTTTTCCAAGCGGCCACACGCAGGGGGCGACTGCCCTTTATTTCCCCCTAGCGTTAAAGGCAAAAAAGATATGGCTTAAGAGCTTAAGTGTCTTCCTTTTTCTGGCGGTAGGCTTTTCCAGGATGTATTTGGGCTGCCATACCCCCAAGGATGTGCTTGCATCCTTGGCGCTGTCAATCATCGTATCGCTTGTCATCTGGCGCTCTCAGAGCTTTCTCTTAGACGGAACACGGCACCTCAAGCAGATTGCCGCAATCCTTGCCGCAATCTCGCTGGCTGTCGCCGCCTACGCCTTCGCCCTGAAAAATGCCGGTGTCATAGAAACACGCTATGCCCTTGACTGCTGCCGCGCTGCTGGAGCAGGGATTGGTTTTGCCGCCGGCTGGTACCTTGAACGTACAAAACTCAAATTTGACACCCGGGCAGAACGCCCCTTCCATCAAATCCTGAAACTCCTGACAGGGCTTGCTCTTACATTCGCCATAAAAACCGGTTTCACTCTTGTGTTTGGAAATTCCGTCTTGGCAAAAATAGCAGAATACTTTATACTGGTATTATGGGTGCTTGCCATCTACCCGTATCTGTTTACCCGAATTGCAAACCGAAAGACTGATGAGTAAATTCTCACAGCAGACACAAGGAGCTATGTATGAGATTATATGCGACTGTTTTTATCAAACGCTTTGCCGTTATTCTTGAATTTTTCATTACCATTATGCTTGGTATCGGTATCTTGCTGTTATGTCTGCGTATGGGGCTTTCCCTTACCAACATTCCAAACCTGGACGTATGGCCGAACTACAACGACCTTTTAGATACCTGCTTTAACCTGATCATCGGCGTGGAGCTGATCCGCATGATGTACCAGCACACTCCCGACACCGTATTTGAAGTGCTTCTCTTTGCCATTGCAAGGCACATCATTATGGATCACTCTTCCATCTGGAGCAGCCTCGTGGGCGTATGTGCGATTGCCGTGCTTTTTGCAACCAGAAAATATCTCTTCTGCGAGTTTGACATTACGGATGAATTCATTTTCCGCGCATCAACAAAGGTTCATGCTGTCAATAAAATTATCCATGTCAACCTTCCCCACCAGCCGGGCGAAACACTGCTTGACCTAATCACCGCCAAATTTGAAGAGTTTGAGACAGAGACCGGCGTAGGCGCCTGTGTCTATATCGGAGATGTAGGCCTTCGGGTCGCCAAGATGCACGAGGGAAAAATTTCCAGAATTGAAATAATACATGCTATACATTAGACTCAAAAAGTGCTATACTGAATATATCAGAAACATTGACAATCGCATCACCAATTGTCAGATTATACGTTCTGAAATTCTATAAAAAGGAGTTGGGGAGCATGACGTTTATCATTATTGGAAAGAACATTGATGTAACGCCTGGCTTAAAAGAAGCCGTAGAACACAAATTAGGAAAGCTAGAAAGGTATTTTACTCCCGATACGGAAATCCATGTAACACTGAGTGTCCAGAAAGGGCGGCAGAAAATCGAAGTAACCATTCCCGTCAAAGGGGATATTATCCGCTCAGAACAAGTAAGCAGCGACATGTACGTTTCGATCGACCTTGTTGAGGAGGTTATCGAACGTCAGCTTCGCAAATATAAAAACAAGCTGATAGAAAGGCATCAGGAAGGCGGCAATTTTAAACAGGAATTCTACGAGACAGAAGACATGATCCCGGAGGAGGACGAAGTAAAGATTGTCCGCACAAAACGTTTCGGCATCAAGCCTATGTATCCGGAAGACGCATGTGTGCAGATGGATCTTCTGGGGCATGATTTTTTTGTCTTCTGCAATGCGGAGACAGATGAAGTGAATGTCGTGTACCGCCGCAAGAACGGCTCTTTCGGCCTGATTGAACCGGAATTCAATTAAATATCCATAGATAAATTCATCCCCTGCCGGATTCCAGCAGGGGATGAATTTATCTCGCCCCGTCATTCTGACAGCCCTAAAATCTCCGCCAGGACTTCAATGATTATCTCATTGGTACAGGACTTCACATATCCCATCATATGTAAGGATATTTCATCCTGTTTCTGTGCCTCCGTAAGGGAGCCGTTATTCTTCGTCTCATTGATAAGCTGTATGAGCTGAGGCGTAAGCTCCTCATAAATCTCCACGGTAGTCTCTG
>OFGQ01001798.1_pt1 | contig 13389 bp, 7 predicted proteins | sample 1521791 | NCBI WGS metagenome assembly OFGQ01 (sample SAMEA3504116, study PRJEB24116) | mouse gut metagenome | biome: mouse gut; feature: mouse-associated habitat; material: faeces | place: Denmark | collected 2011 | reverse complement strand
GCCCGTCCATACCGGCGGTAACACTTCTTCTTCATTCAGCCAGATGCGACTCTCTTTATAATCCCATTTGCCGGGCAAAGGCGGGAGATCAGCCTCCGAACGACCATAATTTTGAAACTCAGCCCATAATCCAACAGTCTGTTCTTGGGGAGAATAGACATAAGTATAGGCATAAGCCGTATGATTTTCCTTCGGATCTTTATAAAAAGTTGGGACAAACGTTCCCCACACATGGCGTAAGTAAATTCCGGCACCTACGGCAAGATGGGTATCATACTTCTTTCCATTATACTGATAGCTATCCTGCAATTTTCGTTCAGGAGGAAATACCCTTGTCAAATCTCCCTCATTGGGAAATGCATCGGTAATCTTCCACCAGACATTGGTTTGTTTGACATAAGCAAACGGATATCCCCGGAAAAGATGTTCTTTATACCATAACATCCGCTCTTCAAAATCAACGAAAGAATGATATGTTGCATTATTCTTATCCGGCGGAAGAATGGTACCGTTCTTGTCGAAATATTCAGTTCCTCCACCCAGCCAGGCGCGTTCTGCAATGGCCAGCATATTGGGGTAAAAACCATTCTCACGGATAATGTTTTCCTCTTTGTTGACGCAGCGGTCGTTCCATACAGCAAGGATAGCTCCGGCAATGTCATCGTTGCCCTGTTCTACATCGCAGATATGGCTGTTATATAGCCCTATGATATCTCCAAAGGTATCAAAATGATTCAGATAGTGCAGACGCGAATCAATAGCAGGAATACCTTTCTGCGCTTTTCCGCGCGAACTCCACAGATGTGTCATATCAATTTCACCCGTTTGATAATGCCAACCAGGATTCCAAGAAATAGCTTTCTTCCCCAAAGCACGGATAAATGCCACCATTTCGGGCACAAACTGCGGATTGGTAATCTTCACTTCGTCCGTGCCGATATGCAGATAAGGTACATCAAAAGTTTCACAAACTTCCTCAACTAAGAGTTTTAATATTTTCATCCCTTCCGGACTCTGCATATCGTGGCGAAATGTACGCATAAAAGCTGCACTGTGTCCCGGCATATCTATCTCTGGAATCAGTAACATTCCATGAGCCTTACAGAAAGCTACCAGTTCTTTCGCTTCAGCTTGCGTATAATATTTTCCCGGCATGCGGGTAGTATTAGCACTGTCGTTCAGCATCGGAAATATTTTACTTTCCAACCGCCAGGACTGATTCTCCGTCAAATGCCAATGGAACACATTTATCTTGAATCTGGAAAGCATCGTGATTTCACGTTTCAATTCGCCCATAGAAATATACGTACGTCCCACATCGTGCATAAAACCCCGGATGCGAAAAGCCGGCCAATCGGTTATCGTACATCCCTGAAAAGTAGTCTTTTTACCTGACGAGTCGGCTAATTGCCTTAAAGTTTGCATAGCCCAATAGACTCCCCTTTCGCTCATTGCTTCTATAGAAATCTTCTTAGCCATTACTTTAAGTTTATATGCTTCATCTCTATTTAAAGGCGCTTCATCCAGCGACTCCACTAATTTCACTTCAATCACTGCCGCAGATCTTCCATCTATCCGACCGCCCAGTTCAGAAATAAAACATTCCCATTCATCCTGCAAAACAGGAGTATCAAGGCGTGTCTTATCCAGTACAAAATGGCCACGTTCTTCTGTAAACTTCTGCGGTCGAGGCAGCAAATAATATTCGCTCGCCTGCATATGACACGCAAACAAAAGACAGCATAAATAAAAATATAAGAAATATAAGCCTTTCATAATATAGTGATTAAGATTACATTATAAATATACATTTCCTTATAGCTAATAAACTATTCCAACTCCGGCAATGTCACCGGAAACATATTATTTTCTCTATGTTCCTGGCGGATAACTTCAAGCATCTGTTTCACAATATCCGGATGTTGCGCCACTATATCAGTATCTTCGTGGATATCCCTTGAGAGGTCGTACAGATAAGGCTTTCCTTTCTTGACTACCAGTTTCCAGTCGTCCATACGAACACCGAACTGATCGGTTTCATGGAATTCCCAATAGAGGAAATCATGTTTCTGCTGTTTGTCGGCATTGCCTAATAAGGTAGGGGCAAAGGAAATGCCATCGAAACAGTCATTTTCTAATTTCTTATTGATATACTTTTTCGGGAATCCTTTGTCACCCATCAGTTCACAGAATGTAGGCATGATGTCGTAAAATGCCAGTTGATGGTCGTTTACCGAACCGGCGGAGATGCGTTCCGGCCAGCGCACAATGAAAGGTATCCGAATGCCCCCTTCATAACACTGACGTTTCAGGCCGCGCAGTTTCCCATCCCGACCGAAGAACTCCGGGTCTGCCCCTCCTTCTTCGTGAGGACCGTTGTCACTGCTGAAGATGACGATGGTGTTCTTGTCCAGCCCTTTTTCTTTCAGTTTCTTCAAGACTTCGCCCACGTAATAGTCCAGACGGGTAATCATACCGGCAAACTGGGCATGGGTATGCTCCGAAACATTATAACGTCCTTTCTCGTACCCGCCCCAGGTTTTATCTCTAAAGAACTTCTTCTTGTAGCTTTTCAGAATAGAATCATTCGGCTGTGCAAGTTCCGCATGCGGCAGGGTGTAGGTGAAAAAGCCATAGAAAGGCTGCTCTCCGTCCTGTTGGTCCAACCATTCCAGCGCCTTACCGTGAATCAGGTCAGCCGAATATTGTGTACGTTTCTTGTAATCATCGCCAAACATCGGATAGTTGATATTAGCTTCCATCAGGATGCGTACAACTCCTGTGTCTCCTTCCTGTTTACTGTATCTGTTCAGAAAATTGGGATAATACAAATGAGCTTGAAACTGACATATATAACCATAGAATTCATCAATACCCCGTTTATCCGGTGTGGAACAAGAGCCTTCATAACCACCTGCCCACTTGCCGAAGACTCCTGTTGTATAACCGTTCTTCTTCATGATTTCAGGGAGAATGATATGATTTTCATCGTATGGTTCTTGACCGACAACGGTGAATTCGTCATTAATCCCATATTTCACGGTTGGAACTCCCTGCCAATACTCTTTATTTCCACGCACATGAGTGTGTCCCGTATGTTGCCCCGTCATCAGCGAAGCACGGGAAGGGGCGCTCACCGGACTACCAGCATAGGCTTGAGTAAACAGCATCCCTTCGGCTGCCATACGATCTATATTAGGCGTTTCAATGTATTTCTGTCCGTAGCACCCCAAATCCCCGTATCCCATGTCATCGCAGAGGATAAAGATAATGTTAGGTTTGGGATTCTTGTTTGCCGCATTAGCGCACAAAGCAACAGCAGCCAAGAAGCCTGTTCCTAAAGTTATACCTATCTGTTTCATGCTAAATATATTTTCTTATTTATTTCAACTTCCTTTCACCGCCAACACAGCGTAGCAACTTGTAGCCCTTAGCTTGTAGCTCGTAGCTTACTCACTTATTCTTCTCCCCGAAATCTTCTTGTTGCTGCTCCACTTCTTTCAGTCTTTGAGCATTCTGCACTTTCAGAATCCTCTCCTGCTCCAACTCCACAGCCGATTTTGCGGACGTTCCGGCAGACTGTAAAGAAGATGAACCGGCAATCAGCGCCGCATCTTTCTCCGAATAAACCAACGGATGAGCAGCAGGATAGCTTTCCAACTCCAAAACAGCACTTACAGGCATCTGCGAGCCTTCAAAGAGCACACTTGCCGTTACCTTTATCTTACCCGGCTTCAAGGTGGACTGTATCAGCACCGGAGCTGTCCCCCACTTCACCGGAGCAGGATTTGCCAGTATTCCGGCATCACCCAGAATACGTCCTTCACCTTCCACATGAAACTTCACATAGTAATTGTTCAAGCGTTTGATGTTCCCATTCTTATCGGCTATAGCAGCTACTACAGTAACAAAGTCGGAGCCATCGGCTTTCAGATTTACATTCTCATTGTCAACCCAGAGCAATACTTTCTCCGGACGACGGGCAGGGTGAACTTCGTGCGTAGCAACCACCTTGCCATCTATCAAACCTTCTGCCCGCAACAATACTTCATCCTGCTTTTTCTTCCGTGACATCGCTTTATCAACCATGAAATCGTAAACATCGGAGAAGGTTATAACAGGCGAAGGCATACCTTCTTTAACTACCGGTTTATTATAAGTATAAGTCTTTCCATCTTTCAAGAAGGTGAGGCGCACTTCATCGCAATTGGAATAAACAGTCACATCCTTGCCGGAAAACGGTGTCATTTCATGAGCGATATAAACCACCGGACCGGTTTCAAAAAGCCGCTCTTCTTTCCGGGGCGAACGCTGCGCCTTGAACATATAGTACGAATACTTGGGCTGGCGGAATACATCCATCAGTCCGCCATAAAATGGATCGGGATGATAGCCACGCTGATGGTCGAACGAATGCCACAGGCAGCCGCCCACATGTTGGCGGGGAGTGCGATAAAGGGCATCGTAGCAGGTATAAGTATAACTGGGATTTGCATAATGCTGTGCTTGGATAAGCATAGGTTGTTCTCCCCAATTGCGGGCTACACGACTGGGAGAGTTATGTGAGCTCCAGTCGTCTACATTGTCACCCCATTCACGGGTAAAATAGGTTATCTTAGGGTCAGCATCCTTGTCGCCCCACGACTTGCCATCGAAGGAGGGATGCGTGAAAAGTACCGGGAAATGCTCGCGTCCGCGTGCACCGCTATCACAACCGGAATAGCAGTAGGGATAAGGATACTCCTGGTCTACAATGTCACGGGTGTTCTTGGCAAAGTCTTCCGGATACCAGGTTTCATTGAGGATAGGTTCCCACATCCACACACAAGCATGGTTGCGGTCGCGTCGCACAAGGTTGCGGATATCACTGTATACACGTTGTGCAAATTCGGGAGCATCATTCCAGAACTGCCAGCCCGGAGTATTAACAATTACAAACAAACCGAGTTCATCGCATGCATCCATGAATGCCGGGTCTTGCGGACAATGGGCGTTACGGATTACTTTCATTCCGGCATCACGCAGTTTCTTGGCATCACGCCAATGAATACTGTTAGCCACGGCATTACCTACCACCGCAAAGTCCTGATGACGGTTAGCGCCAATCAACGGACTTTCATAAGGTTTACCATTCAGCCAGAAACCGTCCTTGCCCTTAAGCTCTACGCTACGGATGCCGATACGGCGGCGATAACCGTCCACCACATTACCTTCGCGGTCACGGATACGTACAATCAGATTATATAAGGTGGGAGTTTCCGGACTCCACAGTAATGGATTCTTTATTGTAATTTTATCTTGTGAAGTAACAGCCTTTCCCGGCCGTACTTGAACCTTATCATTCAAGAAAGCAACCTGTGTACCATCCGGTTGCTGCAATTCATATTCCACAATTCCGGCAAAAGTTTTACGGCTATCATTACGTAAGTGAGCTTTCAATAATACTTCAGCCGAAGTATCCGATACTTTATCATAAGCCACAAACAAGCCGCCGCCCGCTACTTCGTCCTCAAAATTCGGATCAGTAATAAAGACCGGATTATGAGCTACCAACCAGCAATCACGATAAATGCCACCGAAGTAGGTAAAGTCGAGCACATCCTGTGCCTTTCCGGGAGGATAGCTCGTATCATCGCTATTATCCGCCCACACGGCTATCACATTATCCTCTCCCCAGTTCAATACGTCAGAGATATCGACCACCACAGGCAGATAACCGCCAAAATGTTCAGTCAGCAACTTCCCGTTGACAAATACCTTGCTCTTTCCCATGATGGCTTCGAAGTGCAGGAAGAGTTTCTTCCCCTTCAAAGCATCCGCAGGGGTGAAGTGCTTACGATACCAGACTTCTCCCTGATAATTGATGCAACCACTGGCTTCTGTCGGCAAATATTCAATGCCATTGGGCAGAGAGACTACCGTCCATTCCGCATCATTAAAGTTCGCAGCTTCAGCACCCGCAACGGCTCCTTTATAAAAGCGCCAGGCAGGATTCATGGAAAACACTTCACGCCCGGAATTGGGCAGTTGGAAGAAACCGGCAGTAGAAAACTCGGGTTGATGAGATGCCTGCACAGCACAGCAGGGAATTAAGAATAAAGCGATCAGGATGAAATGAATGATTCTCTTCATAAGGATAGTATTATTTTAAGTATATAGATTGGAGCAATGACAATGTCTATAGCATCCGATACAAATGTAGGGCAAAACCCAGAAATACAATTACAATAATCGCTATTTTTAATCCAATTTTATCTAATCAGCCATTCATAGCCGGAATTTATTGACGGTATATGCTCTTCATCCTACAAAGCAGAACTAACTATGGGGATTAACCAACTCCATACCAAAACCGAATCCGAACCATACTTGCTCCGTAGTAAATTCAGTCAAAGGTACTTCTACACAGAGAAAGTACGGGATTGGTACGGAGCAAGTATGCCCCAGGTATAGTCCGGATACAAAACTAAGACTATAAAACCACCTCAATTCCCCACCCAAAAGGGCTTTCACCACTATGTTCATTATCAATGAAATAAACAATGAACAGGGTGTTGAAAACTTCTCTAAAAGTTTTTAGTTAAAACTTGTGGGGAATTGTGGGGAAATGTGTACTTTTACCGTCGCTTATTATAATAAGGTAGCATGATACGTTTTTTGGGCAATATAGAAGCGAAGACCGACGCTAAGGGACGTGTATTTATTCCCGCCGGTTTTCGGAGGCAACTGCAATCTGCTTCCGAAGAGAGACTCGTGCTGCGCAAAGACGTGTTCCAGGACTGCCTGGTACTCTATCCAGAAAGCGTTTGGTTCAAGACGCAAAACCAACTAAGGAAGCGCCTGAATAAATGGAACGCAAAACACCAAGAAATCTTCCGGCAATTTGTGAGCGATGCGGAAATCATGGTTCCCGATGGGAATGGACGCATCCTACTACCCAAACGCTATCTGCAAATGGCCGGCATACAGAGCGATGTACGTTTCATCGGTGTGGACAATACGATAGAAATCTGGGCGAAAGAGAAAACAGAACAACCCTTTATGAAGCCGGAAGAGTTTAGCGAAGCTTTGCAGGAAATCCTGGGAGACGAAGAGGATTGGGAAGAAGAAGAAGATGAGTGATTAACGATTAGCGATTAGGGATGAATGGGAAATGAAGAGTTGACATATCATGTACCGGTGTTGTTGATGCCGAGTGTGGACGGGATGAATATCCGACCGGATGGAACGTATGTAGACGTTACTTTCGGTGGCGGAGGACATTCACGGGAAATTCTGTCACGGCTGGGAGACGGCGGACGGTTGCTTGGATTCGACCAAGACGAGGATGCGGAACGGAACATTGTGGATAATCCCCACTTCATTTTTGTACGCAGCAACTTCCGATATCTGCACAATTTTCTACGTTATCACAACATTGAGGAAGTAGATTCAATACTGGCCGATTTAGGTGTATCCTCCCATCACTTCGATGACAGTGAAAGGGGATTTTCGTTCCGTTTTGACGGTGCATTAGACATGCGTATGAACAAGCGCGCAGGAGACACAGCCGCCGATATCATCAATACATATGATGAGGAACGGCTGGCTGACATCTTTTACCTATACGGTGAATTAAAGAACAGTCGCAAACTGGCATCTGTAATTGTGAAAGCACGTGCCGGACAGAAGATTACCACCATCGGTGAATTTCTGGAAATCATCAAACCGCTTTTCGGCCGCGAACGGGAAAAGAAAGAGTTAGCCAAAGTATTCCAGGCATTACGCATCGAAGTCAACCAGGAAATGGAAGCGCTGAAAGAGATGCTATATGCAGCAACCGAGGCTTTGAAACCGGGCGGACGATTGGTAGTAATTACCTACCATTCACTGGAAGACCGGATGGTAAAGAATATCATGAAAACCGGAAATGTGGAAGGTAAAATGGAAAAGGATTTCTTCGGAAATGTACAGACTCCATTCCGGTTGGTTAACAATAAAGTGATTGTACCGGACGATGCGGAAATAGAACGGAACCCGAGATCGAGAAGTGCAAAACTGAGAATAGCAGAGAAAAAGTGATGGTAAGATAATGAAGGATATGGAAGAAAAACAGGTAAACGAAAAAACAGAGAAAGCGAAGAAAGCCAAAAATCGCACATCTCTGAAAAACATTATTGGTGGCGACATTCTGGCTACGGATTTTTTTCGCCGTCAGACGAAGTTGCTCGTAATGATAATGCTGCTGATTATATTCTATATACACAATCGTTATGCTTGCCAGCAGCAAATGATAGAGATTGATAAATTGAAAAAAGAGCTGATTGACATCAAATACGATGCTCTTACCCGTAGTTCAGAATTAATGGAGCGGAGCCGGCAGTCACGTATCGAAGAGTATATTGCAAGTAAAGAGAGTGACTTGCAGACATCCACTCATCCACCGTATTTGATTAAGTAATTATAGAATCATTAAATTGTAGACAGATTTGGCAGTAAATAAGAAAAATATCATGACCCGCTACTTCTTTGTAGTCCTCGTAATGGGATTGCTGGGAATAGCTATTGTCGTTAAAGCCGCAGTCATCATGTTTGCGGAGCGACAGTATTGGCAGGATGTAGCCGACCGTTTCGTGAAAGAAAACGTGACGGTAAAGCCTAATCGTGGTAACATTCTTTCATCCGACGGCAAACTGATGGCAAGTTCCCTGCCCGAATATCGTATATACATGGACTTCAAGGCAGGAGGAGAAACCAAGGACACGATGTTGGTGAACCACATGAATGAAATATGTGAAGGGTTACATAAGATATTTCCTGATAAGAGTGCAGCTGAGTTCAAGTCACACTTACAGAAAGGGCGTAAAAAAGGTAGCCGGAACTATCTGATTTATCCGAGACGTATTTCATACATCCAGTACAAAGAAGCCAAGCGTCTGCCTGTTTTCAATCTGAACAAATACAAAGGCGGTTTCCACGAACAGGTATATAATCAGCGTAAAAAGCCGTTTGGCTCCTTGGCAGCCCGTACACTGGGTGACCTCTATGCAGATACTGCACAGGGGGCAAAGAATGGTATCGAACTGGCTTTTGACACTCTGCTGAAAGGACGTGACGGTATCACGCACCGCCAGAAAGTGATGAATAAATACCTGAACATCGTAGATATAGCTCCCGTAGATGGCTGCGACATTATCTCCACTCTCGATGTAGGTATGCAGGATATCTGCGAGAAAGCATTGGTGGATAAGTTGAAAGAAATCAATGCTACTGTAGGTGTAGCCATACTGATGGAAGTGGAAACAGGTGAAGTCAAAGCTATCGTCAACATGATGAAAGCTGGTGACGGCAACTATTATGAAATGCGTAATAATGCCATTAGCGATATGATGGAACCGGGGTCTACATTCAAGACGGCTTCTATCATGGTAGCCCTTGAAGACGGGAAAATTACTCCGGAGACGGAAGTAGATACCGGAAACGGTGTAATGATGATGTACGGTAGTAAGATGAGGGATCATAACTGGCATCGCGGTGGCTACGGGAAGATCAATGTAACCCGTATCCTGGAAGTTTCTTCCAATGTCGGTGTTTCGTACCTAATCGACAAGCACTACAAGGATAATCCTCAAAAGTATGTAGACGGGCTGAAGCGAATGAGCATTGACCAACCACTAAATCTACAAATCTCAGGTGAGGGAAAACCGAATATAAAAGGTCCGAAAGAAAGATATTTCGCCAAGACGACCTTACCATGGATGAGTATCGGTTACGAAACTCAGGTTCCGCCGCTCAACATCCTTACTTTCTATAATGCTATTGCCAATAATGGCACGATGGTGCGTCCTAAGTTTGTAAGAGCCGCTGTAAAAGATGGTGAGGTGATAAAAGAATATCCGACGGAGGTAATCAATCCGAAGATTTGCTCCGACCGCACCTTGACACAAATCCGCGATATTCTGGAAAAAGTGGTATCACAAGGATTGGCGAAACCGGCCGGAAGCAAACAATTCTCCGTAGCTGGGAAAACGGGTACGGCACAGGTATCCCAGGGTTTGGCAGGCTATAAGTCAGGACGGGTGAATTATTTGGTAAGTTTCTGCGGTTACTTTCCGGCAGAAGCACCGAAGTACAGTTGTATTGTTTCTATCCAGAAACCGGGACTTCCTGCCTCAGGTGGTTTGATGGCCGGTAGTGTATTCGGAAAGATTGCCGAAAGAGTGTATGCTAAAAATCTGCGGTTTGATATCCGCAGTGCAATAGATAGCACAAGCAATGTCATTCCTCCGGTAAAAGCAGGAGAAATGAATGAAGCATTGCAGGTGTTGGATGGGCTGAATGTTCCGGTACAAAAGCAGTTCTCTCCCAAGAAAGGGAAAGAAGCATGGGGACATACGCAGGAGTCCCCTAATGCAGTTATTCTGCAGGCCAAGGAGGGAACAAGCTCAAATACAGTTCCCAACGTCATAGGAATGGGAGCGAAAGATGCTGTTTACTTATTGGAAAGCAAAGGACTGAAAGTCAGAATAAGCGGTATAGGAAAGGTAAAGAATCAATCGATACCGGGTGGTAACCGCGTTGTGAAAGGTCAAACCATAGTTTTGACACTTCGTTAAACTATTAAGAATATACATTATATATAATAAAGTATGATATTAAGTGAATTACTGAAAGCAATACAACCGATACAAATTATCGGAAGTACGGAGACGGAAATAACGGGGGTAAATATCGACTCCCGTCTGGTGCAAGCCGGACATCTGTTCATGGCTATGCGCGGTACCCAGACTGACGGGCATGCTTACATTCCCGCTGCCATTGAGAAAGGTGCCGTCGCAGTGCTTTGCGAAGATGTGCCTGAAGAAAAGAAAGAAGGCATCACCTATATCCAGGTGAAAGACAGCGAAGAAGCTGTTGGTAAAATAGCCACTACTTTTTACGACGACCCAACCTCCAAAATGGAATTGGTAGGCGTAACCGGAACAAACGGAAAAACCACCATCGCTACCTTATTATATAATACATTCCGTTATTTCGGTTACAAGGTAGGACTGATCTCTACAGTCTGCAACTATATAGATGATCAGGCAATCCCAACTGAACATACCACCCCCGACCCCATCACCCTAAATCAGTTGCTGGGACAGATGGCAGACTCCGGGTGCAAATATGTCTTTATGGAAGTAAGTTCACATTCCATTGCCCAGAAACGCATCAGTGGTCTACGCTTTGCAGGGGGAATCTTTACCAACCTGACACGTGACCACCTGGACTACCACAAGACTGTGGAAAACTATCTCAAAGCCAAGAAGAAATTTTTCGATGATATGCCGAAAGGTGCTTTCAGTCTGACTAATCTGGATGACAAGAACGGACTCGTCATGACCCAGAACACACGTTCCAAAGTATATACTTATTCCTTGCGTAGCCTCAGCGACTTCAAGGGCAAAATATTGGAATCTCATTTTGAAGGGATGTTGCTCGACTTCAACAACCATGAACTGGCCGTACATTTCATTGGTCGTTTCAATGCTTCAAACTTGCTGGCAGTATTCGGTGCAGCCGTATTGCTTGGAAAGAAGGAAGAAGACGTACTCGTTGCACTCAGTCCCCTGCAACCTGTGGCCGGACGCTTCGATGCTGTACGTTCACCCAAAGGTATCACTGCCATTGTGGACTATGCACACACACCGGACGCTCTCATCAATGTTCTGAATGCCATTCACGGCGTACTCGAAGGAAAAGGGAAAATAATTACTGTAGTAGGTGCAGGCGGCAACCGAGACAAAGGTAAACGCCCCATCATGGCAAAAGAGGCGGCCAAAGCAAGCGATCGTGTTATCATCACTTCGGACAACCCCCGCTTTGAAGAGCCGCAAGATATCATCAATGATATGCTTGCCGGATTGGATAAAGACGACATGCAGAAGACCATCAGCATTGCCGACCGGCGCGAAGCTATCAAAACAGCATGTATGCTGGCGCAGCCCGGTGATGTTATTCTTGTAGCCGGAAAGGGCCATGAGAACTATCAGGAAGTCAAAGGAGTTAAACATCATTTTGATGACAAAGAAGAGTTAAAGGCGATAATGTTTTAAAGTGATAAAGTGGTAGAGTGATATTACTTTAACACATTATCACTTTACCACACTATCACACTAAATAGTTGATTTATGTTATACTACTTATTTCAATGGCTGGACAAATATAACATTCCCGGTGCGGGCATGTTTGGCTATACATCATTCCGGGCTCTGATGGCAATCATTCTCGCATTGCTCATCTCAAGTATCTGGGGTGACCGTTTTATAGACTTGCTGAAACGGAAACAAATTACAGAGACCCAACGTGATGCCAGCATCGACCCGTTCGGAGTGAACAAAGTGGGTGTACCAAGTATGGGAGGTGTCATTATTATTGTGGCCATTCTCATTCCATGCCTATTGCTGGGTAAACTGAGCAATGTCTATATGATATTGATGCTGATTACCACAGTATGGTTAGGATCGCTGGGCTTTGCCGATGATTACATCAAAATCTTTAAGAAAGACAAAGAAGGTTTGCACGGGAAATTCAAAATTATCGGCCAGGTAGGTTTAGGACTGATTGTAGGCCTGACACTTTACCTGAGTCCACAGGCAGTTATCCGCGAGAATATTGAAGTAAAGAAACCAGGACAGGAAATGGAGGTCATCCATGCAGGGCAAGACATTAAGTCCACGCAGACTACGATTCCGTTCTTTAAGAGCAATAACCTGGATTACGCAGACTTTGTGGGTTTCTTAGGTGAGCATGCACAAACTGCCGGTTGGGTTTTATTCGTAATCATTACTATATTCGTAGTAACAGCTGTCAGCAATGGCGCCAATCTGAATGACGGAATGGACGGCATGGCAGCGGGAAACTCAGCAATCATAGGCTTGGCATTAGGGATTTTAGCCTATGTATCGAGCCACATTACGTATGCCAGTTACCTTAACATCATGTATATCCCCGGATCGGAGGAACTGGTAATTTTCATTTGTGCCTTTATCGGTGCATTGATCGGTTTTCTGTGGTACAATGCATATCCTGCACAGGTATTCATGGGCGATACGGGCAGTTTGACGATTGGTGGCATCATTGCCGTGTTTGCCATTATCATACACAAAGAGTTACTTATACCTATTCTTTGTGGAGTGTTCCTGGTAGAGAACTTGTCCGTCATCCTGCAACGATTTTATTACAAAGCCGGAAAGAGAAAGGGCGTTAAGCAAAGGTTGTTCAAGCGAACTCCCATTCACGACCATTTCCGTACTTCCATGAGTCTGATAGAACCGGGGTGCACAGTGAAGTTCACAACGCCGACCAAGCTGTTCCATGAATCAAAGATTACAGTCCGCTTCTGGATTGTGACGATTGTATTGGCAG
>OFGQ01001793.1_pt1 | contig 13433 bp, 15 predicted proteins | sample 1521791 | NCBI WGS metagenome assembly OFGQ01 (sample SAMEA3504116, study PRJEB24116) | mouse gut metagenome | biome: mouse gut; feature: mouse-associated habitat; material: faeces | place: Denmark | collected 2011 | reverse complement strand
AACTGCCAGTCTGGCTATATAGAGGCATTTTTGGAAAATACAGGGCTTGGCGCTTGTATTAGAGATTTCACATGTCCTGGGGATACGGGGCAATTAAAAGGCGATAATATCAGGATTATCATGGAGAGAAACGGAATCGAGAGTGCGGTATATGTAGGTGATACCCAAGGGGATGCAGATGCCTGTAAAAAAGCAGGGATTCCGATGATATATGCGGCATATGGCTTCGGAGATGTGAAGGGCGACTATGTGACCATTCATTCTTTTGATGAGTTACTCCGTCTTAACTTTGATAAGCTCTAGGTGATTGGGGGATAAGATGGATTTATTACACGCTAAGAAAGTATTTGAACAATATCTGGACGGATATGACAGAGAGGATGATAAGGTTCGGCTTAAGATTGTGCATACCTATGGGGTAGCAAAATGCAGCCGCCAGATTGCAGAACGGATGCAGCTTCCCAAAGAAGAACAGGAATTGGCGCAGTTAATCGGACTTCTTCATGATATCGGAAGGTTTGAACAGTTGAAACGCTTCGACAGCTTCGAGCCGGATACCATGGACCACGCAAGTTTTGGCGTTCGGATACTTTTTGAGGAGGGATTAATCCGGAATTTTGTGAAGGAGGATACCTTTGATGAGGTAATCCGGACAGCGATTGCAAAGCATAGTGATTTTCGGCTTCAGGGGATTACCGATGACCGGACATTGAGGCATGCTCGAATTATCAGGGACGCTGATAAGCTGGATAACTGCCGCGTGAAGCTGGAGGACACCATAGAGACTATATTGGGGGTTACGGCAAGGGAAGTAGGAGAGACGGCGATAAGTGGTGAGATTTTAGAACAGTTTAAAAGAAAAGAGTCCATCCTTTCCTCTGCCAGAAGGACAAAGATGGACTATTGGCTGTCTTATCTGGCGTATTTTTTTGACATTAATTATAAGGTGTCTATGGACATGATACGGGAAAATGATTACATAAAGCGGCTGATTCGCAGGATTCCTTATTCTAATCCTCAGACTAAGGTACAGATGGGAGAGGTTGAAGAAATGCTTTTAAGATATGCCGAAGAATTTACACAATGAAACTTAAGAGACTGATAAGAAAGGAATTCTGACTATGTGGGTAGCGGATAACTGGAAAGATTATGAGATTATAGACTGCAGCAAAGGAGAGAAACTGGAACGTTGGGGAACGTATCTGCTGATTCGTCCGGACCCGCAGGTGATTTGGGATACGCCCAGGAGTGTACGGGAGTGGAAGCAGAGAAACGGACATTATCACCGAAGTCAGAAGGGCGGCGGCGAATGGGAATTCTTCCAATTACCGGAGCAATGGCAGATTCATTACCGCAATCTGACTTTTAACCTCAAACCCTTTAGCTTTAAGCATACCGGCTTATTCCCGGAGCAGGCGGCCAACTGGGACTGGGTTTCGGATAAGATTCGCCATGCAGGGCGTAAAGTCAAGGCGCTGAACCTATTTGCCTATACAGGCGGCGCGACTCTTGCGGCTGCCGCTGCCGGCGCCAGCGTGACCCATGTGGATGCGTCTAAAGGTATGGTTGCCTGGGCAAAGGAGAATGCAGCCTCCTCTGGTCTGTCGGATAAGCCTGTCCGCTGGCTGGTGGACGACTGTGTGAAGTTTGTAGAACGGGAGATACGCAGAGGGAATCATTATGACGGAATTATTATGGACCCACCATCTTACGGCAGAGGGCCAAAGGGTGAAATATGGAAGATTGAGGATGCCATTCATCCATTAATTAGGCTATGTGCAAACCTGTTATCGGACAGCCCTTTATTCTTTCTCGTCAATTCTTATACAACGGGGCTGGCGCCGTCTGTGCTTACTTATATGCTTGGTGTAGAGCTTGAGAGATACCAGGGTACGGTAACGTCTCAGGAGATTGGGCTTCCTGTGAGCAGTACGGGACTTTGCCTTCCCTGTGGGGCTTCTGCAAGATGGGAGCGGTAATGGCAATAAAAGAGGGGATGTTGCTTAATGCATCACCCCCTTGCCTAATCTGTATACTTAGAACTCTATTCCTCGGCCCATGGCATCCTTAAGGTAAGTGACTACCTCCTCCAGCTTATGAACCATCTCCATTTTTTCTTCCCATTCTTCCCCGTCCATGTCCTTATTCACCAGACATTGCTGAATATGTTTTACTTCTTTAATTAAATCGCCTGTCATTGTCATTTCCCCCTTTTTGCTAAAATACTCTGGGCATACCGTGATGCACGCCTCTTCGAGGCTGGCGGGCTTCATCCGACAAAGTACGCCTTCTGATTATAGTATACCACATTTCTCCATCATTTGAATATCTAACTATAAATTCCTCTGCAAAAATCTTCCACGTATCTGCAAAGGGTTTCCTCCACCTCTGCCGCCTGTGCCCTGGTCTGTGGATTGGAGTAGGGAATCCGCCCAAGCAGCCGGGCTACGTAATTATTTTCCCGAATCATCTCCATGGATACTCTGTAATTAATGTCGAAAAAATATGCCATATAAGACAGCCAGTAATCCATCTTCGTCTTTCTGGTGGAGGCGAGTATGGATTCTTTTCTTCGGAACTGTTCCATTACTTCCGGACTGACCGTGGTCTTCCCTACTTCGCTTGCGGATACGCCCAGCATAGTTTCCATCGTGTCTTCTAATTTCACACGGCAGTTATCCAGCTTATCGGCGTCCCGGATGATACGGGCATGCATCCCTTCCCGGTCGTCTCCCGCTCCCTCCAGCCGATAATCGCTATGTTTTGCGATTGCCGTGCGAATGATTCCATCCCATCTGTCATCCTCCACAAAATCACGTATCATTCCCTCGTCAAACAAAATCTGCACGCCAAAAGCGGCATGATCCATTGTGTGCGGCTCAAAGCTGTGAAACCGTTTTAACTGTTCAAATCTTCCGATATCGTGCAGTATCCCAATCAGTTCCGCAAGTTCCTGGTCCTCCTGGTCAAGTCCCATCCGCTGTGCAATCCTGCGGCTGCATTCTGCGACGCCATAGGTATGTACAATCTTTAACCGGATCTTATCATCTTCCCTGTCGTAACCGTCCAGGTAACGTTCAAATTCTTTCTTTGCATGTTGTAAATCCATTTTCTTATGTCTCCTATTCTGCAGGAAGTTTTATTTCTACCTTGTAAATACATATATTTGATTTCTTCTTTGACTATATCGGTTTTGCACAGTATAATATTATGAGAAACTTTCATTCCGGTACGCCAGTAAAGTTTTGAAACAATGGAGGTAAACTATCTTGAATATGAATTTTAACCAGATTGCCATGATCCAAAAGCTGAAAGGATGTATGGACCGTTTCCGTATGAACCATCCGAAATTTCCCTTATTCTTAAATGCCGTTTCTCAGGATGCACTAATTGAGGGGGCAGTGGTAGAAATCACCGTTACTACGCCCCAAGGCAAGAATTATTGCTCGAACCTCAAACTGAAACAGGAAGACCTGGAATTCATCGAATGTTTAAAGGTGCTGAGGCAGAGCTGACGCGGTCACTGCTTCCCACCGTGCTTTGTGCAGATATCATTCAGGCTTTACGCCGTGCTTTGCGCAGATATCATTCAGGCAGCAGCGGTCGCAGTATGGCTTCGTCCTTGCCGTACAGACATCCCGCCCGTGATAGACAAGTCGATGGCAGAAATCGCTTCCTTCTTCGGGTGGGATGAGCTTCCACAGCGCCATCTCTACCTTTTTAGGCTCCTTAATCCCATCTACAAGACCCATGCGGTTTACCAGACGGATGCAGTGGGTGTCCGTCACAATCGCCGGTTCTCCGAATACGTCGCCCATAATCAAGTTGGCGCTCTTGCGTCCCACGCCCGGCAGTTTCAGCAGGGCATTGAAATCCTTAGGTATCTTGCCGCCGTATTCTTCTTTCAGCATCTTCATGCATGCGCTGATATCTCTTGCCTTACTCTTTCCAAGTCCGCATGGTCTAACAATTTTCTCTATATCTTCCGGCTCTGCCGCCGCTAATGCGTCTACATCCGGGTATTTTTCATACAGTCCCTCTACCACAACGTTTACCCTTGCGTCTGTACACTGGGCTGCCAGACGGACACTGACCAGTAATTTCCATGCCTGGTCGTAATCCAGGGTACAGCCTGCATCCGGGTATTCCTTCTTTAACCGTTCTATAATCTCCAACGCAAGTTTCTTCTTTGTCATGCTTCCTCCTTGTGTTTCTTAATCTTAGTATTTTTCTTAATCTTGATATTTTCTTATGAGTTCTAAATTCTTGTATTCAATGATTATAGCATCTTCATTGTAACATTCCAACTATTTCATTAATATCATTTTAAGAATCTTTCGATTTGTTTAAGGGAATGAACATATTTTAGACACATTTTTCCTTTATACTAGGAGACAGATAGTTGAAGAACATATCAACTATCTTCCCCCCTCACAAAGTATAGCACCTCGGGATTTATCCCGGGTGCCGCACTTTACTCTCATTCCTTTTAGATAACTATAACTACAACGAGAACCCCACAATTCATTGGATTGTGGGGTTCTTGCTGTCTTTGATGATACTAAAATACTATACCTTAATATATCGTGTTGCCCTCGATTCGCCGATTCGTTTTATCGTACCATTTTTCACCATAGCGCCAAGAACAGCTTCAACGGTAGTTGGACTTACATCAGGAAGAACCTTGCATATCTCCACTTGGGAAAGCGGCATCAGACTATTTAATATCGCAGCCTCAACACGGGCTTTCTTCGTAATCTTTTTTCCGTGAACAACAGCGAAACGTTTCCGGATACATGAACCCTCCTTCCACGAAAAAAGCACCAGCCATTCCCGACTGATGACTTCCCTGAATCTAAAAATAAACTTTCAAAAACCGAAACTATCCCTCCAGCTTCATATACAAAAGAGGATATGGGTTCCCCTGCTCATCATAATCCGTCCGTTTAAACACCCGAAACCCCATACGCTCATAAAACCCTTTTGCCTGCGGGTTCTGCTCATTCACCGCCAGTTCATTGACACCATAAGTATCCATCCCATATCCAATCAGCGCCTTCCCAAATCCCCTGCCCCTGTGCTTCTCTTTTCGCTTCTGCTGTTTCAGCCTAAACATCCGCCGTTTCTCGGCTTCCGTCTACTCCCTGCCGGCTCTGGCACATCCGAAAGATGCACGTTGCGTTTTTATCTTTGCTGTTTATATTTTCATCAGGATAAACTCCCGCTAAAAACCAATATTACATTTTCGGCATAGATGCGGTATAGTATCCTAATTTATGGAAATTATACCACTCTGATACCTTTTCTTCACTTGCTACATTTAAAGCAAGCAAAAGCTCTTTTGCAAACTCCATAGGTGCCGTACCATTTGCCGTAATGATATTTTTATCCCTGACCGCCTGTTTTGCAATATACTTTGTTTCTCCTGTATAAACTGATCCCGCCCATTGCTTCAGATCATTCATATCGTTACTCGTATGCGTTACGTCATTTAAGACACCAACTGTACCCAAAAAAGCAGAAGCATCACAAATACCGCCTAATATCTTACCCTTTTGATAACATTCCTCTACAAGAGCTTTCATCTGCCGTGCATTTTCTTCTCTCCATGTCATCCCTCCAATCAAGATCAAAGCTTCATAGTCCTGTGGAACAGATGCAATATCATAATCAGGCAATACTCGGAAGCCTCCTATGGACTGGACAGAATCCTTTGACAACGATACCGTTTTTATATCATACTGCTCTTGTCCTAACATGGTTATTGCAGATGATATATATGCAGCTTCCCAATCCGCATACTGCTGTAAGAGTACAAATAAAACTGTTTTTTTCATGCTGTCTTCTCCTTCACAGATTTCTCCATACCATTATACAAGACATCCCTCCAAAAAGCACCCGTTATTTTCTAAAATTCTTTCAGCGTAAACGACACCTTCCAAAGCCCTTTATAAGACGTATCCTTCATCTCCAAAGTCTCCGTATCAAAATACTCCACGGAAACCTTCTTCCTCTGCTTAAACCCCGTCAGCACTTTCATCCACTTCGGAGAAACCGAAAAACTCACCGCAATAGACACCACCCCCAGCCTTACCACATCCCTCTGGGTAGTCCCCGACTTCACCTCGTCCAACATCTCCCCCGCCCTCTGCATCTCCTTTACTGTCCCCAATCACAATCGTCATTGGATTGTGGAGCATCATTATGCCCACCGGGGACATCCGAACCTCCGTCCCCGCCATGTCAATCACAAACGCCGGCGAAGCCGCCAGAGCGTCCACCTTCACCCTCACGTCCCCCTTATACTCCATCAGCATGTTATAAATCTGCGCCGCCGCAAACACGTCCCCGCCCGGAGAATTGATCCAGACCGTGATATCCCCCATCCCCGCATCCAGCTCCTTCCGGAACAGCGCCGGCGTCACCTCGTCCCCGTACCAGGTCTCATCCGAAATCTCCCCGTTCAATACCAAGGTTCTCTCCCCGTCCGTCTCATTCCGTATCCAGTTCCAAAACTTCCGCTTCATCCCTGCACCTCACTTTCCGCTTCTTCCAATACTTCCCACCGATTCTCATAAACCAGCGAACAAAAAAGCCAGCAGATACATTCACCTGCCAGCTCCCAAAACACCTTTATCCAGCTATTATGCTTTTATGCTTTTATACCTTTATGCCTTTATGCTTTCATCTTCCCATACCTCACAGCCCCAATCCGGAGCCTCCTTGCCGAAACTGCCTCCCGTCCGGCGGCTCCTGCTCCTGCATGTTCTTCCCCGCAAACAGCCCTGCATCTTCCAGCTTGCACAGATTCCCGTTCACCAGGTACAGATCCCCGCCTTCCTCCGCCGGGATCGGGTTCATGTCCTCCATCTCCCTGATATCATTCGCAGACAGCCACCCATTCTGCCGCCCCACAGAATACCCAGTCATACGGCTCTGGTAATCCCCACGCAGAAGCCCGTCCACGTTCAGCTTCACGAAATACTCCCGCTTCTCCTGGGGCAGCAGGAGCGCCTTCTGTAAAGACTGCTCCCACCGGATCACCCATGGGTCCAACGTATACTTCACGAACTCCAAAGACTGCTGCTCAATATTGCTAAAGCTGCTCTTATCCAGATCCCCCACCATATGCGGCGGAATCCGGTACAGCCTGGCGATCTCGTCCACCTGGAACTTCCTGGTCTCCAGAAACTGCGCCTCCTCCGGCGGAATCCCAATCTGCTGGTACTTCATGCCCTCTTCCAGAACGGCAACCTTCCCCGCATTCTTAGAGCCCCCGTAGACAGCGTGCCAGCTCTCCCGCACCTTCGCCGGGTCCTTCAACACCCCCGGATGCTCCAGCACGCCGCCCGGCGTGGCCCCGTTCTCAAAGAACCCCGCCCCGTATTCCTCACAGGCCAGCGTCATCCCCACCGCATTCTTCGCCATGGCAATGGGAGAATACCCCACCAGCCCGTCAAACCCAAGCCCGGGGATATGCAGCACATCCTCCCGCGGAAGATACACCCTGCCGTACTCCCCAAAGTTCGGGTTCTCATCACTGTACCGGTTATAGACATAATAAAGCTCCCCCTTACCGTCCCGGTCAACCTCCACCTTGTCTGGCAGCAGCGGGTACAGCCCCAGCACCCGGCCCCCGCCGTCCCGTATGATCTGCGCATAGGCATTCCCCCAGATCAAAAGATGGCTCATAAGCGTCTCCCGGAACACAAAAGAAGTCATCTCCGGGTTCGGCTCGTCATGCAGGAGATGATACAAAGGATGGTCATACACCCGCTCCTTCCCCCTCCCCGCATACCGGTACAAATGCACCGGCAGAGACGCCACAGCCTCCGCCAGAATCCGCACACAGGAATAGACCGCCGTAGTCTGCATGGCCGTCCGCTCATTCACAACCTTCCCACTGCTGCTCCGCCCAAACAAAAAGGAATAAGCCGTACTCCCGTAACTGTCCCTCGGCTTATCCCTCGCCCCCCTGATACCCAAAATTGATGCCAGCTTCATAAACACCTCCTAAAAATACGCATAAAAAAAGCACCTCCGAAGAGATGCCATTTCATGTAATCATTTCAGTCCTTATAAATATTTTTCCCAAATTCATATGCTTCCTGTAAGTACCCCGTCTTATCAATCTGCGGCTTCCCGTTCGTGTCCCCGCAGCCACCGGCCAACAGCATACCCCTGTCACGGAAACCGATATAATTCACAACCGCAAACTGATAATAAGACACCGCCTGCTCAAAAGTCCAGAAAAATTCATCCGCCGATGTCATAAGCAGCGCACTGTCCTTCACCGGATACCTCTCATACCGTCCATATGGCGGATCAGAATCTTCCTCCGCAATACAATAAAACCTCTCAATAAAAGCCTTCAACTTAGAAGATATCGTCCAAAAATAAAGAGGCGACGCAAACACAACCAAATCCGCCCCCTTAATCTTCGGAACCAGCCCATTGAAACCGTCCTTCTGTACACACGGCTTCCCATACCTGCAAGCATTACACCCCAGACAGCCCCTCACCTCCGTTTTCATCAGCGACACCTTCTCCACAGAATGCCCCGCTTCCTCCGCTCCTTTCATAAACGCATCCACAAGCTGCGCCGTATTCCCTTTCGGGCGGCCACCGCCCATCACAACCAAAATCTTCTTCATTAAACAATCCTCCTGCCTATTTAATAAAAAAGCTCAATATGACTATATTTATTCTCCGTTTTCTGATACATTTTCAAAATCAGCCTCATCAATTTCTATTACCTCATCTTCCTTCTCACCCTTTACTGAAAAATCGCCTTTCAGAAACCATTTATAGGCACGGTCAGCAATAACCTTAGTTTCCACTAAATCCAAGCCCCCGCCAACCACAGCACCTACACCCGGAAGAAGTTTTCCTAAATTGACAATTCCCTTTGTGCCGAACTTTGTAATAAACCTGAATCCTACCTTTTGATTTATCTTCGTCAATACTTTCCCTGGTATCTTCTTAATAAGTCCGTTGGCAAATTTCACACCGAATTTTATTCCTGCCTGCTTAACCAAACTATTCACCGCAACACCAGCAAGACAGGCGTAAACAAAAGTCTGTGTCTGATCGCTGTTTAATTCATAGCCTGCCATATATGCAACACAGGCTATCATACGCATCTGCACATAAATTACACTCCCCACGTTGGCCGGAATTGCAACCGGCATAGTAATAAATCCTCCAAATCCAGTTATAACTCCTGACGTTGTACACTTTGCCACCTGGTTTCGCAGCATTGCCCGGCACGCCTCTTCTGTTGTATTATGTTTTTTCAAATAATCACCAGCCATATCCTTAACACTTGGACTGACTTTGGGTATACCACTTAAACATTTCTCATAACAAGAATCCAAAAGATTCATGATATCTTCCTGTGTCATTACATGCTTTTTCTCTTTAGCCCCCATTACTCAAATCCCTTTCAGCAAATCCTGTTTTCTGTCATCCAGTATACCAGAAACCCGCCAACATTAAAAGGACAAAATCCCCCTCTCATCATACACGCTCCCCGTGCTCCCGCCATTCCGCACCGCCCGGTCAAGCGCCATAACCGCCGCCACCGCGCCGTCAATCTTCTCCGTGGACTTCTCCTTGTCCGGCTTGATATTCCCCGCCGGGTCCGTCCGCACAAAAATATTGTCCATCATCCACCGCAGCACCGGATGCCCGCCGTGGGCAACATTCCTCTCCAGCACCAGCTCCATCAGCCTCTTTGTAGGCGGCGACATATCCTTGAACCCCTGCCCGAACGGGACCACCGTAAACCCAAGCCCCTCCAGGTTCTGGACCATCTGCACCGCTCCCCACCGGTCAAAGGCAATCTCCTTTATGTGGAACCTCTTCCCCAAATCCTCTATAAAACTCTCAATAAACCCATAATGGATCACATCCCCCTCCGTAGTCTCCAGGAACCCCTGCTTCTCCCACACATCATACGGCACATGGTCACGCCGCACCCTCCGCGCCATGTTTTCCTCCGGTATCCAGAAATACGGCAGGAACACATACTTCTCCGTATCGTCCCTGGGCGGAAACACCAGCACAAAAGCCGTGATATCAATAGAGCTAGACAAATCCAGCCCTCCGTAACACTCCCGCCCCAGAAGCTCCCCCTCGTCCACCGGGAAAGCACAGGCATCCCACTTCTCCATCTGCATCCACCGTGTAGACTGCTTCACCCACTGGTTCAGCCGAAGCTGCCGGAAAATATTTTCCTCCGCCGGATTGTCCCTGGCACTCATACACGCATTTCGCACCTTGTCAATATCAATGGTATGCCCCAAAGACGGGTTCGCCCGGTACCACACTTCCTCCGAAGTCCAGTCCGCATCATCCTCCGCCCCGTAAATCACCGGATAAAACGTGGGGTCCGCCTTCCGCCCGCACAGAATATCCTCCGCCTTCTGATGCTGCTCAAAACAAACCGAATGCCGGTCCGTCCCCGCCGTAGTGATCAGGAAGAACAAAGGCTGTGTCCTGGCATCCCCGGAGCCCTTCGTCATCACGTCAAACAATTCCCGGTTCGGCTGGCTGTGCAGCTCGTCAAAAATCACCGCATGGACATTCAGCCCATGCTTCGTGTACGCCTCCGCAGAAAGCACCTGGTAAAAACTGTTCGTCGGCTTATACACCAGCCGCTTCACCGACATCACCGGCTTGATCCGCTTCTTCAACGCCGGACACTGCTCCACCATGTCCACCGCCACGTCAAACACAATGGAAGCCTGCTGCCGGTCCGAAGCGCACCCATACACCTCCGCGCCCCACTCATTGTCCCCGCAGGTCATATAAAGCGCCACCCCCGCCGCCAGCTCCGACTTCCCGTTCTTCTTCGGAATCTCCACATAGGCCGTATTATACTGCCGAAACCCGTCCTCCTTCACCGTCCCGAACACGTCCCTGATAATCGTCTCCTGCCACGGCAGCAGGTCAAACGCCTGCCCCCGCCATCTCCCCTTCGTATGTTTCAGGCAGCGAATAAACTCCACAGCCCTCTGCGCCTTCGCCTCGTCAAACACTATCCTCCGCCTCCCTTGAACAACAGGATCTCCATAGCGTCGCTCTCCTTATCCTCCCCGGCATCCGCCACGATCCGGCTCCGGGAAGAAGGCGTAAGCCCGAACTGCTCACAGAACCGGTTCATGATCTTCAGGTAAGTCTGCGCAATGGACACCTGCGGGACCTGCTGGCAGTACCCCGAAGGCGTCTCCATGATTGCCCCATGCTCGGAAATATATTCCTCCGCTTCCTTCCACCTGGCATACGCCTGGCAGTACCCCGCAAAAGCCGCCATGTCAATCTCCGTCAGGATACCAAGCCGCTCCATCTGCTTCGCCATCCGCTTCCATTCCTTCTTCGCCTCCGCTTCCAGCCACGCCGGACACCTGGGGGCCTTCTTCTCCGGCTTCGGCTCCCCTGCATTCAGCCCCCGCTTCCCAGGGTTCCCCTCCAGCACCTTCACCGCCGTAGGCTTCGGCTTCCGCCCTCTCTGTGCCACCGCACTCACCTCCCTCCGTACCAGCTCACGCACCTTTTAATTCAGAAAATCAAAATCCTCATCAGGCCCCGCCCCGGAATCCCCGGACAGACCTCCTGCCATATCCCCAAAATTCTCCCATGCCATGTCCCGCACAGTATTATCAACGTTTCCCCGTATCTCTTCTTCCGCAGCATCCACAAAGTCTTCCCACGCTGTCCTCTGCACAGAATCGCCAAAGTCCTCCCATGCCGTATCCCGTATAGAGCCGCTGAAATCTTCCTGCAAAATCCCTCGGTCAGAATCACTAAAATCCTCCCACGCCGTCCCCGGCACAAAGCCATCAGCGCCTTTCCATTCAGCCTCCCGCACGGAATCCCCGAACTCTTCCCACACAGCCTCCGTCTGCGCCAGAAGCTCCCGGCTCTCCGGCAGTGCCATGGCGACCGCATAAGCCACCGTCGCCGTGACCGCATTCCCGGCCTGCTTATAAAGCTGTGTCTCCGAATTGACAGCCGCCGCCCGCTCATACAGCTCATCCGGGAACCCCTGCAGGCGGAAGCACTCACGGGGCGTCAGCCTCCGTATCTTCCCGCACTTCGTTACCGTCCCCATCATGCACCCCGTATCCAGTGTCTGCGAACAGCCTTTCCCAACCCGGCCCCGCCTGGAACCGCTTCTCGGATATGACAGCACAATCCCGTCTCCGGGACGCGCCATATCATATCCCTGTTTCGTGGCATTGCGGACAGGCAGCGCCGTCTCTGCACCCTCGAACACCTCTTCCGGCAGGTACACCCCATGCTGATCCTGCGCCGTCAGCGTGAACATTGGCTCCCCGGCCTCCTTCATCCGCCTCCCGTTCTGCCGCTTCTCCACCCGGTCCGGCGTCAGCACAGCCCTGGCTTCTGATACACTGCCGCCCTTATCTTCTGATACCGCATCCCCAGCCTCCAAGACCCCAGAATTGCCATAATTCGTAAGCCCGCCATTATACTGTGCCACCAGGCACCGGGCAACCTCTGTAACCTTCGGATGGTTCAGCGTCTGGTCAATAAAAATCTTTCCGCCCTGTCCGCTTTCAGACGTAACCGTAGGGGCAAGCCCCCTGGCATCATAAATGCGTCCATTCATCCCCTGCCCGCCCGGATTCACATTCCCCACGCAGTACAGCCCGGTCTTCGCGCCCATGCCCCCGCCGTTCGCTCCGATACTCACCGAAACCCCGGACTGGTCATACACCCGGTATCCCTGCATCCCGCCTATAACCTCTTTAAGAGCTCCGCCGTCTTCTCCGGTGACAGGTAATATTTCCCGTCCACCTCTGCTTCTAAGAACTGCGATAAGGAATACCCTCTCCCGGTTCTGCGGGACTCCGAAGTCTTTAGAGTTAAGCACCTGCCACCGCACGTCATACCCTGCTTCGTCCATTTCAGAGAGAACGGCGGCAAAATCGAATCCTGCATTGACTGATAACAGGTTCTTAACGTTCTCAACAAGTAGGTATGTGGGCTTATCACCTTCCTCTTTGCCTTTGATGAGGTCAATAATGCTGTAATAGATCCCACTTCGCTTCCCTCTAAGCCCCCGCTGCTTCCCTGCGATGGAGATATCCTGGCAGTTGTGGGCTGCCAGCCCTCCTGCTGTGTATGAATTGTCATCTTCCACCTCCATGTTGTAGACATATCCGTCAAACGGGACCCTCCTGCTGCCCCTGAACCGGCACCAGACATACCCGTCCATAAAAAAAGAGCCGTCCCTGTCAGACCGCCCTTCCTTAAACCTCACCGTATAAAAATCATGCTGCCGTACCGTCCTGCCCTCGATCACGCAGGTCTCCGGCATCTCATTTCTGTAAACCGCACAGGGCATACGGTACGCCTTATGCACACAGTCCCGTATTCCATAAGCAAGCTCCCTGGAAATCGTGGAT
>OFGQ01001792.1_pt1 | contig 13436 bp, 12 predicted proteins | sample 1521791 | NCBI WGS metagenome assembly OFGQ01 (sample SAMEA3504116, study PRJEB24116) | mouse gut metagenome | biome: mouse gut; feature: mouse-associated habitat; material: faeces | place: Denmark | collected 2011 | reverse complement strand
CCAAAGCCGCCGGTCTGCAAGAGATCCCTGCCGTTATCATTGAAGCAGACGACCGTAAGGTCATGGAACTGGGACTGATTGAGAATCTCCAGCGCGAGGATCTGAATCCCGCTGAAGAAGCTCGAGGATACCAGACCCTTATGGAGGAATACGGACTGACTCAGGAACAGGTGGCCCAGCAAATGGGCAAATCCCGTCCCGCTGTCACAAACACCCTGCGCCTGCTCTCCCTGCCTGAGGAGGTCATGCAGCTGCTGGAGAACGGCGCCATCTCTGCCGGACACGCCCGGGCTATTTTAGGAGCCCCCTCCCCTGCCCTGCAAAAGGAGGCCGCAAAAAAAGTAGTGGAGAGTCAGCTCTCCGTCCGGCAGACAGAGGCTCTCATCAAAACCCTGCAAAACGAGAAGCAAGAGAAACCCAAGCCCCAAGGACCGGACATCTCTCTCTACCTGGGCGAACTGGAAAAACAGCTCTCCAGCCGCTTGGGCCGAAAGGTCAAAATTGCTCATAAGGGCAAGAAAGGCCGCATTGAGCTGGAGTATTACAACGAACAAGACCTGGAAACACTGCTCACCCTGCTCCAACAGATGAAGGGAGAAGGAGGTGATAGTTTTGACTGACGAAACCCGGCCCAGCCAGTCCACCGGTGAAATACAGACCCCTATCCCCGATGCGGAGGCCCGCCGGGCCGCCAGACGGGCCAGTCAGCAGCGCCGCCGCCGGAATTCTGTCTTTCAATATATCGCCATTCTCTTTATGGCCGCTTTTGTGCTCCTGCTCTATACCTTTATGATGGAGCGGCGGCAGAGCCAGCAACAGATTGACGATCTGAAACAGTCTGCCTCCGCCTATCAGACCCTTCAAGGCTTTATCAGTGAGAATACCCAGCTGAAACAGCAGGTTCAGGACCTGAAACGCACTCGCGAAAGCCTGGAGAGCCAATTAAAAGAGGCGGTCAGTGCTCAGCAGACTGCCTCTGAAGATCTGGCCGCCTCTGAAAAGACCACAGAAGCCCTGTCCTGGTTTTGGGAATTAAACGACGCCTATGTCCGGGGCCGCTTTAACCAGTGTCGGGAACTGATAACCGCTATGGAAGAAGTTGGAGTTGCGCAATTCCTGCCTGAAGAAAACATCACCGGTACTGAACACCTCTCCCCTGCCGCCCGGTATGAAGAGATCCGTAATCGGGTAATAAAGTAAGGAGAGCTTTTCCAAATACACCTGATGTTTCACGTGAAACACAAAGAATATGTAAAGGAGAGAATATGTATGCTCGACATTCGCTTCATCCGGGAAAACCCGGAAACCGTTAAGGAAAATATGAAAAAGAAATTTCAAGAGGACAAACTCCCCTTAGTCGACGAGGTACTAACCCTGGACACAGAGAATCGAGCCGCTATGTCCGAAGCCAACGAACTGCGTTCCGCCCGGAACACCCTGTCCAAACAGGTGGGGATGCTCATGGGTCAGGCCAAAAAAGACCCCTCTAAGCTGGCCGAAGCAGAGGAAGCCAAAGCCAAAGTAAAGGCTAATGCCGACCGGCTGGCAGAACTGGAACAGAAGGAAACCGAACTTGCAGAAAAAATCCGGAAAATTATGCTGGTTATTCCTAATATCATTGACCCGTCCGTCCCCATCGGCCCTGACGACTCTGCCAATGTAGAGGTTGAACGTTTTGGCGAGCCTGTGGTACCAGACTTTGAAATTCCTTATCACACTGAGATTATGGAGTCCTTCAACGGGGTGGACATGGATGCCGCCGGCCGAGTCTCGGGAAACGGTTTCTACTACTTGATGGGTGACATAGCCCGCCTCCACGAGGCCGTGCTGGCCTACGCCCGGGACTTTATGATCCACAAGGGCTTCACCTTCTGCATCCCCCCCTTCATGATCCACGGCAACGTAGTGGAAGGCGTCATGAGCCAGACCGATATGGAAGCCATGATGTACAAGATCGAGGGCGAGGACCTGTACCTCATCGGTACCAGCGAACACTCCATGATCGGTAAGTTCATTGACCAAATAATCCCCGAACATACCCTGCCCCAGACCCTTACCTCCTACTCCCCCTGTTTCCGCAAGGAGAAAGGTTCCCATGGTATCGAAGAGCGGGGCGTCTACCGTATCCACCAATTTGAGAAACAGGAGATGATTGTGGTCTGCCGGCCCGAGGATTCTATGGACTGGTATGAAAAAATGTGGCAGTACTCGGTAGAACTGTTCCGCTCCCTGGACATCCCAGTCCGTCAGCTGGAGTGCTGTTCCGGCGATCTGGCCGATCTGAAGGTAAAGTCCTGTGACATTGAAGCTTGGTCTCCCCGGCAGAAGAAATATTTTGAGGTCTGCTCCTGTTCTAACCTGGGTGACGCCCAAGCCCGCCGCTTGAAAATGCGGGTCAAGGGGGAAAACGGCACTTACCTCCCTCACACCTTAAATAACACCGTTGTGGCGCCCCCACGCATGCTTATTGCCTTCCTAGAAAACAACCTCCAGGCTGACGGCAGTGTCGTCATTCCTAAGGTACTCCAGCCTTACATGGGCGGCCTGGAAGTCATGGTTCCAAAAAAGTAACAAAGGATGTGTTCGCTTATGGCCCGCAGGCGGCTGGAAGAACTATCCACCCTCAATGTACTGTTCTGTCTGCTGGTAATTCTAATCCACGTGTTGTCCCATGCGGTGGTCAGCTTGGAGAAGACGAGCTGGCAATACGCCCTGGTCATCGTCCCCCAGCGATTGGCCTTTGTTTCAGTTCCCGGGTTTTTCTACCTCAGCGGAGTAAAACTCACCCTCCCTCGGGAACATCCCCAACCTCTGGGCGACTACTATCTGGGCCGAATCAAAAATATCCTTCTCCCCTATCTACTGGCGGCGGCAGTGTACTACCTTTTCTTTGTCACAATCGGCTGGTACACCTTTTCACCCGCACAATTTATTCGGGAAACGGCTCTGGGCACCCTATCCTCACCTTTCTACTTCCTGGTTACCCTGGCCCAATTTATTTTGCTGGCTCCTCTGTTCCAGAATTTGACCCGCCGGTATCACCCGGTATTGCTGATTCCTCTGGCTATGGGCCTCACCTGGCTTAGTTCCATGTACTTCAATTCCATCCTTCAAATTTTTTGTCCAGGCGGCTCCTTCCGCTACTCTGACCGCATCTTTACCAGTTACCTGATCTATTATCTGGCTGGCTGCTGTACTGGAGCAAGGTATGAAAAACTCCCCAGATTTCTGGCGGAAAACCGCCCCCTGCTCAATACCGCTGCCGTCTTCTTTGCCCTGGCGGATGGATTTATCAGCCTGCTTGCCTTCTCCGGCCGGCGTGCAGCCCCTTACCTGGAACTGATCCACACCCTATATATTCTCAGTACGATTTTTGCCCTCCACGGCTGGGCCATCCGCCGGGGAGCACTCAAAGGAATCGGAGGCCGATTCTGGAAATCAGCAGATCAAGCCAGCTATCTAATTTATCTCTATCACAGCCTTGTCATCACAATCTTCAACATCATCGCCCCCCGGGTGGTAGGCGGACGGGTCGCCGTTCTGCTCCTGCTGCGAATTCTTGTGGTCTACCCAATTTCCATTGGAGGCTGTATCCTCTGGCAGCGGACCTGGGCGGCAATTCGAAAAAAGCACATTAACCCATAATCGAACAAAAAGGAGGCGCAATATTTTGGGTATTTTTTCATTCTTTACTCGAGAGACGGAGCTGGAAGAAGGCTCGGCAGAGCAGTCCAGCGGTCAGACCGAATCGGCCCCCACCGGCGAACTGTTCCAGGGAATGCGTATGGACGCGGTATTGGAGGAAGGAAATCATCACCTCTCTGGACAAATTGTCCAGGTGACCAACAACACATTAACTTTGAACCGTATGCCCGGCGATCTTTCCTTTCAAGTTTTCCCCCTTGGCGCTGAAATCAAGCTCAACGGCTATGACAGAAAGCTTATCCCCATCCATCTCAGCGGTACTGTAGAGGAATCCACCCGTACCATATTCAAGGTAAAAGATGTTCAGCTGAAGCGTCACGAAGAAATCCGCGATACCTTCCGTCTGGTTTACACTGCGCCTGTCTCTCTCTACCGGGAGAGTGATACCCGGCTCCTCCACCCTGAGCCCTGCGATCTGGTCGATATCAGTGTTGGAGGCTGTTGCGTTGTCAGTGATCTCGTCCACATGGAGGACGAAATAGTCCGAATTCGGATCAAGCTAGACGAATATGTCCCTCTGGACTTCTTGGGACAAATTATTCGGTGCAGTTCTGAGGCACAGGGACGGTTCAAATATGGCATTCTCTTCGCTCAACTCACGGAAAAAGAGATCACTTCCCTGACTAAAACCCTATACAATCTGCAAATGGGCATCAAAGAAACCCACATGCGCACTGAAGAAGGGCCCTGGACCGGACTTCCCAATCCAAACCCTGACAAGCTGAGGAGATAAGCGGTATGAAGAAATTCATGGATGAATTCAAGCAGTTCATCGCTCGGGGCAACGTTATAGACATGGCCGTGGGTGTCATCGTGGGCGGAGCGTTCAGCAGTATCACAACCTCTCTCATCAATGATATCATCATGCCCCTTCTAGGCATCTTTACTGGCAGTATCTCCTTTGCCTCTCAATCTGTTACCATCCATGGCGCAGTCATTGCCTACGGAAACTTTTTACAAGCGGTCCTTAACTTCTTGGTTATGGCCTTTGTGGTCTTCTGTCTGGTAAAGGCACTGAACAACCTCCACCGCAAAAACGCAAAGCCAGAGCCATCCCCTGCACCTCCGGAGCCCTCCAATGAGGAAAAACTGCTTATGGAGATTCGAGATCTGCTGAAGGAGAACGCCTAATGCCGAAACGTACACCAGAGCACCCCGAATCGGGGTACACCCCCGCCTCCCCGGTTAAACGGACTCTGGCCTGGATTGGCCTAGTCTATGCGCTGATTCTGCTGGCCTTAACCACCTATATCTATTTTACTGGCCGGGGATTGAACAACATGGGTCCGCTGCTCACTGTCCCCGGCCTCATCGGTCTGGGAATTCTCTCCCTCGTCTCTTGGAGGTCCACCGGGAAACCAGGAAAATGGCCGGCGGCGGCCCTGGCAGTTTTGTGCTGGCTGCTGGCTCTGGCCACCCTGCCCATCGGTATTACTGGCCTGATGTCCAATTTTGGGAGGTAAGGCATGGAAGCAATCATTTCTGCCGGATTAGAGGAACTAGGGCTTTCTGCCTATATTCCTCCCCCCTCCCCTGCGCGGCTGGCTCAGTATGGGCAGCTGCTCCTGGAAAAAAATCAGGTAATGAACCTCACTGCTATTCGGGACCCTGAGGGAGTGGCCCGCCTCCACATGCTGGACTGTGCATCTCTTATAAAGTATTTCGACTTTACAGGGAAGACTCTCATTGATGTGGGTACTGGAGCAGGCTTCCCCGGCATGGTTCTGGGCTTATTAGTCCCCTCTCTAGAGGTCACCTTGCTGGACTCCCTGAACAAACGTCTGGAATGGCTGGATTCCTTGTCCCAAAGCTTAGCCCTGCAAAATGTCCACACCCTCCACGCCCGGGCAGAAGAACAATCCCTCGTGAAAGGGTTTCGGGACAGCTTCGACTTTGCCACCGCCCGAGCGGTGGCCGACCTGCGGATCCTGTGCGAACTATGTCTGCCCTATGTGAAAGTCGGAGGCAGGTTTTTAGCCATGAAGAGTGTTGACAGCGGACAGGAATTGGAAAAAGCCGCCCATTGCATCAAATTTTTGGGCGGTCGCATCCAAGATATTTTCGACTACACCATCCCAGGGACAGAGGTCATCCACCGCTTAATTATCATTGAAAAGGTAGCGCCCACCTTAAAAAACTATCCCCGGCGGTGGTCCAAAATTCAAAAAGAGCCGCTCTGACACAGTTCGACATAAGAAATTCAGGCGAATTGTAAAATTTTTCTAAAAAAAACTCAAAAAACGGTTGACGGATGACAGATTTGTGATATATTAGACTATGAATTAGGAGGTAGCTTCCATGGGCACCGTAGTTTCGATCACATCGGGAAAGGGCGGCACCGGGAAGACCTCGATTACTGGCGGTGTAGCCGCTTCGCTGGCCCTTATGGGCCGGACGGTGCTGTGCATCGACATGGATATCGGTCTGCGCAACCTGGATATCTCTCTTGGCCTTAACGACCGGGCACTAATGGACTTTTCCGACGTCGCCTTGGGCCGCTGTCCCTTAGCTCGGGCAGCGGTTGCTCACCCCGCGTTAAAGGGTTTGTTTCTGCTCACCTCTCCCATGACCATGCCCGCCAGCCTCACCCCTGAAAAGGTGCGGGCCCTTCTGGACACCGCCCGTACAATGTACGATTATGTTCTAATTGACTCCCCTGCCGGCCTGGGACCTGGTTTCCGGCTGGCCATCTGCGGGGCCGACCGGGCCATCGTAATTGCCACAAACGATGCCTCCTCCCTTCGGGACGCCCAACGCACAGTGGCGGAGCTGGATCAACTGCGCCAGGTTCATTTGGTCATGAACCGAATCCAAACTCGCCTGCTGCGCCGGCTGCGCGCTACCATCGACGATGCCATGGATGCTGCCGGCCTGCCCCTTATCGGGGTGGTGCCGGAAGATCCCCACGTAATTCTCTGCGCCAACCTGGGTCAACCCCTTACCAGCCGCGGCCAGAGGGGCGCCGCCTTAGCCTGCTGGAATATCGCCCGCCGGCTGGAGGGCGAGCGGGTGCCTATTATGCGTATTCGATAAATATCGACCCACTGTCGCAATCATACATACTAAGGAGGTATTGATGCCATGAACATCGCCATTATGAGCCATACCAAAAAGCAGGACCTGATGGTACAGTTTTGTACTGCATATTGTGGGGTCCTGTCCAAGCATTCCGTCTGCGGCACCAACGCCACCGGGCGTATGGTCGCCGAGGCCACCGGTCTGCCTGTCAATCTGTTTTTGTCCCATGAGCATGGCGGCATTGAGCAGATCGGCCAGCGTATCATCTACAATGAGATCGATTTAGTACTCTTCTTCAATTCCCCACAGGACAACGAGATGGATAAGGATGTGCTGTATATCACCCGCCTATGCGACCAGCATTCCGTCCCTGTGGCTACCAACGTAGCCACAGCTGAGCTGTTGATTCACGGCTTGGCCCGGGGCGACCTTGACTGGCGGGAGGGCATGAATCCCAACCGGGTGCCCTTCGCACTGTGATAGACAGCGCAAACCGCAAGCATGCGCTCCCGTCCCGATTCTCGTGGATGGGAGCGCCTGTTCCTTTTTCTTGAGTCCCAATTCGACTTCGTGTTCCCGGTGAATCACAATGGGTAAATATGTATAGGCTGGTATAAGAATGAAAGATTTAATTAAAAACATTGATAAACTTCATACAACAGAAATGGGTGTAGAGCGGATAAAAAGGAACTGCCAAATTGAAACAGACGATGTTGTCCAATGGTGCGGAGTGCAGATTCTGGACAAAAATGCTAAAATTGAAAGGATCGGAAAGAACTGGTATATTTTCACAGGTCACTACAAAATAACTGTGAACGCATATAGCTATACAATAATTACGGCGCACAGAGTTGAAGCATAATCTGTATAATTCGGATGAATGAATTATTATACGCTAAAGTCTAGAATCAAGGCGTTAGGAACACAGAAGCGAATTGGGAGTTTCTTGAAAGAAAAGAACACCCTTCATGTGTAGTTGAAAAAAGAAAGGATTATGAATTATGGCTAAGGTACAACCCAGAACACTCTCCGGTTTTATGGAGCTTCTGCCGGCCCGGCAGATTCAGTTTGACCGCATGGCGGCCATTATCCGAGAGTCTTTCTCCCTCTACGCCTACACGCCGCTTGATACCCCTCTCATTGAGGCCAGCGAAATTTTGCTGGCCAAGGGGGGCGGCGAAACAGAAAAGCAAATTTACCGCTTTACCAAAGGAGACAGCGACCTGTCTCTCCGTTTCGACCTGACGGTTCCTCTGGCAAAATATGTGGCGCTGAACTACGCCAAGTTGGCATTCCCCTTCCGCCGGTTCCAGATTGGCAAGGTATATCGGGGAGAACGGGCCCAGCGGGGCCGGTTCCGAGAGTTCTATCAGGCGGACATTGACGTCATTGGCGACGGTCAGCTAGACATCTCCAACGATGCGGAGATTCCTGCCATCATTTACCGGACCTTCACGGCCCTGGGACTAAAACGCTTTCAGATTCGGGTAAACAACCGAAAGATTCTAAACGGCTTTTATGCCATGCTGGGACTGACCGCTCAATCCGGGGCTATCATGCGCACTGTGGACAAGCTGGAAAAGATTGGAGAAAAATCGGTTCGGGAACTGCTTACCGCTCCCGACATCGGTTTAAGCGATGAACAGGCGGCCGAAATCCTGAAATTCATCTCCATCAAAGGCTGTAATGGTGAAGTCCTTACCGCCTTGGGGGATTACCAGGGACGCCACCCCATGTTTGACGAGGGTCTGAGTGAACTATCCGCTGTTGCAAAGCATCTAGCGGCATTCGGGGTCCCCGAGACCAACTTTGTACTGGACCTGACCATCGCCCGGGGCCTGGACTACTACACCGGCACCGTCTACGAGACCTTCATGACCGACCACCCGGAGATCGGCTCCATCTGTTCCGGGGGAAGATATGACAACTTAGCGGAATATTATACTGATAAACAACTCCCTGGCGTTGGAATTTCCATTGGCCTTACCCGTCTTTTCTTCGTTCTGGAGGATCAAGGCTATCTGAACAATGCTTTGAACACCGCCCCTGCTGACGTGCTCGTCCTTCCTATGACGGAAGATATGGGACCCGCCATCGCTCTGGCCACTCAACTTCGCACCTCCGGGGTGCGTACCCAGATTTACGGTGAGCAAAAGAAATTCAAGCAGAAGATGAACTATGCCGACAAACTGGGGGTCCCCTATGTGATCTTCTTGGGGGACGACGAGATCAAACAGGATAAGGTCTCCTTGAAAGATATGCACTCAGGTGAACAGAGCCTCCTCCCCACCGGAGAAGCGGTGGAAAAAATTATCGCCGCCATGGGTAGCAGCGATGCTGCTACCCCCATTCTGGACAAAGGGGAGTAAATCATTTTGCTCACTCAACGCCTCCAGGAGCTTCACAAAGAAAAGAGACAGCATAGCGAAAACAAATTGAAATATAATGGACCAACAATACGGTTAGGAGTTGATATTTATGGGTGAAACAGTCACCTTTTACCGAACTCACACCTGTGGAGAGCTCCGGATGGAGCAGACGGGCCAGACGGTCACTCTGGCTGGCTGGTTGGAAAACCTGCGGGAAGTGGGTCAGAATCTGGCATTTCTGGTCCTTCGGGATTTTTATGGTACCACTCAGGTGGTTCTGGAAACCGAGGATATGGTCACTGCTGTCAAGGAACTGAACAAAGAGACCGTGATTTCCGTCACCGGAGCAGTCCGGGAACGAGACAGCAAAAATCCCAAATTGCCCACCGGCGACATTGAGGTAGTCCCCACCAAGATTGAAATACTGGGCCGCTGCCGTCATAACGAACTGCCCTTCCCCATCACCCGTTCCCGTGAGGCGGACGAATCCGCCCGGTTAAAGTATCGGTATCTGGACCTGCGTAACCCAGAAGTCAAAGATAACATTGTCTTGCGTTGTCAAGTGGTATCCGCTCTCCGTGCCGCTATGACAGCCCACGACTTTTTAGAGATCACCACTCCCATCCTCACCGCCTCCTCTCCCGAAGGCGCCCGAGACTATTTGGTACCTTCTCGGAAGCACCCTGGCAAGTTCTACGCCCTCCCCCAGGCTCCCCAACAGTTCAAACAACTGCTCATGGCCTCTGGTTTCGATAAATATTTTCAAATCGCCCCCTGTTTCCGGGATGAGGACGCCCGGGGCGACCGCTCCCCCGGCGAGTTCTACCAGCTGGATATGGAAATGGCTTTTGCCAATCAAGAGGATGTATTTACAGTTTTAGAGGATGTGCTTCCCCCCATCTTTGCCAAATACGGAACGTATCATACTGCCTCAAAAGTACCATTTGTACGCATCCCCTATCTGGAGGCTATGGAGGTCTACGGTTCAGACAAACCGGACCTGCGCATTGATCTGACCCTTCAGGACACTACCCAGCTGCTGTCCGGCTGTGGCTTCCCGCCCTTTGAAAACCAAACGGTAAAGGCAATCGTAGTCTCTGGCTTTGAGGGAACCCGAAAGCAGATTGACGGACTGTGCAATGAGGTAGAGGTCCAGTCCGGAAATAAAGCCTATTGGTTCCGTTATGATGAAAAGGGGGAGATTGTAGGCGGCATTGCCAAGTTTGTCCAGCCCATCAAAGACCAGGTAGTAGAGGCCCTGAAGCTGGAGAAGGGCTGTTTTGTGGGTCTCACCGCCGGCACGCTCCTAGCCGCCCAAAAGACGGCAGGCGTTCTGCGCAATAAACTGGGGGCTTTCTGTCCCGCTCATATGGACAGAGAGCGGTATGAATTCTGCTGGATTGTGGATTTCCCCATGTACGAGATTGGGGAGGAGAGCGGTGAGCTGGAATTCTGCCACAACCCCTTCTCCATGCCCAATGGCGGGTTGGAGATTTTGAAGAAAGCGGCTGCAGGAGAAGTAGACCCCTTGACGATCACTGCATTCCAGTACGATTTGGTGTGCAACGGCGTAGAGCTCAGCTCCGGCGCGGTGCGCAACCACGATCCGGAGATCATGATTAAGGCCTTCCAGCTGGTGCGCCTGGGTGAGGACGACGTGAAGAGCAAGTTCCCCGCCATGTACAACGCCTTCTGCTACGGCGCACCCCCCCACGCCGGCATTGCCCCGGGCATTGACCGCATGGTCATGCTCCTGGCCGGCGAGGAGTCCATCCGGGAGATCATCCCCTTCCCCATGAACAAGAACGCCCAGGATATCATGATGGGCGCGCCCTCCGAGGTGGAGCAGCGGCAGCTGGATGAGCTGCACATTGCCGTGACCGCGGCGGAGGACCAGTAAGGTTATCATTCTTTTCTTTTGAAAAAGAAAAGAATCAAAAGAAAACTTTAATCGCTCTTCTAACGGCGGAACGCGGGTAAAAAGTTTTTCTTTTTGCTTCTTTTTCTTTGCTCACAAAGAAAAAGAAGAGAAAAATCAATCCTTTCCGGTCCAGCAGTAGGTGCAGATCCTGCTCTTGTCGATGCCGATGGCCTCCAGCAGCCCGTCCAGGGACTGGTACCCCAGGGAGCTGAAGCCCATGTCCTCGCAGATGGTCTTCAGCAGGCACTGGCCCCGCTGGGTGGAGCAGTCGGCGTACTCGTCCAGGTGCTCCTGGCCCTCGTCCCCCTCCAGCCTCTGGACCGTGGCCCGGGCCAGCAGCTCCATGTCGGAGTTGCTGCGGGAGAAGTTGAGGTACTTGCACCCGTACATGATGGGGGGGCAGGCGGAGCGCATGTGGACCTCCTCGGCGCCGCTGCTGTAGAGGAACTCCACCGTCTCCCGCAGCTGGGTGCCCCGGACGATGGAGTCGTCCACGAAGAGCAGCTTTTTGCCCTCAATGAGCTCGGGCACGGGGATCTGCTTCATCTTGGCCACCTGGCTGCGGATGTCCTGGCTGGAGGGCATGAAGGACCGGGGCCAGGTGGGGGTGTACTTGACAAAGGGACGCGCGAAGGCCTTGCCGGAGCGGTTGGCAAAGCCGATGGCGTGGGGGATGCCGGAGTCGGGCACCCCGGCCACGTATTCCACCTTGGGCAGCTGGCCCCGGGCGATCTCGTCCCGGGCCATGATCTCCCCGTTGCGGTAGCGCATGAGCTCCACGTTCACGCCCTCGTAGTTGGAGTTGGGGTAGCCGTAGTACACCCACATGAAGGCGCACATCTTCATCTCGTCACGGGCCGGGGCGAGCACCTCCACCGCATCGGGCGTCAGCCGCACGATTTCCGCCGGGCCCAGCTCGTACTCGTCGTGGTAGCCCAGCTTGTGGTAGGCGAAGCTCTCGAAGGCCACGCAGTGCCCGTTCTCATCGGCGCCCACCAGCACGGGCAAACGTCCCATGAAGTCGCGGGCCGCAATGAGGTCGCCGTCCTCGGTCATGATGAGCAGCGTGAGCGACCCATCAACCTTCGACTGGGCGTACTGAATGCCGCTGACCAGGTCGTCCTTCTGGTTGATGAGCGCCGCCACCAGCTCGGTGGCGTTCACCGCCCCGGAGCTCAAGGCCATGAACTGGCTGTTGGCCCGGGCGAAGTACTCGTCCACCAGGGCCTCGGCGTTGTTGATGGCGCCTATGGTGGTAATGGCGAAGGTGCCCAGGTGCGAGCGCACCAGCAACGGCTGGGGGTCGGCATCGGAGATGCAGCCGATGGCGCTCGTGCCGTGGAAGCGCACGATGTCGTCCTCGAACTTCGTGCGGAAGGGGGTGTTCTCAATGGAATGGATCTGGCGCTGGAACCCATCGGCGTGATCGCGCACGATCATACCCGCTCGTCGCGTGCCCAAATGGGAATGGTAGTCCACACCGAAAAACACGTCCAGCACCACGTCGCGCTGGGAAACTGCTCCGAAAAAGCCGCCCACGAAATCCTCCGTTTCAGAAAGATCACTTACCCGATCAGTATAAATGGTGCGCGTGCCCCATTGTTGCCAGCCCGTTAAAAGGGCACAAGAATCTGCGAGCGTTGCAGCTCCTTGGCATCTCGGTGGCGAAAAAGTTCGGTTGGAGGTCACCGGAACGCCATTCAAGAAGGGAAAACCCTCTCCATTGATCCAATCTGGCCCAGATTGGGCCTAGAATTCGAGCGAAAATCGAGCAATCGATGACTCCCCCGACCTCCAACCGAACTTTTTCGCCAAAATCGCGCCCTTTCAGTGCCAAAGCGGGTAATCGCCTTCCGCACCCGCGTCCCGCACCCCTCCCCTACCCTGCTGTCCAGAATCCGTCACTTTGTACGACCTATTGCAAGAAACCTGCACGTTTGGCCCTGCTTTGTACGTTTCGGCCGCAAAAAGGCGTGCAAAGTGACGGATTCTGGACAGCGGCCCGCGCGAGGAGGCGGCTCTACTCTACGACGAAGCGGCGTTGGCGGTGGGTGGCCAGGGCGCGGGGAGCCAACGAGCAGCCGATGCCGTAGTCGTGGCCGGGGACGTTCAGGGTGATGATGCCGTCGGGGGCCGTGTAGGCCGGCTCGGTGAGGTCGACGTCGAAGTAGCGATCCGTGGCGCCCAAGTCGCCGGGAATCACCACGCCGGGCAGGGTTTGGAAGGCCGCGTGCACGAAGCGGGAGATGCCCGTGTCGTACATGCCGCTCATGCACACCTCGCGGCCCTCGGCCAGGGCCCGGTGCACGAACTCCAGCGCCCGCTGGATGCCGCCGAACTTCCCGATCTTCACCATGGCGCAGCGCAGCTCCGGGTACGCGAAAATGCGGTCGGCCTCGGCGGCGTTCACGAAGGACTCGTCC
>OFGQ01001776.1_pt1 | contig 13502 bp, 11 predicted proteins | sample 1521791 | NCBI WGS metagenome assembly OFGQ01 (sample SAMEA3504116, study PRJEB24116) | mouse gut metagenome | biome: mouse gut; feature: mouse-associated habitat; material: faeces | place: Denmark | collected 2011 | reverse complement strand
TTGTCGATGGCGGCGGAGAGCTCCTCCGTCAGCTTTCCCTGGCCCTCGATGGCCCCCTTGACCTCCTCCCGCCGCTTTTCCAGGCTGCGGAGGTACTGCAGCCGCTCCTCCAGGGTCCGCAGGGAGGTGTCGTCCATGGAGCCGTGGAGCTCCTTGCGGTAGCGGGCGATAAAGGGGATGGTGTTGCCCTCGTCCAGGAGCGCGACCACGTTTTCCACGTGCTGTTCGGTCTGCTCCAGCTCCCGGGCCAGAATTTGAATGATGGTTTCCATGGGTATCCTCTCTTACTCGTTATAGATCTTGATCTGGCACATTTTCATCGCCGCCAGGGCGTTTGCATGGCTCTGCGGCGTCACCCCGGCGCAGCAGGCGGCATCCACCGCGATGGGCACCTCCGGCAAAAACGTCTTCAGCACCAGCGCGTTGGAAATGACGCAGATGTCGGTACACAATCCCACCAGCTCGATCTCCTCGATGGGCCGGTCCTGGTGTACAAGGACCAGCGTCTCCGCCAGGGAGCGGCTGCCGAAGGCGGGCTTGGTGAGGCAAGTGAAGTCCGTCATGGCCTCCCGGATGGCCGGGGCGATCTCCCAGCCGGGGGTCCCCTCGACGCAGTGGACCACCGGCAGGTTCCTGCCCTCCTGGGTGGACAGGTAGTCCGCCTGGTGGGTGTCCATGGTGGCGTAGACCTCTCCCGGCCAGCCCCGGATCTTCTCCGCCGCGGCGGGAACGATCCTTCGGGCCTCTGGGGTGCCCAGCGCGCCGTCGATAAAGTCGTTCTGCATATCCACAACAACTAAAATCTTCATATGCGCTCCTATCCTTTAAAAATTTTTTCCACATGGACGTGCTCCGTTCTGGAGAGGAACCGCGTCCCGTCAAAATCCAGCTCCGTCACGAAGGGCATCCAGTCGATGACCCGCAGGAAGCTGTCGCAGTTCCAGGAGGGATCGTAATAGTTCAAAATCGTGCTGAGGGCGGTGCCGTGGGTGCCGATCACCAGCGTTTTGTCCCGCTCCGCCTCCAGGATTTCCGTCAGCGCGGCGATGTTGCGCTCCTGGACGGACCGCAGGCACTCCCCGCCGGGCTCATGCCAGTCGAAGTCCGCCCAGCGCTTCCGGAACAACTCCCGGACGTTGCCGCCGGGGGCCGCCTCCCGCTCCCGCAGTCGCTCGTCGGTCCGGATGGGCAGGCCGAAATACTCCGCCGCCTCCCGGATGGTGTCCAGACTCCGGCGGTAGGGGCTGCAGTAAAAGGCGTCCACCGGCTTGTCCCGGAGGAAGTCCAGGACCACCCTGCGGTCCTCCATGGCCTCGGCGGTGAGTCCCCGCTCCCGGTCGGACCCGCTGCGGTAGTCGGACTGGGCGTGGCGGACAAAGTAGACCGTCGTCATAACGTTCCTCCTGATTACTTGTAGTACAGCCTCTGCCGCTCGTACTTGGCCTCGTAGCTTACATGCATCCCCAGGCGCTTGTACAGGTTCTCGTCCACATCGCTGAGCACCACCGTAAAATGGGCCCCGCAGCCCTTCAGCCTGGACAGCTGCTTCTGGGCCAGGGCGGCAATGGGGTTGGTCAGTGCGCTGACGCATAGGGCGATGAGCACTTCGTCGCTGTGAAGCCGGGGATTCTTGTTGCCCAGGCTGTCGGTTTTCAGCCGGCAGATCGGCTCCAGCACCTGGGTGGAGATAAGGTCCAGCTCCTGGTCGATACCCCCCAGGGCCTTCAGCGCGTTAAGCAGCAGGGCGGCGGAGGCGCCGATCTGATCGCTGGTCTTGCCGGTGATGACCCGTCCGTCCGGCAGGACCATGGCCCCGGCGGGGGCCCCTGTGGCTTCCTCCTTCTCCAGGGCGGCGGCCACGGCGGGGAAGATAGCGGGGGTCACGCCGGAGCGTTTCATCAGCATTTCCAGCTTGAACACCACGTCCTTGTCCACGGTGCCCCGGAGTTTGCCGGTGAGGGCGGTGTAGTACCGGCGCAGGATCTCCATGTGGGACGCCTGCCGGCAGACCTCGTCGTCCACGATGCACTTGCCCACCATGTTGACCCCCATGTCCGTGGGGGACTGGTAGGGGCACTGGCCCAGAATGGACTCGAAAATGGTCCGCAGGACGGGGAATACCTCCACGTCCCGGTTGTAGTTCACCGTGGTAACGCCGTAGGCGGCCAGGTGGAAGGGGTCGATCATGTTCACGTCGTTGAGGTCGGCGGTAGCCGCCTCATAGGCCAGGTTCACCGGGTGGTCCAGGGGAAGGTTCCAGACAGGGAATGTCTCAAACTTGGCGTACCCGGCCATCCGGCCCCGGCAGTGCTCATGGTAGAGCTGGCTGAGGCAGGTTGCCATTTTCCCGCTGCCGGGCCCCGGGGCAGTGACCACCACCAGGGGGCGGGTTGTCTCAATGTAGTCGTTGCGGCCGTACCCCTCGCCGCTGACGATCAGGTCCACGTTGTGGGGGTATCCGGCGATGGGGTAGTGGCGGTAGGTCTGTACGCCCAGGGCGTGCAGGCGTTTCAGAAAAGCGTCTGCGGCGGGCTGGCCGCTGTATTGGGTGACCACGACGCTGCCCACGTAGAGGTCCATTCCCCGGAACACGTCGATGAGCCGGAGGACGTCCTCCTCGTAGGGGATGCCCAGATCCCCCCGGACCTTGTTTTTCTCAATGTCGCCGGCGCTGATCGCCACGACAATCTCCACATCCTCCCGCAGCTGCTGGAGCATGCGGATTTTGCTGTCCGGCTCGAAGCCGGGCAGGACCCGGGAGGCGTGGTAGTCGTCAAAGAGCTTGCCGCCGAACTCCAGATAGAGCTTGCCCCCGAACTGGGCGATCCGGTCCCGGATGTGCTGGGACTGGGTGGTCAAGTATTTCTCGTTGTCAAAGCCTATTTTGACCATGCGCTCATCTCCCTTTCTATCCGCTGTAAAACAATTCATACCCCAGTATTTTACATCCAGAGAGGGAGCTCCGTCAAGAAATTTATTGAGGCAAGGTCAAGTCGTCCTCTTTGATCCATCCGATGTGCCGCAAAATCTGGCAGAAAGCCAGACTGAGCACAGCGGGCAGAACAAAACAGACTAGAATCAGTCCAATCCAGTGGAAGGCGGTGGGAGCGATGGCAGCGGCCCCCTCAGCTAGGGCGCGTTCACTGGGGGAGAGCCAGCCGGTCCACACGCCGATCTGGCCGCACAGTCCGCAGGTGCCCATACCCGAATTGATGGGGTCTCCGTTCATCTCCAAGCGGAACAGGCAGGTGGCGATGGGACCCGTGATGGCCGAGGCCAGGGTGGGTGGAATCCAGATGCGGGGATTTTTTACGATATTGCCCATCTGGAGCATGGAGGTGCCAATACCCTGGGAGACCAGCCCGCCCCAGCGGTTCTCACGGAAGGACATCACCGCGAAGCCCACCATTTGGGCACAGCATCCGGCCACGGCGGCCCCGCCTGCCAGCCCAACCAGGCCCAGGGTGTGGCAGATGGCGGCGGAGGAAATGGGCAGGGTGAGGGCGATGCCCACCAGAACGGAGACGGTAATACCCATCCAGAAGGGCTGGAGGGTGGTGGTGCGGTTGATCAAGGAGCCAAAGGCGCTGGCCGCACGGCCAATGGGGGGCGCAATCAGGTAGGACAGGACCACGCCGGAAAAGATTGTGACGGCGGGAGTGACCAAAAGGTCCACTTTTGTCTCTTTGGATATGGCCTTTCCGGTTTCGGCAGCCAAAATGGCGATAAACAGCACAGCCAGCGGGCCGCCTGCGCCGCCCATAGCGTTGGCGGCCTGGCCCACCGCCGCCAGAGAGAACAGCACCAGAGGCGGGGCCTGGAGTGCGTAACCGATGGCGATGGCCATAGCCGGGGCGGACATGGCAGAGGCAAAGCTGCCCATCTCCACCAGAAATTCCAGCCCCATCTGCTGGCCCAGGGTTTTAATGATGGTGCCGATGAGCAGGGAACAGAACAGCCCTTGGGCCATGGCCCCCAGGGCGTCGATACCATAGCGTTTCGCGGAAACAACAATATTTTTCCGCTTTAAAAATTCTCTCATTTCAATCTCCCTTTTCAAGCAAATAGTCCACACGGGTGTCAAGACACCTGTGTGGACTATTATACCGGCTAAGGAAGATTTGTCAAGGGAAATCTTAGAGGCTATCCCAAGATAAGACGTGCGCAGATTGTGCCATCAGATTTGCCGCCGGGCCATACTGGGTCCGACACCGGGAATTTTTGCAGCTCTGATTTCATCCTTAAAATTCCGCGTTGCCCACCGTGCGGGGGTGCAGTTCCACATCCCGGATGTTGTCGACCCCGGTGAGATACATGACCATCCGCTCAAAGCCCAAGCCGAAGCCCGCATGCCGGCAGGAGCCGTAACGCCGCAGGTCGCAGTACCACCAGTAGTCCTCTGGGTTCATCCCCAGTTCCCGGATGCGGCCTTCCAGCAGTTCCAACCGCTCCTCACGCTGGGAACCGCCGATGAGTTCCCCAATTCCGGGGACCAGGCAGTCCGCAGCGGCCACCGTTTTACCGTCGTCATTGAGGCGCATGTAGAACGCCTTGATCTCCTTAGGGTAGTCGGTGACAAAGACAGGACGCTGGAATACCTGTTCAGTGAGGTACCGCTCGTGCTCAGTCTGGAGGTCGGTGCCCCACTCCACCTTGAAGTCAAATTTGTCGTTGTTCTTCTTCAAAATCTCTACCGCTTCGGTGTAGCTCACCCGGCCAAATTCGGAGGAGGCCACATGTTCCAGCCGCTCTTTCAGCCCCTTGTCCACAAACGAGTTGAAGAAGTTGATCTCGTCAGGACAGCGGTCCAGCACGGTTTTGATGATATATTTAATCATAGCCTCCGCAGTGTCCATATAGTCGGTCAGGTCGGCAAAGGCCATTTCCGGTTCAATCATCCAGAATTCGGCGGCGTGACGCTGGGTATTGGAGTTTTCCGCCCGGAAGGTGGGGCCGAAGGTATACACATCGCCGAAGGCTAGGGCAAAGTTTTCCGCGTTAAGCTGGCCGGAGACAGTAAGACTGGTCTTTTTTCCAAAAAAGTCCTTGGACCAATCTACCTGGCCGTCTTTGGTTCTGGGCACATTGTTCAGGTCCAGCGTGGTTACCTGGAACATCTCGCCGGCCCCTTCCGCGTCGCTTCCGGTGATGAGGGGGGTGTTGATATAGACAAAACCCCGGTCCTGGAAGAAACAGTGGACAGCATGCGCCGCCACAGAGCGCACCCGGAAGACGGCGGAGAACAGGTTGGTTCTGGGCCGGAGGTGCTGGATGGTGCGCAGGAATTCTACGCTGTGACGCTTTTTTTGAAGAGGGTAGTCGGGAGCAGAGGGGCCCTCCACCGTGATGGAGGCGGCTTTTACCTCCAGGGGCTGTTTGGCCTGCGGCGTGAGCACCACCTCGCCCCGAACGATGAGTGCGGCCCCCACGTTCTGGCCCGCAATTTCCTTAAAATTGTCCAAAACGCCGGCATCCATCACCACCTGCAAATTTTTAAAGCAGGAGCCGTCGTTTAGTTCGATAAACCCAAAGGTTTTCATGTCACGGATGGTTTTGGCCCAGCCCATGACGGTAACCGTCTGTCCGCCCAGGTGCTCCTGGTCGGCAAAGATGGCCGCGATAGTGGTGCGTTCCATATTGATTCTCTCCTAACTATTACGAATTGCCCTGAAAAGTTTGAATAGCGGCGGCAGTGCGGGCATAGTCCTCCGCTACCTCGGGCAGCAGGCGGCTGGCCAGGTCATAGTCTTTGGTCCGCAGGGCCTCGGTAATTTGGTGGCTGGATTGATAGAGCTTGGTAAAGCTGAGATTTTGTGTGACTCCCTTTAAGGTGTGGGCGGCCCGGAAGGCGTCTTCATATGCCCCGGCGTTCAGAGAGTCAGACAGCAGCTGAAAGGATTGGTCCGCCAAGAATTTACCCACGAATTTCTGTACCAGCGCCTCGCTGTACAGCCGGCCCAGCACCTCGTTATAATCGCCGCCCAGGGCGGCATAGCACTCTTGCAAGGTCAATGCGCTTCCTCCTCTCTGCGTTCCAGCACCTTGCCAATGGCACCGGTGTATTGGGGCGGGTTGTCCGAAGACCACATGGCCTTGGCCAAAACCTGAATACGCCGCAGCTCACCGTTCAGGTGTATGCCGCAGTCAAATTGTACAACGGAATCGTCAGGGGTTGTGTCCTGAAGCAGCTGGGCCAGTTCAGCCAGCTCGTCCAGGTCGATCAGTTCCTGAACCATCCGGTTATGGTAGGGGTCCACCATAGTTTCCTCCAGGCCCAGCCATTTGGCCCCCACGGGGGTGAGGGTCAGCATGGAGGGGGTGGAGGTGTATTCAAAGAGTATGTCCTGGGACACAGAGGTAAAGAAACGGTTAATCGCCCGTTCCTGCTCCAGCACCCGCAGAGTTCGGTCTGCGTCAGACAGTTCCTCATACTGCGCCAGCTCCGTTGCGGTATTTTCCATAATCCGCTGGTCGCCCCGAACCACGGTGTCTACCGCCATTTCCTGACAGATGACGTCACTGCTCTCCACAAGGCATTCCAAAAGCAGAGGCTGAAAAGCGCCGCATTCACCGTTGAGAATCATGGACAGGGCCTTCTCGTGGGAGTGGGCCGGTTTGTAAACCCGTACGCTGGTCAGTGCGTCATACACGTCAGCCAAAGACACCACCTGGGCGGAAATGGGGATATCCTCGCCGGACAGGCCGTCTGGATAGCCCCGGCCGTCGTAGCGTTCGTGATGCCAGCGGCAGATCTCATAGGCGTACTTCACCAACGGCTCGTCTTGGAAGGGGACGCCCTTCATCATGTCCGCGCCCATCTGGGAGTGCTCTTTCATAATGGCAAACTCTTCCTCCGTAAACCGGCCCGGTTTGTTGAGAATTTCACCGGGAATACAGATTTTGCCCACGTCATGAAGGGTAGATGCGTTGCCAATCAGGTTGATGGTCTCCCGGTCCAGCTGGTATTTGTCCGTTTTGCGCATCAGGCTTTTCAGAAGGATCTCGGTCATGGTCTGGATGTGCATAACATGCAGGCCGCTCTCTTCGTTGCGGAATTCTACGATGTGGCTGAGAATGGAGATCATCAGGTTGTTGACTTTTTCCTTCTGGTAAATCTGCTCGCTCACCATGGCGGCCATCCGGCGCTGTTTGGCGTAGAGCATGATGGTATTGATCACGCGGCGGCGCACCACCATCATATCAAAGGGGCGGCTGATGTAGTCGGTGACCCCCATGTCGTAGGCCCGTTCGATAAAGGTGTGGGTGCTCTCCGCCGAAATCATAATAACCGGTACGTTATCAATCCAGCGGTATTTGTTCATGGCCGACAGGACGCCGAAGCCATCCAGATTGGGCATCATGATATCCAGCAGCACCAGGGATATCTCCTGTTCCTTCTGCTGGAGCACGGCCACCGCCTGCAATCCATCTTCCGCTTCGATAATGTCATAGGACTCCTCCAGCATAGAGCGCAGGATCGAGCGGTTGATCTCTGAGTCGTCAGCGACCAGAATGGTATAGCGGTGTTCTTTCTTCGCGGCTATGGTACTCACTTCCTCTCAGTTTTATTCCGGGTCTGCTCATGCTCGGACATCAATTTCGTTAAAACGCTGCAAAGTTGTTCAATATTGATTGGCTTGGCTAAATGGGCGTTCATGCCTGCCTGGGTGGTGCGGGTAATATCCTCGGCAAAGGCGTTTGCCGTTAGGGCGATGATGGGCACATGCTTGGCGTCCGGACGGTCCAGGGCGCGTATGGCCCGGGTGGATTCGCATCCGTCCATCTCAGGCATCTGCATATCCATCAAGATCGCGTCAATGGAGAAGGGGGCGGACTCTTGGAATGCCTCCAGAGCTTTGCGGCCGTCCTCGGCCTGGGTTACTTTGGCCCCACGCATTTTCAGCAGTTCGGTTGCGATTTCCATATTCAGCAAATTGTCTTCGGCCAAAAGGATGTGCCGTCCGGCCAGTTGGACCAGTTCCTGGGGGGATTTTTCCTCCACAGGCGCGGGCATCTCCCCTACGTCGAAGGGGATGGTCACCGAAAAGGTGGTCCCCTTTCCCAGGGCGCTGCGCACCGCGATCTGTCCGCCCATGCGGGTGACCAGATTTTTGACAATGGGCATGCCCAGGCCGGTCCCCGTGACCTCCTTGGCGCCGAAGCGCACCTCACGCTCGTAGGGGTCGAAGAGCTTGGGCAGAAATTCTTCCGACATGCCAGGGCCATTGTCCTCTACGACAAACAGGTAGTTGTTCCGCTTTCCCTCGTCCATCTGGCGCAGAGTGACCGATACCCGGTTTCCCGCCTTGGTGAACTTCATGGCGTTGGACACCAGATTGTTGATGACCTGTCCCAGCCGGGTGGGGTCGCCTTTGATCATCTTGTTCTGTACGTCGATGGAGAGCTGGAATTCCTTGCCGTGGGCCTTGGCCTGGGCCTGGAAGGGAGACACGCAGGTCTCAATGGTCTGGCAGAGGTCGAAGGGTTTGATTTCCATGGAGACATTTCCCTGTTCCAGACGGGAAATTTCTAAAATATCGTTGATCAGAGCCAAAAGCTGCTGGCTAGCCGCGCCGATTTTGTTCAGATACCCCCGCATTTTCTCCTGGTCGCAGTCGGGCTGAAGGGCCAGGCTGGCCATACCGATGATGATATTCAGCGGGGTGCGCATGTCGTGGCTCATGACGGAGAAGAACTGCTTTTGTGATTTCTCGCTCTGTTCTGCGGAGGCCAAGGCCCCCTTTAACAGGCGGACTTGCTGCTGCTGTTCCTCCTTCTCCGCCTCCACATCCCGGAAGCAGAGCACCGCCTCGTTGGGCATTTGCTCCGGGTCAATCAGCAGGCGTGCGCTGACCCACCGGGTATTTTCGCCAAACCGGCGCAGAAACTCGCCGCCGAAATCCCGAACGTCCTGTCCCGCCAGACGGCGGATGTTTTCCAGCGAGAAGTTTTGGGCGAAATCCTCTCCCGTCCACTCGTCTAAGGCGGAGACGATGGCTTTGAGAAGTTTATCATACTCCCCCTTGGTCTCCGGCAGAATCTCCCGCATGTAGTCCGAGGGCTTTGTCATCTCATAGGTGCCCTCGACAAGGTTAATCCGATGGAAAGCGTAGTAAATGTTGCCCATCACCTGCAGCGTCTCAGCTGTGCGCTTGGCCGCCCGGCTGATGCGGCGGTCGCGAAGCCACATGCCGACTGCGGCCAGGAGAAACAGGAGAAGGCCCAGACCATACCAGATCAGGATATTCTGCACGCCCTGGAGCAGTGTTTCATAAGGGACGGTCAAAATACACAGCCAGCCGTCGTTGGTGTGCTGGTAGTACAGGCCCCGTGTGACCTTCTGCATACCCACAATCTCGTTGTGCCTTCCATCCAGTTCGCCCCGGTTGACCCGGTCGAACAGGTCTTTGGTGTAGTCCTGAAGGGCATCCTCTGTGGCCTTGAAGGGGATGTTGTAGTAGAGCAGGCTGCCTTGGCTGTCCATGACATAGTAGGCGCCGCCCACAGGCAGCTCCTGTACAATATGGCGGCTCCGGAAATGCTGTACAGGCAGGTCAAAGGACATCGCCGCGCCGCTGCTTGGGTCAGCCGCAGCCACTGTAACCGCGATCTCGTTGTGGATGGGGCATAGGTAGGTATCCGTGACAATCACGCCGCCCTCAGCCTTCAGCGCCTGATCGTACCAAGGCAGCTCCTTGGCCGGCTGGGCGGAAAGCACGGGGTCGCTGGAAATCAACCGGCCGTTCACCACCGCACAGGCGGACAGCTCATGGGAGTTGAGCAGATGGGCGCTTTTGTCAAAAAAGTCCATCAGCCAATCTTCCAGCTCGTCTGTGTCGGCGCCCGCGCGGGTAAAATCGCGCAGATAGGCCATTCCCAAGCTGAGTGTCTTTTCAAATTCCCCAAGGGTGCGGTCCTCATCCGTGGAGTAACTGGTTACCAGGTTTTTGCCCATGGTTCTGGCGTTGTCCAGCAGAAGCTGCTGGCTGACCAGCATCCCCGCCGCCGCAATGGCCACCAAAAGGGCCAAAAGCCAGAGAATCCGCCAGCTGCTCCAGCCGCTGTTCGGGTTATGATTGCCCTGCACATGCCTCACTCCTAATTCAACCGCCCACCTGTTTGGAGGCAGATTTTGTCAATTTCAGGGTTTCAAACAATGATTCAGCATGTAGTATAACACATTGCCCTCCCGCTGTAAAGTGCCAGACTGGCCCTTGACGGGAATGTTTTTTCCTTCGCCTTTACTCGCCGGAGAAGCTGTGGTACAATAGAGCGCAAGTTTCGGTGGAAAGGGGGCTGTTTCCATGGAGATTACCCGAGACACGCCGCTGACTGATTTCCCCGGCGTGGGGGAGGCGCGGGCCAAAAAGCTGGAAAAGCTGGGGCTGTCCGCCGCAGGGGATCTGTTGGCCTGCTACCCCCGGGACTACGAGGACCGGCGGAAGGTATACGCCATCGGGGAGGCCCCCCAGGAGGGCCGGGTGTGCATTGCCGCCATGGCCGCCGAACATCCCCGGCTGTCCCGGCTCCGCAAGGGGCTGGAACTGGTCCAGGTGAAGGCGGTGGATCATACTGGGGCGCTGCACCTCACGTTTTTCAACCAGAGCTATGTGGAGCGGGCCATACGGGCCGGAGAGGAATACATCTTCTACGGCACGGTGCAACTGCAAGGGCGCCGCAGGTCTATGGTAAACCCCATCTTTGAGCGGCTGGGGAAGCAGTCGGTTACTGGATGTATCATGCCCGTCTACCGGCTGACGGCAGGGATCTCCAACCATCTGCTGGCTTCCCTGGTCCGGCAGGCCCTCCCCTGTGCCGGCGGCCTGCCCGAGACCTTGCCCCAGCACATCCGGCAGAGCCATCAGCTGGCGGCGGTGGAGTTTGCGGTCAAAAATATCCACTTTCCTGTGGACGAAGCGGCTCTGGATTTAGCCCGGAGGCGGCTAGCTTTTGAGGAGCTGTTCTATCTGGCCGTTGGCCTCAGTTTTTTAAAGGAACGGCGGGACCAAGGAGGAGCAGGACGGGTCCTTCCGCCCCGCCCGCTGGAGGAATTTCTCGCTCTGCTCCCCTTCGCTCCCACACAGGCGCAGCGGCGGGTGATGTGTGAGGTTGCCCAGGATGTGACCTCGGGCCGGCCTATGAACCGGCTGGTCCAGGGGGACGTGGGTTCCGGCAAAACGGCCGTGGCCGCTTTTGCCGGATGGCTGTGTGCCAAGGGGGGGTGTCAAGCGGCCCTTATGGCTCCCACTGAGGTGCTGGCCGAACAGCACTTCCGGTCGCTGACCGCCCTGCTCGCCCCCGCTGGGGTGCGGGTAGCCCGGCTCACCGGCTCCATGTCCGCCGGAGAGAAGAGGAAGGTCCGGGCCGGACTGGCCGCAGGAGATGTCGGCTTTGTTGTGGGTACCCACGCTCTGCTTTCGGAGGGGGTCGTTTTCTCCAACCTGGCGCTCATTGTGGCCGATGAGCAGCACCGGTTCGGTGTGGCGCAGCGGGCCGCACTGGCGGCGAAGAGCGGAGAGGATGTGGTCCCCCATGTGCTGGTCATGTCCGCCACCCCCATCCCCAGGACACTGGCCCTGATGATCTATGGCGACTTGGACGTATCCGTGATCGACCAGCTGCCTCCCGGCCGGACCCCCATAGAAACCTATGTGGTGCGGGAGGATAAGCGGCAGAGAATGTATAATTTTGTCCGCAGTCAGGTGGCGGAGGGACGGCAGGCGTACATCATCTGCCCCGCCGTGGAGGATAATCCCGCCCTTTCGGGGGAGGAGAGGCCCGCGCTGAACCTGAAGTCTGTTAAGACCTATGCGGAAACCTTACAGCGGGAGGTCTTCCCCGACCTGCGGCTGGGGGTGCTCCATGGGAAGATGAAACCGAAGGAGAAGGAGGCGGCTATGTCCTCCTTCTCCAGCGGCGAGACCCAGGTTCTGGTGGCTACCACTGTGGTGGAAGTGGGGGTGGATGTGCCAAACGCCTCCCTGATTATTATTGAGAACGCCGACCGCTTTGGCCTCAGCCAGCTCCACCAGCTCCGCGGCCGGGTGGGCCGGGGTGCGCACCGGTCCCACTGTGTTCTGATTACCGCCACCCGCAGTTTAGAGGCGATGGAGCGTCTGCGTGTCTTGGCCTCCACCACCGACGGTTTTCAGATCTCTGAGGAGGACCTGAAAGCCCGGGGCCCCGGTGATTTTTTCGGCAACCGCCAGCACGGTCTGCCCCAGATGAAGCTGGTGGACCTGACCGGGGACATGCGCCTGCTTAGCCAGGCGCAGGAGGCCGCCCGCACGCTGCTGGCCCAGGATCCCCGGCTGTCCAACCCGGAAAACCGGCCGGTTTGGGAGCGGGTGCGCCAGCTCTTCGCCGATACCCCAGATATTTTTAATTAGTGATAGGTTTGAAACGGGGAAATATTCCATGTTTCAAACGGCTAGGAGGAAAAGTAATGTTAACGTTTCGAGACCTTAGCCCCAATGACCAGGACCGGGTGCTTCCCATGGTGATGGACTTCTATCAAAGCGATGCAGTGGACCATCTGGTGGACAGAGCCGTGATGGAACGTGCCTTCCTGGACGCGGTTGACCCCGCCGAGGACCTTCTGCACGGTCTGCTTATCCAATACGGCGGCGAAGATGCCGGATATCTGTATCTGACCAAGTGCTACTCCGCTGAGGTGGGAGGCCGGTGCGTGTTTATCGAGGAACTATATTTGAAACCTCCGTTTCGGGGGCGAGGGCTGGGGGAGCAGATTCTGTCCTGGATCGAGGAGAGCTGGCCAGGCGCCCGCCGCTTCCGGCTGGAGGTTACCCAGGTCAACCAGCGGGCCACCCATTTGTATCAGAAGATGGGCTATCAATTTCTGCGTTACAACCAGATGGTATTGGACAAAGCAGAGAGCCGCTGAACATGGCGGGCTGAAAGGAGAACTTATTATGGATCATATGGAAAAAGTGCGCCAGCTCCGGGCGCGCACCGATGTACACTTCAACTGCTGCCAGTCAGTTCTGGCCGCCTTCGCCCAGGACATGGGGTTGACCGAGGAGCAGGCGTACGCCCTGGGGCAGGGCTTCGGCAGCGGGATGCAGTGCGGTTCCACCTGCGGCGCACTTACCGGGGCGCTGATGGTTCTGGGTATGACCAACTACCCGCAGGAAGAAATTTCTGCCTTTCTGCGCAAGTTCCGGGAGAACCACGGAGACATCAACTGTGCCGCTCTTTTAAAGAAATCCCACGAGGCGGGCATCCCCCGCAAGGAACACTGCGATGGTCTGGTGTTCGAAGTAGCGGAGATGCTGGGTTGAATACAGCCAAACCAAGGCCGCTGAACACTTCACAGGCAGCGCATTTCACCGGCAACCCAAACAGGGACGCCCCGATGGGGCGTCCCTGTTTGGTGATCTGGAAGGATGGATGAAAAAGGAATGATGAAACAAAAGCTCACTGACTGAACACATTCCGACAAGAGCGGAAGCCGGTCTGCTGTCCCTCTGTTCGCCTCTGTT
>OFGQ01001774.1_pt1 | contig 13522 bp, 11 predicted proteins | sample 1521791 | NCBI WGS metagenome assembly OFGQ01 (sample SAMEA3504116, study PRJEB24116) | mouse gut metagenome | biome: mouse gut; feature: mouse-associated habitat; material: faeces | place: Denmark | collected 2011 | reverse complement strand
TTGGTTGCTATAAATGGATAAGAATAAAAGTACAACTATACAAATTATTGTTAATAATATTCTGTTTTTTTTATGATTCTTTTTCTTGCCTTTAAAGACATTTGTCAATTTTTTCTTCATTCTCTAATAAAAACGCTTAGAAGACATAAACTTAATGTTGTTAATATTGTATTATTAATTCAAAAACTTAATGGGCAATTATCCGACAGATTCTTCAATACAAATTGAATTTAACGGATAACTACAAAATATCAACGGATAATAATAAATTATCTTCTGTTAATAACGAAAAGAGATGTAATTGTGAATACACTATGTAATACGATTGGAAAATGCTATGAGCGAATTTGAGTACTCGTAAATAGTAAATGCTTGGATGTTTATAAAAGTACGATTGAATTTAAAGAAAATTCAGCGATATAAATGTATTGAGGTCATATATCTTTATAAATGCTATATACATTTAGCCGTTGAATCTGCGAAAGGATATCTGGAAGTACAGAGCTTGGTGTTTCATCCCCAAGAAATAGATTTATAACAACAATCGAAAAGCAGCAAACACCCCGTTTGCTGCTTCCCCTCTCAAATACCCCAGAAAACAAACGCCACATTAACATCCATCAAATTCCATAAAATTCCTCGGATGTTTCGTCGTCAAAATATTATTCTGCTTTGCCATAGATACACTCGTATATATTTCCGTTGTTTTGATAGAGCTATGCCCAAGCATCTTTTGTATATATCGAATATCAACATCAGCTTCCAGCAGCAAAGTAGCAAAAGAATGACGGAACATATGCGGCGTAATATGCATATCAATCATAGCCAATTTTAAGTACTTTACAATCATAGCCCGCACGGACTGCTCGGAATATCGCTGGTGAAGCCGGTTAATAAAGAACCACCCGGTAGAATGAATATCTGTCTGAAAAGCGGCATAATATTCAGACACTACCTTTTTTACATCATCATTTCCGATTTGTATCAACCGTTCTTTCGAGCCTTTTCCATAAATGATTATTTTATAGGACACAAGATCCACTTGCCGCAGTGTCAATGCACATAGCTCAGATATCCGAACACCTGTAGAAAAGAGCAGCTCAATAATAGTGATGTCGCGAAGAACCGCATTATATTGATATACTGTGTCTGCGAGAGCCTTTTGCCGGTACATTGCGGAGAGAAAGTCAGCAATCGTGGCTTCTGGTATCGTGCGCGGCAGTATTTGAGGTTCCCGGAATTTTACGTTTATTTTGTCAAATGGATTTGCCGCGATGATTTCTTCATAAATCAAATGGTGAAAAAAAGCCTTTAGAGTGGCAATCTTTCTTTTGGTAGTCCTTGGTTTATACTGGTTATGAAGAGAGGAAATATAATCGCTTATGGCTGCCTTATCTTCAAAATCAGGGCGTCCCAGCATAAATGCCTGGAATTGTGCCAAATCAATCCGATATGCTTTCAGTGTTTTCTTGTCCAGCTTTTTCATGGTTTCACAGGTTTTCATGTAGTTTGAAACTAATTTTTCTAATTTGTTCATAAATGGATACTCCTTGGTTTTTAATAGTAATTATGGGGATTATTTTATGAAATGTCGATCATTTTTTTCTATGAGAGAAAATGAGCGGAAGGCTAGGGAGGATGTCGGCTTGGCAGACGGCAGATATTGCAAAAGAATCAGAAAACAAGTATAATTGACATGTCTTAAAGTAATACAAGATTAGTCCGGGAGGAAACAGTAGAAATGGAAAATTTGGAAAGAGAGCAAAAAAGACTGGAAGAAATTAATCGAGTCGCAGAGGAGGGACAATTTCAGGCAGACTGGGATTCCTTGTGCCAATGGAGCGCCCCGTCATGGTTCCATGGCGCCAAGTTCGGCATATTCATTCACTGGGGGCTTTACAGTATCCCTGCCCATGGCAGTGAATGGTATTCGAGAAATATGTATCTCAAGGAGAAGGAAGAATGGGAGTGGCACCGCAAGACGTACGGCGAGCAGAAGGATTTTGGATACAAGGACTTTATTCCTATGTTTACGGCGGACAGGTTCAACCCCAAGGAATGGATTCAGTTGTTTAAAGAGGCGGGAGCCAGATATATTTTCCCGGTGGCGGAGCATCATGACGGATTCCAGATGTACAAAAGCGGGCTGTCAAAGTATAACACATGGGATATGGGGCCTGGCAGAGATATTTTAGGCGAATTAAAAGAAGAAGCGGAAAGACAGGGGGTGTATTTCTGCACTTCAAACCACAGAGCGGAACACTGGTTTTTTATGGGGCATGGGAAAGAATTTGACAGTGATATCAAAGAACCCTTAAAGAGGGGGGATTTCTATTGGCCTGCGATGCCGGAGCCGAATTTTGTGGAGCTTAGAAGCCAGCCATACCCGACCGAGGAATTCCTGAATGACTGGCTGCTCAGAGTGTGTGAGATTATTGACAACTATCAGCCTTCTTTGATTTATTTTGACTGGTGGGTGCAGCATGAGGCATTCCGTGAAGTATTCAAGAAGATGGCGGCTTATTACTATAACAAGGGGCTTGAGTGGGGAAAAGAAGTAGGAATCTGTTATAAGTACGATGCCATGGCGTTCGGTAGCGGCATTGTGGAGGTAGAGCGAGGAGGACTGGACGAGGCAGTTCCGTATCTGTGGCAGACGGATACGGCGATTGCAAAGAATTCCTGGTGCTATACGGATAATCTGGACTACAAGACAAGCCGGCAGATTATCTGCGCATTGGTGGAGACAGTCTGCCGGAACGGGAATATGCTCTTGAATGTGGGCCCTAAGGGAGACGGGTCTATCCCGGAGGAGGATGTAAGAATTTTACGGGAAATCGGCGCATGGCTTCAGGTGAATGGAGAAGCCATATACGGAGCCGGCGTGTGGCGTAAGCAGGCGGAAGGGAATGCAAAGCTTCCGGAGGGACCTTTCTCAGACAATGACGAGATCCCATATACGGGTGAAGATATCCGCTTTATGTCAAAGGGGAAAATGATTTATGCTATCGTGATGCAATGGCCTAAGGAGGGGAAGGTTTCTATCCGCTCCATGGCAAAACAAGTGGAAGAGACGACAAAGTTCCATGGCTTGATTAAGGATGTGCAGATACTTGGAGCCGGGGAGGAAACACTGGACTGGCGGCAGGACGAAGAGGGGCTGCATGTGGAATGCAGTCTCTCCAAAGAGATGCCGGTGGTAGTCAGGGTAGAGATCTTATAGCCCCAGAGATTGGAAACAATGAATCATTACTAAGAGAAAAGGAGTTTTACAAATGAAAGATTGGCTTGAAAAACAATTTAAACTGTCAGCATTCCAAACAGACATCAAGACAGAGCTTCTGGCTGGGATGACCACATTTGTCACAATGGCGTATGTCCTTGCCACCGTCCCCAATATTCTTGGCGGGGCGGGGTTGGACAAACACGTCGTCCTCACAGCTATGGTTCTTCTGATTGTCCTGACGAGCTGCGCCATGGCGTTGTACACCAACCGTCCCTTTGCGTTGGCGCCCGGCCTTGGAAGCGTCGGGATCGTAGCGTCTATGATATCTAATGAAGGAATCAGCGCGCCAATCGCCGCAGGAGTCATATTCTGGAGCGGCGTTTTGTTCATCGTGATTTCCTTCTTAGGGCTTAGGGAGGCGGTAGTGCGTGTTATCCCGGTAAGCATGAAGCATGCGGTCAGCGCGGGAATCGGGCTGTTCATCGCCCTGTTAGGCGCAAAGAACTGCGGGCTGATTGTGGCAAATGCAGACAAAAACAATCTCGCATTCGGAGATTTGGCTTCCCCGTCCGTGATTGTGGCAGTCATTGGATTTATCATCCTTCTTATTATAAAGGTGCGCAACGTTCCGGGAGGGATGATTCTGGCAATCCTTGCTACGACTGTGATTGGCATCCCCTTTGGCGTGACCCATCTTCCGGAAAGCCTGTTCTCCCTTCCGGCAAATATCGGAAAACAGTTCCTACAGGTTGATTTCCTTGGGGCTTTGAATTTCGCATATATCCCGTTTTTGATTGCTTTGTTCGTCCCGGACTTTTTCTCCACATTTGGAACCGTGCTGGGCGTCGGCGCGAAAGCCGGGTATCTGGATGAGGACGGCAATCTTCCGGACATTGATAAATGCTTCAAAGTAGACGCAGTGGCTACCAGCTTCGGAGCGCTGTTCACGATGCCCAGTATGACTACCTATCTGGAGTCCTCCGCAGGGGTGGAGGCAGGCGGGAAGACCGGCCTGACAGTAGTCTTTACAAGCATCTTTTTTGCTTTGTCACTGTTCCTTGCGCCCCTTGCGCTGATTATCCCGTCCGCAGCGACAGGCCCGGTGCTCATTTTCATCGGAATCAATATGTTAAGCGGAATGAGGAACGTGAATTACTCCGATATCACAGAATACGTACCCGCGTTTATCTGCGTCACCTTTACGATTTTTGCAAATAATATCGCCAACGGGATCTGCGTCGCCCTTCCTGCGTACCTGATTATGAAGATTGGGGCCGGGAAAATCAAAGAAATTCAACCTGTGATGTACGTCCTTGTGGCGGTGTGCCTGCTCTATTTCTACACCATCATTTAAGCAGGAGGAAACTTTATGGAAAACGTTTCTTTATTTATAAAAAATGCAAAGGTATTCAATACATATCTGAAAAAATTTATTCTGGCAGACGTCTCTGTGAAAGACGGGAAATTCTATTACATTGACCGGAAGCAGGATACGCCCTTTTCGGCAGACAACGTGCTGGATGCCGAGGGGATGTATATGATTCCTGGACTTGTGGATATCCACATGCATATCGAGAGTAGCATGCTCACGCCCGGGCCTTTTGGGAACTGTGTCGCTTCTTACGGTGTGACCACAGTGGTATCAGAGCCTCACGAGATGGCAAATGTCAAGGGAATCCGGGGAATCCTGGAAATGATTTCCGCTGCAAAAAATGCGCCCATCGACATATTTTACGGGATACCAAGCAGCGTACCCTCCACGGACGAGGGGCTGGAAACCACAGGGGGAATCATTGACTGCAATGGGATGAAGCATCTTCTGAATGAAGAGGATGTGGTCTGTGTCGGGGAAATTATGAACTACCGGCAGATTATCCGGGAAAATGATTTGGAGATTACAAAGTTTCTGGATTATCTCCGGAAGGAGCGCCCGGGCTATGTAATCGAAGGACACTGCCCGTCCCTTTTGGATTTAGACCTTGCCAAGTTCTTATATCTTGGAATCGACGGGGACCATACAGAGCATACGCTGGAAGAAGTGAAACAGCGGATTGAAAACGGGATGTTCTTCGAGATTCAGGATAAAATGCTCAAGCCGGAGGTACTTCATTACATTCAGGAGAACCAGCTTTATGAGTACTGCGGATTCGTGACGGACGATACCATGGCAGATGTCCTCTATGAAAAGGGGCAGCTAAATTATGTGGTCCAAAAGGCAGTGGAAGCCGGATTTCCATTAGAAATGGCAATTTACTGCGCCACTTACACGCCAAGCAGGAGAATGCATCTCTATGACCGGGGAGCGATTGCCCCGGGAAAGCTGGCGGACTTTATACTGTTGGAAAATCCTGCAGTGATAAGTCCGGCGTATGTGTATAAAAACGGAGTCCGGATATTCTGCCGCAAAGACAGGCGGGAGACTGGGGTCTCCTATCAGTTCCCGGCAGATTTTTATCAGAGCGTCTGTCTGCCGCCTGTGACATTGAGTGATTTCCGGGTGGTGGCGGATACGGACAAAGAGAAAGTTACCGTGCGTGCAATCGAGGTACATCCTGACCGGACGCAGACCACGGAAAAGCTGGTTACAATGCCGGTGCGGGAGCGCGTGCTGGACTGGGAGAACAGCGGGTGTATGCTTGCGATGGTATTGGAGCGGCATGGCAAGAACGGTAAGATCGGATATGGTTTTATCACAGGTTCATGCTTGGATAAAGGGACGGTAGCCACCACATATTTCCATGACCATCACAATCTATTTGTAGCCGGGGACAGTCCGGAGGATATGCTTCTTGCAGTAAGGCGGATCCAGGAATTGCAGGGCGGCTTTTTGACCGTTCGTGACGGCAGGGTTCTTGCGGAGCTTGCGCTTCCCGTATGCGGTATTTTGTCTGAAAAAGGAGTCGGGGAGACGGCGGCCGGACTGAAGGCGGTTCGCGGGAGCATGGAAGAACTGGGCTATCGGCATAATAATCCGATTATGTCGCTGGGGACGCTGGGGCTTCCGGTAAGCCCGGCATTGAAGCTCACGGACAAGGGACTTGTAGATGTGAAACAAGGGGCAGTAGTGCCTTTGATTGTAGAGTGATACAGAAAGACGACAGTTTTTTACAAAAAACCCGAAAAACCATATAGTATCATGGACTTTTTGAATATTATCTATTATAATGAATTTAGTAACTTTTTTTCGGCTTTTTTTGTTGAAAAATAATAAAGGTCTATTTAAAATATGAGAGGAGTTTTTGTAATGAAACTGAAGTTGCGGGGAAAACTGATTTTAAGTATGGGGATTCTTATCTTTGTGGCGGTCTTGCTGATTTCGTCCTTGTCATATGTGGCTTTGCAGAGAGCTTATGACAAGAATATTGAGGCAGAGAAGGAGAAGCTTGATCAGATTATCCAGAGTCAGGTCGAATGTATGATCGGAGTATTGCAGGCAGAGTATGATAAGTCTCAGAGCGGCGAGATTACCGAGGAAGAAGCGATGGAGAACGCCAAGTATATCGTCCGTACCACCAGATACAATGATGGAACCGGATATTTCTGGGCAGACATGGCAGACGGCACGAATGCGGTACATATCAATCCCGATGTGGAAGGCACGAACCGATATAATACGCAGGATGAAAAGGGCAATTATTTCGTGCAGGATACGATTGCCGCAGGGGATAAGCCGGACGGAGATTTTATCGATTTTTATTTCGCAAAATCCGGCGAGACGGAGGCCAAAGCTAAGAGGGGCTTCGTTAAAAAGTTTGAGCCTTACGGATGGTATATCGGAACCGGGAATTATGAGGAAGATATGCTGCCCATTATTCAGGAAGAGTTGGATGATGCCAATAGATCCTGTTTTATGGCGTTGACGGTTACATACTTGTTTGGTCTGGCTATTTTTGTAATCGGTATTATTGTAACGTCTATCATTGCTAAAAAGATGGCAGATCCGATTAAGGCGGCGTCAGAGCGTTTGATTGAACTCAGCCAAGGGAATCTCAGGGATGAGGTGGAAGAGTTCCAGAGAGAAGACGAGATTGGGGATTTGACCCGCGCCTTGGCAAAGACGGTGCAGACCTGGCGGGATTATATTGGAGACATATCTTCTTGTTTGGCGGAGCTTGACAAGGGCAATCTTAAGTTTGATATTGAGATGGACTATGTGGGGGATTTTGCGCCAATCAAGGATTCCTTCCAGCATACTCTATTTAAACTGAATGAGACGTTCCGGAAACTGAACATGAGCGCAGAGCAGGTGGCAAGCGGTTCGGAGCAGGTGGCAAGCGGAGCGCAGGCTCTTGCCCAGGGAACTACGGAACAGGCGTCGTCGGTAGAAGAGTTAGCGGCTACTATTACTGAGATACATAACCATGTGGCGAACAACGCGGAGAATGCGAAACAGACCAGCGGCCAGGCATTAACGGCTGCAACGGAACTAGAGCAAGGCAAGAAGCAGATGGAGCAGATGACCACGGCGATGAATCAGATTAACGATTCTTCCTCTGAGATTAGTAAGATTATCAAGACGATTGAGGATATTGCTTTCCAGACCAATATTCTTGCACTGAATGCGGCAGTGGAGGCGGCGCGCGCCGGGGCGGCCGGAAAAGGATTTGCGGTAGTTGCCGATGAAGTGCGTAATCTGGCAAGCAAGTCTGCCGAGGCGTCTAAGAATACGGCGGCTCTTATTGAAGCGACCGTTCAGTCCGTACAGGAAGGGACCGGTATCGCTAACCGGACGGCAGAGTCTCTTGACCGGATTGTCCTTTCTTCCGAAGAGTCAGCGAAGCTGGTTCAGGATATCTCAAAGGCATCACAGGATCAGGCGGCTTCTATAGCACAGGTAACAGTGGGAATCGATCAGATTTCCAGTGTGGTACATACCAATTCTGCTACTTCTGAGGAAAGTGCGGCGGCGAGCCAGGAATTGTCAAATCAGGCACAGTTCTTGATGAGTCTGGTTAAGCAATTTAAGATTAGGGAAGCGTAAGAAGCTGGTTAAGTAATTTAAGATTAGAGAAGCGTAAGAATAAAGATGAAGAGGCTGTTGCAAAAGGGATGTATATTGTACGTATCTACTGCTTTGCAACAGCCTCTTTTTGGGTTGTACTATGATTGGTGATTCCGAGAAAATTTAAAATCCGAAAGAATTTGCCCACACAGCCTGGCATCATCTTGTGTACATGCATCCTTACTATACCGTGCTTTTTCATACAATTCGTGAATCCGGCATATATCTGCGTCGTCTTGTCCCGGATTTGCACGACGGTATCTAACTGCGTCAGTTTGTTTTGGAGCACGATAAAGCCCGGCTTTCTGTTCCAGTTCCAGCGGCGTTTCGCACCCGTAAGGCGTTTCTTTTAAGGAACGCCGAATCAGTTTTTTATATAGCCGCCGTATCTTCCGCTCAGGAGAACGGACTCCTTCCTTCTTGCCTGGCTTCCACAGGCTTCTCTTTTCCGTCATGCTGTTGTCATCTTTCCCGAGAAATATGATTTCGTCGTCGCCGTCGCCGTCCTCTGAAAAGGAATCCATCGCCTTTCGGATTGCTATGATAATAAGCTTTATTACCACGAAGATAAGTCCGATTAATGTGATGATATAGAGAAGGTCAGAAGCCATCAGAAGCCACTCGGGCGTTTTTTTTGCCTGGGACTTCAAACGCAGCAGTTCTTCCATCAGATAATCAGGTTCTGTATTTCCCTGATAAAGGTCTTCCATCTGCCCTTCCATGTTAAGTGGTTTCAACCGAATGTCTGCCAAGGGTTCTTTGTGATAAATGGCGGCGGGCAGCATAAACAGCATGAGCGCCGTAATTCCTGTAAGAAGAATTGCATTCCCGATTTTTTTCATAGCGCCGGCGGGAAGGTTCGCGACGCGGATATTTTTCTTTACAAATCCCTCAAGGCTTTCCAGATAACAGTATGCCAGACAGACGCAGAACTCCGATGCAAGGATTCCCAGCATCAGATACAGAAGTCCGTGGCGGCCAAAAGTAAGCAGGTATAGATACATGCCTGCGGGAAACAGGCAGTACAGTACTCTGGGAGCATCGAGAAGAGTCGGTACTTCCCACATCTCTTGATCTTCCTGCGCGCCAGCCTCGTTTGGCATTTCCTTCATCTTCCTTCGGATTTCACCTTGTTTCATCTTCACATAAAAACGGAAAAGGAAGACAAAAACAGTGAGCCAAGTGGTAATCATATTTCCGCTGAGCGTGTGCATTCCCCAGACCATGATTAGGGAAAATGCGAGGAAAATCCAAAGGCTCCGGCATTTATATATGATGATATAGGAAAGGCTCACCGGAAAAATCATAAAAAGCCCATTCAAAAGGAAAACAATTACTTCCTGTCCCCGGATGTTCCATATGGCGATTGCAAGCACATAGATTCCCTCAAAAAGCAGGATATCGTGTATCCAGGAAAGCAGAATCATTGCGCGGCTTTTTTTTCATTATCCATTCATCTCCCATTTAAAAATATTGACGCCCCTTATGTTTTCGGGCGTATTTTCCGTAGATACCTGCACAGGTATTACCCACAAGACCGGGCATCCGTTCTCTGCCATGGCGGCAACGGCTTTCACGGTCTCCGGATCTTGGTTCATGGAAATAACGACGTAGACGACTCCTGACTGGATTTTTTCTTTTTCCTGCTTCAATGTCTCGAAGAGCCGCTTCGCAGGCATGCGGATATCAATACGGGAAAGTTCCTGATACAACGTCTGTATCTGTCCGGCGCCATCCTTTAAGTAGATTGGCTGCATTCCATTTCCAATGACCGTAAGTTCCATCTTCTGTTTCACGATGCGGGACGCCAGAGACGCCGCGATGCGTATTCCCTCCTCCGTTAACTCCTCGCAGCGGACGATGCCGGAATCCTCTGTGTCCAGAATCATCCTCATCCGGATATTCGTCGTGGAGTCGAATTGATTTACCAGAAGCCCCTGTCCTTTCGCAGAAGCCTTCCAGTTGATATGGTGCATCGGGTCGGAAGGGTGGTAATCCCGAATTCCCGAAAAACAGAACGGGTCGGGAAACAGCCGGTTCTGCGTGATGATCATGCCGGACACAGCCTTGCAAAGCAAGACGAGCCGATGGGTATCTAAAAGCCTGGGATACACATATAGGGCAGTCGCTACCTTCCGGTCGTCGTGGAAGCTTCGGCGGAAAAAGAAATCATATCCGATTACATCGGCTTTTGTAATCTCGTAATAACCCCGCTTTTCACACACGAACGGAAGCCTCCGGATAACGCGCTGGCGCATAAAAAGAGAGAAGATGTCTCTGCGGTAACTCTGGTCAGTGACATTTGCATTTTCTTTCGCCTCACCGGAAAATTGTAGCGCCCGGTCCATGGCAAGGTTGACCTCCAGCGCGGGCAGGGGGAGGGGCTTATCGTTGGTGATTTCTTCCCTGAGATAAGAGACATCCCCTTCATAGGCGGAACGCGCTTCAAATTCAGCTTCAATGCCAAGCCCGGTATTCCAGTATTTCTTGTAAATAATGTGCTGGAGCAGATAAAATGCCCCGGCTCCGGCAAACAGTAATAACAGCATAATCGAAAGTCTCCTTTACCGTTTTTCCCAATCTTCCACCGGAACCGGTACAAGGCTTAGGACTTCCCGTATGATTTCTTCCTCATATCTTACGCCCTCGGCGGGAACGGACAGGGTGAGCCGGTGGGAGAGGACCGGAACCGCCACATTCTTAATATCTTCCGGTACGACATACTCCCGCCCTTCCGTCATGGCGAAACCCTGTGCGGCACGTACAAAAGCCAACGTACCTCTGGGGCTTACGCCCTGCATAATCTTAGGATGCTTTCTGGTGGCGTGGACTGTCTCGATCATGTATTTCAGCAAATCTCTGTGGATATAAATCTCACGGCACTGTGCCTGAAGCTTCACAAGTTCCTCTTTCCCGCACACGCTCTCAAGCGCTGCGAGAGGCTCGTCTACAAGAAAACGTTCTACCATGGAAAACTCTTGGCTCGGTGTCATATCCTCCATGCTGATCCGCATCAGGAAACGGTCCATCTGCGCCTCCGGAAGGGGAAATGTACCCAATGTTTCCAGCGGGTTCTGCGTCGCAATGACAAAGAAAGGCGCTTCTAATCCCCTGGTCTTTCCGTCTACCGTTACCTGGCTCTCTGCCATGCACTCGAGCAGGCTGCTCTGTGTCTTAGGTGTGGCCCGGTTGATTTCATCCGCAAGCAAAATGTTGCAGAAAACAGGACCTTCCCGGAATACAAATTCGCCTTTTTTAGAATCAAAATAGTTTAGCCCTGTCACGTCTGACGGGAGCAGGTCGGGGGTGAACTGAACTCTTCCGAACTGTGCGCAGACAGACTTGGCAAGGGATTTGGCAAGTACGGTCTTGCCGGTTCCAGGGACGTCCTCCAAAAGGACGTGGCCTTTTGCAAGAATGGCGGTTAGGATGAGTTTCAGCGTTCTTTCGTTTCCAATCATGACTCTGGAAATATTGTTCTGTAGAGTTTCGAGTAATTCAAGGTTCATCTTTCGTTTATCCTCCTGTTTCAGAAATGTATGCATTCCCCTTTTATTAATATAATTGTAACGCTTTTATTGTCACATTTCAATTAGTACTTTGGCCATAGATTTACTGTTGAAATGCTGTTTAATGTAATTAGCAGCAATAATAAGTTGATTAAAATGTGAATTTCTGCATTAAAGTTGACTTACGTTTGCAGATAAGGTATACTATGATTAGAAAAGGGAAAGAATTATGATAGAAGATAACGGAGTGATGTGTATGAAAAGGAAGATAACAGACCGGCTCGTAAAATGGAGGAACACCGCTGCTTCACGTCTGCCTTTGTTACTCTATGGAGCGCGTCAGGTAGGAAAAACTTACGTTATGCAAGAACTGGGCGCAGACTATTTTAAAAATACCGTTTATGTGAACTTTGAAGCGGACCGTAAAATCGGGGATTTTTTTGAAAATGAAATCCACGCGGAAGCGGTTCTTGGAATTTTAGAGAGATATTATCACACGAGAATCATTCCGGACGAGACGTTAATTATATTTGACGAGATACAGATGTGCGAAAGGGCGCTTGCCTCTCTCAAATATTTTGCGGAAGAGGCGCCAGAATATCATGTGATTGCTGCCGGAAGCCTGTTAGGTGTGGCATTGAAGCGGGAGCAGTTCTCCTTCCCTGTGGGCAAGATTCAGATGGAGAATATGTATCCAATGGATTTTGAAGAGTATCTGTGGGCAAAGGGCAAAGAATTGCTTGCGGATATGATTCGTACCCACTATGAGAAGAATCAGGCATTAGGAGAGGGAATGCACAAGGAGGCATTGGCAGAGTATTATAATTACTGTATTATAGGCGGTATGCCCGCTGCGATAGCGGCTGAGACTATGCCTTATGCAACACTGACACAAGAAGAAATCAGGCATATGCTGCTGGATTCTTATATTGCGGATATGGCAAAATACGCATTGCCAAGTGAAACGGTCAAGATATTTGCCACCTATGATTCACTGCCGTCTCAGCTTGCGAAAGATTCCAAGAAGTTCCAGTACAAACTGATAAAGAGCGGGGCACGCGCATCCCAGTACGGAGACTCTATAGACTGGCTGATTCGTGCGGGCATTGTGAATAAATGCGTAAAATGTACGCAAGGCTTTATGCCGCCCTCTGCATTCTTGGACTTGACAGCATTTAAGCTATATTATAGCGATACGGGCATTATGTCGGCAAGGACGGGCATGAATCTGGTGAGGTTGATGGGTGAGGAGGCAGAGCGGTTCCGGGGGATATTTGCGGAGAATTATGTTGCCTGTGTTCTAAGGGCCAATGGGTATGAACTGCTTTACTGGGAATCTGACGGCACTGCAGAAGTTGATTTCCTGATTATCAAAGATGACCATGTGATTCCGGTGGAGTGTAAATCAGGAAACCATGTAAAATCCAGAAGCCTTGCGGTCTATCGGGAAAAATATCATCCTGCGTACAGCATCCGCATATCTGCAAGGAATTTCGGGATGGCGGACGAGATAAAATCAGTGCCATTGTATGCGGCGTTCTGCATATAGAAAAGAAGGAGGCAGAGTATGGGCATTTATGTAAATCCAGGGAATCGGTTGTTTGAGGAAGCAGTGCATTCTCCAATCTATGTGGATAAGAGTGGGCTGATCGATTATACAAATAGCATACTGAAAACACAGAGAAAAAATATGTTATGGGAATCGACACAGAGAAAGAGGGAGCCTACTCTTTTCGCGAGCTGGAACAGATCGTCGCCGCCCTGCGCAGCGAGCACGGCTGTCCC
>OFGQ01001768.1_pt1 | contig 13581 bp, 9 predicted proteins | sample 1521791 | NCBI WGS metagenome assembly OFGQ01 (sample SAMEA3504116, study PRJEB24116) | mouse gut metagenome | biome: mouse gut; feature: mouse-associated habitat; material: faeces | place: Denmark | collected 2011 | reverse complement strand
CAGCCACGACCGTAAATTTGTGGATAACATCACTACCCGTACTATTGAAGTGACAATGGGACGGATTTATGACTATAAAGTAAATTACTCCAAATATCTGGAACTCCGCAAAGAACGTCGCGAACAACAGCAAAAGGCGTATGACGAACAACAGAAGTTCATAGCCGAAACCAAAGACTTCATCGAACGCTTCAAAGGCACTTATTCCAAAACTCTGCAAGTGCAAAGCCGCGTAAAGATGCTGGAGAAACTGGAAATCCTGGAAGTGGATGAGGAAGATACTTCGGCATTGCGGCTGAAGTTCCCGCCATCACCACGCTCAGGTAACTATCCGGTAATCATGGAAAACGTGGGCAAAACCTATGGTGACCATGTAGTATTCAAGAATGCTACGCTGACTGTAGAACGGGGAGACAAATTAGCTTTTGTCGGTAAGAACGGTGAGGGTAAGTCTACGCTGGTGAAGTGTATCATGAAAGAGATTGAGCACGATGGTACACTGACACTCGGGCACAATGTACAGATCGGTTATTTTGCACAGAATCAGGCGTCTATGCTGGATGAGAACCTTACGGTATTCCAGACGATTGACGATGTGGCAAAAGGAGAAATACGTAACAAGATACGCGACTTGCTGGGTGCTTTTATGTTTGGCGGCCCTGAACAATCCATGAAAAAGGTGAAAGTGCTTTCCGGTGGAGAACGCACCCGGCTTGCTATGATTAAGTTGCTGCTGGAACCGGTGAACCTGCTGATTCTGGATGAGCCGACAAACCACCTGGACATGAAAACTAAAGATATCCTGAAGCAAGCTCTGCTGGATTTTGATGGTACACTGATTGTTGTAAGCCACGACCGTGACTTCTTAGACGGGCTGGTTACCAAGGTCTATGAATTCGGTAATAAACAAGTGAAAGAACACCTGAGCGGTATCTACGAATTCCTGGAAAAGAAGAAAATGGAGTCACTCCGCGAACTGGAAAGGTAAACGTTCCTTAACAAGGCTTCTGCAACTTTTCTTGCGTCATAGTGTTTTATTTCCATAAACCTTTAACTACGAGAATAATGAAACGATATGACGCAATAATAATAGGATTTGGCAAAGGTGGAAAATTACTGGCAGCCGAATTAGCCAACCGCAACTGGAAAGTGGCGGTTATAGAACGTTCCCCTGAAATGTACGGTGGGACTTGTATAAACGTAGGATGCATCCCTACCAAAACCATGATACACGAAGCTGAATTTGCTGAGCGTATCTACCAGAATGATTATGAAAAACAGTCCAAGTTATATTCTCTTGCCCTGAAACGCAAAGATAAGTTGGTCATGTACCTACGGGAAAAGAATGTCGAGAGTCTGACAGGCAACCCTAATATCACATTGTATGACGGAACCGCTTCTTTTGTATGCGAAGATACGGTGAAAGTAACTCTTGCATCCGGAAAGGATGAAAAATCTTTCGAACTGGAAGGAAAAGAAATATTTATCAATACCGGTTCTACACCTATCCTGCCGGATATAGACGGATTAAGAGATAGTAAATATGTATATACCAGTGAAACATTACTCCATGCAGATGTTCTTCCCCAACATTTACTAATCATAGGCAGTGGTGCCATCGGACTGGAATTCGCAACCATGTATGCCGGATTCGGCAGTAAGGTCACTATTCTGGAAGCCGGTAAACGTTTTCTGCCGAAAGCAGACCGGGAGATTGCCGAATATATGCAGGAAAGTTTAAAAAGGAAAAATATAGAGATACGCCTGAATGCCCGCGTGCAGTCATTGCATGATACAGCAGACGGTATCACAGCTGCCTATACGGATGCCTCGGACGATACACCTTATTTTCTGGAAGGAGATGCCCTGCTCATTGCAACAGGCCGTAAACCGATGATAGATGATCTGCATCTGGAAAAAGCCGGAGTACAAGTCAACGCACAGGGAGCAATAATTGTAAATGAACAATTACGCACTACTGTACCACATATCTGGGCTTTGGGAGATGTAAGAGGTGGAGAAATGTATGATTACCTTTCCATCGATGACTCCCGCATTATCCTGAATCATTTATTCGGTAATAAGGAACGATCTATCGACGACCGCAATCCTGTGCCTTACGCCATCTTCACAGATCCTCCGATGGCACATATCGGTCTGACAGAGGAAGATGCTGTGAAACGAGGTTATCCTATCAAGATATCACGTTTGCCAGCCTCAGCTATTCCGCGTGCGCGTACTTTGCAGAATATGGATGGCATGTTGAAAGCTATCGTAAATACGGATACAGAGAAAATTCTGGGCTGTTCCCTCTTTTGTGTGAATGCACCGGAACTTATTAATCTGGTAGCGTTTGCCATAAAGACCGGACAGAAATCTTCAGCTTTACGTAGCTTTATATTCACCCATCCCAGTATGAGTGAAGGTTTAAATGGATTATTCAAGGCTTTTTAATAACTAACATTTGGTAATTAAGCCGTTAACCTCTATCTTTGTCCGCAATTAAAAAATTAAGATGCAGAAGAAACGGTATATAACATTTTTCCTAATGTTCATCAGCATGGTCATGCTGGTAGTGCCGGTTATTCCTCATCACCACCACAACAACGGGTTGATATGCATGAAGAATGATATAGCTCCCGATTGTTGCGGACAACAACACAACTCGGATAACGAACATTGCTGTTGCGATACGGGATGTGTAACGACTCACTTCTTCCAGCAAACTCCCAGCTCGGACAATGGATGGGCACATCCGGACTTTCCGCTGGTTATTACATTATTTTCCGAACCACTCCTCCGATTATTAGTCCTACCCGAAGAAAGCGGGCAAAGACAGGACTGCATATATCAGGAGTCACTTCATGGCACGTATCTTACACGTGCCACAGGACTTCGCGCACCTCCGTGTATTCTTACTTTATCGTAAAGTCTGCAACTTTATTGCAGGCTTTTATCTCTAATTTTGCACACAGATAAAAGTAAGAACATAAAAATATCATCATGAAAAAAATTCTTTTTATGGGAGTCATGGGTCTATTCCTATTGGGTTCCTGCAATAGTAAATCCGGAGACGGACACGAAGGTCACAATCATGAAACAGAAAAGCATGAGCACGAAGGTTGCGATCATGATCATGAGGGCGAAGACCACAATCACGAAGGTGACGAACACAACCACGATGGACATGACCACGGTGAAGTAGTAGCAGCCGGACATAGTGACGAAATCATTCTGCCCCCCGCCAAGGCGCAGGCTGCCGGAGTAAAATCCAATGTTGTAGAACCAGGAATTTTCCATCAAGTTATAAAAACCAGCGGCCAGGTAATGGCAGCACAAGGAGACGAAAGCGTTGCTGTAGCAACAGTGGCAGGTGTAGTAACTTTCCGTGGAAAAGTTATCGAGGGCATGAGTGTCAGCAAAGGTACACCGTTGGTTATATTGTCTTCTAAAAATATGGCGGATGGTGCCCCTGTAGAACGGGCACGCATCGCTTATGAAGTATCCAAGAAAGAATACGAGCGTATGAAATCCCTTGTAGGAAATAAGATTGTTTCTGAAAAGGATTTCGCTCAGGCTGAACAAGCGTATGAGAATGCACGTATCAGCTACGAAGCCGTAGCCAAAAACAGTTCGGCAAGCGGACAAGCCGTGGTTTCCCCCATCAGTGGATATGTAAAAAGCCTGTTAGTGAAAGAAGGCGATTACGTAGCGGTGGGACAACCGTTAGTCAGCATTACGCAAAACCGCAAATTATTCTTGCGTGCTGACGTTTCAGAGAAATATTACCAATATCTTCGTACTATTGGTTCTGCTAACTTCTGTACTCCTTATAATAATAAGGTATACGCATTGAAAGACTTAGACGGACGTCTTCTCTCCTATGGCAAAGCCTCGGGTGGAGACGGTGGATATTATGTACCTGTAACCTTTGAGTTTGACAACAAAGGTGATATCATCCCCGGTTCCTTTGTAGAAATCTTCTTATTGTCTTCCCCTATAGAAAATGTAATATCCCTACCCCATTCAGCATTGACTGAAGAACAAGGCAGTTTCTTTGTCTACCTGCAACTGGATGAAGAAGGATATAAGAAACAACTCGTGACTCTTGGAGCCGATAACGGTGAAAGCGTACAGATTCTCTCAGGTGTAAAAGCAGGAGACCGCGTGGTAACCGAAGGAGCTTATCAGGTGAAACTGGCAAGCGCTACAAATGCAATACCGGCACACAGTCACGAACACTAAAAAACAGTGGTAAGTGATGAAGTTATAGAGTGATAAAGCAACTTCACCCTATCACATTATCACATTAACACTCTAACACTTTAATCAACATGTTAAACAAGATTATACATTTCTCACTTCATAACCGCATCCTGGTGCTTGTGGCCTCGGTGTTGTTACTGATAGGCGGAACTTACACCGCCATGCACACGGAAGTGGACGTATTTCCAGATCTCAATGCACCTACGGTTGTCATCATGACTGAAGCAAACGGTATGGCGGCAGAAGAAGTGGAACAACTCGTCACATTTCCTGTTGAAACAGCAGTGAACGGTGCAACAGGTGTGCGCCGCGTGCGTTCTTCATCTACCAATGGATTCTCAGTAGTATGGGTAGAATTCGATTGGGATACGGATATTTATCTGGCCCGGCAAATTGTTAGCGAGAAGCTGGCTGTTGTAAGCGAAAGCCTGCCTACCGGTGTAGGAAAACCGACACTGGGTCCACAATCATCCATTCTGGGCGAGATGCTGATTATCGGTCTGACTGCCGACTCTACCTCTATGCTTGACCTGCGTACAATAGCTGACTGGACCATCCGTCCGCGCTTACTCTCTACAGGCGGTGTGGCACAGGTAGCGGTACTGGGTGGTGATATAAAGGAATATCAGATACAATTAGATCCGGAACGGATGCGACATTACGGCGTTACGCTGAATGAAATTATGACCGTAACCCGTGAAATGAATCTGAATGCAAACGGTGGCGTGCTATATGAATATGGTAACGAATACATTGTGCGTGGAGTACTTTCTACCGATCGGGTAGATCAACTGGCACGTGCCGTGGTACGTGGTGGAACCACTTCAGGCAGTGCTCCTATTCTGTTGGAAGACATTGCAGACGTACACATCGGAGCAAAATCACCCAAACTGGGTACAGCATCGGAACGGGGTAAAGCTGCCGTATTGTTGACTGTAACCAAGCAGCCGGCCACCAGCACGCTGGAATTAACGGATAAACTGGAAGCATCCCTGAAAGATTTACAGAAAAATCTGCCACCGGATGTAAAGGTCAGCACAGACATTTTCCGACAAAGTCGCTTTATCGAAAGCTCCATCGGAAACGTACAGAAGTCCTTGTTCGAAGGAGGTATCTTCGTGGTGATTGTACTATTCCTGTTCCTTGCAAATGTACGTACAACAGTGATCTCATTGGTTACACTACCACTTTCATTGATTACTTCACTGGTGACGCTGCATTATATGGGATTCACAATCAACACAATGAGTCTCGGTGGTCTTGCCATCGCTATCGGTTCGTTAGTGGATGATGCCATTGTGGACGTGGAAAACGTATATAAACGACTCCACGAAAACAAGTTGAAACCTGTGGAAGAACGACTTTCCATATTGGAAGTGGTATTCAACGCATCGAAAGAAGTACGTATGCCTATCCTGAACTCTACGCTGATTATCGTAGTTAGTTTCGTGCCCTTATTCTTCCTCACAGGTATGGAAGGCCGCATGCTGGTTCCTCTGGGTATTGCGTTCATTGTAGCATTGGCTGCTTCTACGGTAGTGGCACTGACGGTTACACCGGTACTTTGCTCTTATCTTTTGGGAAAAGACAAGAAGAAGGAAGAGAAAGAAAGCAGTGACTCGTATGTAGCACGTAAAATGAAACAATGGTATGGCGCTGCACTGGCTTTCGTACTGGGACATAAGAAGATCGTATTGGGCAGTACTATTGGTTTGTTCGTAGTAGCCTTGGCATGTTTCTTCACATTGGGCCGTTCGTTCCTGCCACCTTTCAACGAAGGTTCGTTTACGATCAACATATCTTCTTTGCCGGGTATCTCGCTGGAAGAAAGTGACAAGATGGGACATCGTGCAGAGGAATTGCTACTCAGTATTCCTGAAATACAAACCGTTGCCCGCAAGACCGGACGTGCCGAACTGGACGAACATGCACTTGGAGTGAATGTTTCCGAAATAGAAGCTCCGTTCGAACTGAAAGACCGTTCACGTAGTGAAATGGTTGCTGAAGTAAGTTAGGTACTATCGTAGGAGCAAACATAGAAATCGGCCAACCTATCAGTCATCGTATCGATGCTATGCTTAGCGGTACAAAAGCAAACATTGCTATTAAACTGTTCGGTGATGACCTGAACCGTATGTTTACTTTGGGTAATGAAATCAAAAGTGCCATCCAGGATATTCCTGGCATTGCCGACTTGAATGTGGAGCAACAGATAGAACGTCCTCAGCTTATCATTTCGCCCAAGCGAGAAATGTTGGCTAAGTTTGGAATCTCATTACCGGAATTCTCTGAGTTCGTGAATGTCTGTCTTGCAGGAGAAACCGTATCACAAGTTTACGAAAAAGGCAAAAGTTTTGACCTCACTGTACGTGTACGTGATGACCTTCGCGACGAAATGGAGAAGATACGCAACTTGATGATAGATACCAGCGACGGAAAGAAAATACCGTTGAACTACATCGCCGAAGTGCGTTCTGCAATGGGGCCGAATACTATCAGCCGCGAGAACGTAAAACGTAAAATTGTGATCTCTGCCAATGTTGCCGACCGTGATTTGCGCAGTGTGGTGAATGACATTCAGGCTCGCGTGGACAAGGATATCAAATTACCGGAAGGATATCACCTTGAATACGGCGGTCAGTTTGAGAGCGAACAGGCAGCAAGCCGCACCTTATTACTCACATCGCTGATGAGTATTGCAGTGATCTTCTTACTACTTTATCATGAATTCCGTAGTGTGAAGGAAAGTGCGATTATTCTTATCAACCTGCCGCTTGCATTGATTGGCGGTGTGTTTGCTTTGTTGATGACAACGGGAGAAGTGAGTATTCCGGCTATTATCGGTTTTATTTCACTGTTCGGTATTGCTACCCGAAACGGTATGTTGTTGATCAGTCACTACAACCACTTGCAACGGGAAGAAGGACTGAATGTGTATGACAGTGTTATCCGCGGTTCAATGGACCGTTTGAATCCGATTCTAATGACTGCGTTGTCTTCTGCTCTTGCACTTATTCCGTTGGCACTGGGCGGTGATTTGCCGGGTAATGAAATTCAAAGTCCGATGGCAAAAGTTATACTTGGCGGTCTTTTAACTTCCACGTTCCTGAACGGTTTCATCATTCCGATTGTTTATCTGATGATGCACCGGAAACCGGCGAATTAACATCCATATAACTATTAACAATATCAAATAATGAAACGAATTCTTATATTTAGTTTTATCACTTTTTTCCTATATGCGGGGATGCGTGCCCAATCGGTTGGCATAGACGAAGTGCTGCACCGCATTGAAGCGAACAATAAGGAGTTGCAGGCCAATGCGCAACTTATCACTTCACAGAAATTGGAGAATAAGTCGGAAAACAATTTGCCTGATCCCACTCTCTCGTATGCCCATTTGTGGGGGTCGGAAGATAAGAGCGAGACGATAGGTGAACTTGTTGTTTCCCAAAGCTTTGATTTCCCTACTTTATATGCTACACGCGGAAAAGTAAATCGACTCAAAACCGGTGCACTTGATGCACAGGCTACTGCTTTCCGTCAACAATTGTTGTTGCAAGCCAAGGAGCTTTGTTTCGATATCATCATGTTACAGCATCAGCAAGTGATTCTGGATGAACGCATGAAACAGGCTGAGGAACTCTCCGCATACTACAAGAAACGTCTGGAAACAGGTGATGCCAATGTATTGGAAACAAACAAGATCAATTTGGAATTACTAAATGTACGTACAGAGTTCCGTACCAATCAGACTGCGCTTGATAATGCCTGGAAATCTCTCCTTGCACTCAACGGAGACCAGTCTTTGCAAGACAATGAACTGAGCAGTTTCCGCTCCATCAATGATTATCCGTTACCGCTTCTTCCTAACAACTATGAACAGTTACGTTCGGAAGTGTTGGCAGCCGATCAGACTTTGCTGTCATTGAGCAGTGAAAGTGCTGCTGCCCGCAAACAGATTTCTGCAAGCAAGCAAGGCTGGTTGCCAAAATTGGAACTGGGATATCGCCGTAATACTGAGTCCGGTACTCCGTTCAATGGAGTTGTAGTGGGCTTTTCTTTCCCACTGTTTGAAAACCGCAATAAGGTGAAGATAGCCAAAGCGCAATCTCTGAATCTCGATTATCAGAAAGAGAATGCAGCTTTCCAGGCCGAAGCCACCTTAGCAAAACTATACAGCGAAGCGCAATCATTGCAAACCTCCATACAGGAATATAGGGAAGCATTCAGTTCACAACAAGATCTTGCATTGCTGAAACAAGCCCTTACCGGTGGACAGATCAGCGTGATAGAGTATTTTGTAGAAGTCTCTGTGATTTATCAAAGTAAACAGAATCTGCTTCAATTGGAAAATCAGTATCAGAAGGTAATGGCACAGATATATAAGAGTAAACTATAAGAATATATTCTTAGTATTATAAAAAGTAAAGCGAAGAACCAACTCCGGCAATTGAAGGAGTCGAATCTTCGCTTTCTTTATAAATAACATAGTCAATTACAGTTTTGTAATTTTTCCCATAAAGAGGATGGCTCCCGTACTCTTTTCCTTTATTATAAAAGCAAAAGGACGATTCACAAAGAAAGGTATAGGAGAAGATGGATCGACAGAAGTCGCAAAGTTTCCTCCCACGGTAACTGCAGCGGCTTCAGTACCTTCCTCATCTACATTTACGTAAGTAAATTGCTGTAGAACACCAATATATAAATCCTCTGCCGACATTTTGGAGAAATCCGCCTTATTGCTATCAAAGGCATCATTCATTCCCAAAGCAATCATATCGCCTATGAGTATCTTGTTATATTCCACATTGAAACGGGGAAGTTTAACCTGCAATTGTCTGCTCGACAAAACCTGATTCCACTCTTTCCAGTTTTCATAAGTCAGCTCGGACAAACTCTCATCCAAAGTTTTATCTTCAGCAGGCAATAGGAGCACCATACTAAAAGCTTCGTTACCATACGGCAATTCTGCGATAGAGAATGCCGAGTTCTGGGCATAATTGAACCTTTTTGTCTGATTCATCATGTCCACCTTCCGCTGAGTATCATCAGAATTGGTAAAATTCTCCTGGCGAGTATCCGATTTTTGGAATTGACTTTTCCAAATACCTTTGAAGTAGAGTGCGTTAATCAAATACATACGCACATCCTCCGGTATTCTCTGTATAACCTCTTTTATACAATTATTCGTCTGCTCAGCACACCACCGGTTAATTACATCTTTCGCTGTGGGAGATGTAAAATCAAGTTCCTGAACCCGGGCATCATACATCTTCTTATTCACATCCACAAAAGAATCGTAAACTTTAAAACCTTGTTTTACCCAAATAGAATTGGCGATTCCTAATTGAGTGGTATTATCTAAATCCAATAAAGCTGAAGTTAATTTTTGATTATAATTATTCAGATCATCAAGAGAGAAAGAAGCGGCAGGAAATCCCAATACGTCCTGCATTTCAGTAAGCGTATTGCCCGAAGCTCCGTTAGTAATCATTGATAAGCAAAGTGATGCACTCAATGGAGACACAAAGACATTCGGCTTTTCCTTTTCGGTACTGCACACCTGATCAAAGAAACGGAAAGCAAAGTCTGTACCTTTGTCCATTAAATCTTGTTCCGTACGGGTGAGTTTGATGTCTTGACGTGGTTTAGGTTCCGGAGAAGGGTTCTCATCATTCTGACAAGCTGCAAGGATACTGAGTAGGCTTAGCGCAGCAATAGTTTTCTTTAGCATAAGCATTATAGTATTAGTTTTCTATTAAGTTACTCTGTTAGAATAAATGCATAAATTTATAAAATACTGCACTACATTACAAATTAAACATAAATCTTTCCTATCTTTGTTCCCGGTTTTGTTGGAGGATGCCTTTCGGTATACTCCATGAAAAGGGAATTGGGTGTGACTCCCAAACAGTCCCGCTGCTGTGAACTCCTATTGCAGGATTTGCCAATCACCTGTGCCACTGCCAATATTCGTATGGTGGGAAGGCGGCAAATCCGGAGTAAGTCAGAAGACCTGCAAAACCTATCATCCCTCATGTCTTCGAGGAAAGGACATGAGATGTATATAGTTTTTATAGCATTCTGTTTATGATAAGAGATAATCTATGTCGGTATGCCCGGCTACGGTTTTATTTGTCTTGCTTTGCATGTTGGCTTTGTGTCAGCCTGCAAGCACAACAGGTGGGAGACTCCATTACAGGAAAAGTACATGCCATTCCGGAAGTGGGGATAAAAGGTCGGCGTGTGCCACCGGCTCTCTCAGCAACCGCCCCGCTCCAACAAATGAAGAAAACTGATATGGAACGTTTGGGAGTATCGGATGTGGCCGATGCAGTTCGCCATTTCTCGGGAGTCAGCGTTAAGGATTATGGTGGAATTGGTGGATTAAAGACTGTTTCTGTACGCAGTTTGGGAGCGCAACATACAGCAGTCAGCTATGACGGAGTGACTGTCAGCGATTGTCAGTCAGGCCAGGTAGATATCTCCCGTTTCTCGTTAGAAAATGTTTCCGAACTGGCACTCAGCATTGGTCAGAGTGATAATATTTACCAGACAGCGAAGATGTTTGCCTCTGCCGGTGCTTTAAGTATCGAAACCGCACGTCCGGATTTCAGTGACAGACCTTTCCGATTGCTTGCAAATATGAAAACCGGTTCTTGCGGGCTTGCTAATCCTTCTTTATTTTATGCTCAGAAATTAAGTAACCGTTTTAGTCTTTCTGCCTATGCTGATTATTTACGGGCAGACGGAAATTATCCTTTCAAAATGTGGAATGGGAATAAACTGATTGACTCCAAACGAAACAATAGTGATATAGAGACTTATCGGGCAGAATTAAATTTGTTTGTAACTCTGAATGAGAAACAGGATTTGAAAGCCAAAGTTTATCTCTTTGATTCGGAAAGAGGGTTACCCGGCGGAGTGATTTATGACAATCCGTATGCTGCCGAAAGACTATATGACCGTAATTACTTCGGTCAATTGAAGTATGAGAACCGATTCTCAGAGAAATGGAAACTACAAGCAAGTGGAAAATTTAACTTCAGCTGGAACCGGGACTATAATAATGAATCTTCCGGTATTACAGACTATCGTTTCCGGCAGACTGAGACTTACTTATCCGCTATCCTATGGAGCGAACCGGTGAAAGGGTTATCTTTCTCATTGGCACAGGATTTCGCCTATAACTATTTGTCAACGACTTTACAGAACAATCAATATCCGGAACGTTTCACCTATTTAACAGCAATAGCCACACACTATAAAAGCAACCGATTTTCTGCTACCGCTTCCCTACTGAATACTTATATTACAGAGAATGTACGGACAGGAAAAGCTGCTGCAGACCGTAAACGCCTTTCACCCGCTGTCAGTCTGTCGTGGAAACCATTTGATTTTGGTCTACGTTTCAGGGCTTCATACAAAGACATCTTCCGTACACCTACATTCAATGATTTGTATTATCTGGTAATTGGCAACCATAATTTAAAGCCTGAAGTTACCCGGCAATTCAATGTAGGTACAACGTGGAGTTCTACTTCATTGGAATTTATCGACTATCTAAGCCTTTCAGTAGATGCTTATTATAATCGGGTGAAAGATAAAATCGTGGCAGTACCCACTATGTTTATCTGGAAGATGATGAATTTAGGTAAAGTCGAAACCATTGGTACGGATATTAACCTGGCTATTGAAAAAGAATTAGCAGAACATTATAAGTTATATCTGACAGGAACTTACAACTTCATGCAAGCGGAAGATATTACCGACCGTAATTCTAAAATATGGCGGAATCAGATTATATATACTCCGAAACATTCAGGTTCAGGAAGTCTGACTTTTGAGAATCCGTATGTCAACCTTACTTATAACATAATGTATGCCTCGGAACGCTATTCGATTGCCCAGAATATTCCGGAAAATCGTATTAAATCTTACACTGACCACAGTATATCACTCTCGCATACCTTTAAATGGAAAAAGCAGTCATTACGCATACAGCTGGATGCCTTGAATCTGAGTGATAAGAACTACGAGATAGTCCGCTTCTACCCGATGCCCGGACACAATTACAAAGTAACAATCAACTATAAATTATAAACTAAAAACAAAAACGATGAAGAAGTATTGGTATAAAACCGCCATGCTGGTTATGGCATTAGGAGTATTTACCGCATGTAGTGATGATGACGGACCGAAAATTCCGGAAGGACCGATAGCACCTGTCAATGGAGCGTATGTTATTAATACAGGAAACTGGAATGAGAATAATGGTACTATACAATGGTATGACAGGGATCTGAAGACTATTAGTGCAGATTTGTTTGCAGCTGCCAACGGAGCAGGCATCGGCGATACACAGGACTTGTGTGTATATGGCACTAAAATATATATCACTTGCAGCAGCTCTGCCAAAATAGAAATCGTAGATAGAAAAGACTTCAAACGTATAAAAACGTTGAACTTAACGAATGAGAGCGGGCAACCTATTCAACCGCGATATATGACAGCAGCCAAAGGTAATATCTATTTCACCGCATACGATGGTACCGTATCACAAATAGACACTACAAGCCTTTCAATAACCAAAAAAATAGAGGTAGGAGGAAGTCATCCTGAAGCCCTTACCTCAGCTAACGGAAAGTTATATATTAATCTATCCAATTATGATATGGATGGCACAGGCAAATATGTAGCTGTTGTCAATCTTGCCAACTTTACTAAAATCAAAGACATAGAAGTTCTTCTCAATCCCTATGATATCTGTACAACCGGAGAAGACGGAAAGGTGTACTTCATTTCATGCGGAGATTTTGGCGGGAATCCCGCGCAAACATTGCAATGCATCGACCCACAAACTGATGAAGTAACAGTAGTCTGCCCGGCCAGTAAAATAGCGATGAAGGGCAATAAAATATATGTAATTTATGCAGAATACTTCGAAGCCGCCGACCCTAAACGTATTTCCGTATATGACATGAACACCAAAGAAACCAAAGAATTCGCCCAATACAGTGATTTTTCTAACCCCGGTGGCATTGTAACCGACCCGGTTTCAGGAGATGTGATCATTATTGACCAGCCCCATTCTGCCCTCAACGACATATATGTTTATGGTAGTGACGGAGTACTTAAAAAGAAATTAGAAACCGGATACTATACCACTAATATGCGCTTTGTAACTGAATAACAGCATGAAACAATTTTCTTTCTTTCTAACCTTTTGGGTGACAGTGTTACTTCTTTCCGCCTGTGGCGGAAAGAGCAGCACTGCTTCCGGCTCTGAACAAGGAGACACCATCCCGCTGC
>OFGQ01001766.1_pt1 | contig 13589 bp, 16 predicted proteins | sample 1521791 | NCBI WGS metagenome assembly OFGQ01 (sample SAMEA3504116, study PRJEB24116) | mouse gut metagenome | biome: mouse gut; feature: mouse-associated habitat; material: faeces | place: Denmark | collected 2011 | reverse complement strand
GTGAGGTAAGACGGATGCGGAAACCGATGATGGTACTGATTGCCCTCTTTATTGTGCTGCTTGTCGATCAGTGGACAGAGGAAATTGATGAGCCTATTTACGGTGCGTCCTCTTTTAAGCTTCCCTTCAGTTTAGTGAGACTCGACAAAACACTTGATTACTCCGGTATCTATAGTACATTGTCACAGGTGCAAGTAGTAGATGTCTCTATTATGGAAGGACAATACCTTCTTCTTCGAGGAATCGTATTGTGTGATCTGCATGAGTATTATACCAGCGATACCGAACAGACTTTTCTCATAAAATCACTCCCCAATTTTATAAGGGAAATGGTATCTGCTCTTTATACTGTGGATACATGTTTTATTTATGCCCATGTAAGAGAAGGAACGGCTGATACAGTATATGATGAAACAGGGAGCCCAATAGAACTTACCAATACAGCTGTTTGCGTTTCATCGAGAGCCCATATCATTCCAATCATAAATGAAGTTATTGATATAGACGTGTGGAAGTCGTTTTGCAAAAATTTCACGGCATATTATATGGATCCATTTGAATCTGTATCCGGCATGGAAAATATTTATGCCTTGTTGTTGGAACACTCTGACCCAGATTATAGCGATCAGTATTATGCCGAGTGTTTTGCCAGCGATGACCTTGAATATGAAAACGCCCTGTTACAATACGAAACTGCCATCAAACGCCGCCGGAATTTATCCCCCCTAAAGGGGGGGATAACCGAGCGGGCCGGAGCGGGTCAAAATGCGAAACGGGCGCGAGAGGAAAAACGAAACCGGCGGACCTCCACCGCCGGGGCGGGAAAGGGGGCCGCCTCCAGTGGCGGAACAGAGGAAAACAGCAGCAAAAAAGGCGGCACCGAAAAAGCCGAAAGCGGAAAAGCCGGAGGTCCTGACCGGAGCCGTGCCGGAGTGGTCCAACCCTACGGCCATAGGAAAACTGCTGGGAAAGAGCGTCCGCCGGATCCAACAGCTGACCCAGGACGGGGTGCTGGAAACCGAGGTCCCGCCGGGCGGAGGGGCGCGGAAATACCGGACCTGTGAAACGGTCCAGCGGTATATTGCCCATGTTGAGCAAAAGGCCCAGGAAACAGGGGAACGGGGCCGGGCGGCAGAATTAGCCCTGAAAAAGCTGGAGGCCGAGGTGGAACTGAAAGAGAGCCAGGGGCAGCTCCACCGGCTGAAAACGGCCATAGCAGAGGGGAAATACATACCGGCGGACCAGGCGGCGGAGGAACTGGCGGAGTTTATGGCCATGTTCAAAAAGTTTGCCATGAATATTCCGCCCCGCACGGTGGGCACCCTGGCCGGTTATGCGGACGCGCTGACCATACGGACCATGGAAAAGGCAATGAGGAAAGAACTTGAAACCATGCTGACAGCGTTTTCGGACGCCGCTATGGAACAGCGCCAGGAGGAAACATGAAACGGCGGCAAAAAATAAAGCCCTACACGGTGCCAAGCTGGATATATCGGGCCATTCAAGTCCTGCGCCCGCCGGAGCGGCTGACCGTTTCCCAGTGGGCGGAAAAAAAGCGGACCCTGACCGGCGGAGCCATGCCGGGGCCGTGGCGCAACGGCGTGACCCCATACCTGGTGGAGATCATGGACGCATTTTCTGACGACGTGATCGAGGAAATTATATTCGTCAAGCCCACCCAGGTGGGCGGCACCACCGCCATGGAAAACATGATCGGCGCCCTGGTGGACCAGGAACCGGCCCCCACCATGGTGGTCTATCCATCGGACGACCTGGCGGAAACAACGGCGGAAACCCGCCTGGTGCCCATGTTCAAAGCCTGCCCGGATATAGCGGGCAAGTTCCGGGAAACGGAAAGCAAAAAATTACAGCTGAAATTCCGGGATATGTTTCTATACCTGACCGGCGCAAACAGCCCGGCGGACCTGTCCAGCAAACCGATCCGAAACCTATTTCTGGATGAAGCGGACAAGTTCCCAGGTGCGTCAAAGCGGGAGGCGGACCCCGTTTCCCTGGCCAGGGAGCGAACAAAGACGTTTTTCAACAGAAAAATTTTCATGGCCTCCACACCGACACTGAAAAGCGGCCATATATGGCGGGCGCTGGAACGGGCGGACATGGAAAAACACTATTTCGTCCCATGCCCCCATTGTGGGGAGTACATAGAACTGAAATTCGCACAAATCAAGTGGCCCAGCAAGGACGACGTGCCGGACAACGCGGAGCGGGCGGAAATGGCGTTCTATGTGTGCCAGGCGTGTGGGGGCGTGATCACAGACCAGGACAAGGGGAAAATGCTGGAGGCCGGACAGTGGCGGCCAGTACGGCAGCGGGGCGGGACCGCCAAAAGCGTGGCGTTCTGGATGAATACGCTATACTCCCCCTTTACCCGCTTTTCCGATATAGCGCGGGAGTTCATGCGGAGCAAGGACGACCCGGAACTGCTGCAGAACTTCACCAACAGCTGGCTGGCGGAGCCGTGGGAGGACACGGCCCTGAAAACCAACGCGGATCTGGTCATGGAGCGCCAGGCCGACGTGCCCGCCTGGGAACTGCCAGAGTGGACCAAACTGCTGACCGCTGGGATCGACGTGCAGGAAAATTGTCTGTACTGGACGATCCGGGCCTGGGGCGATTTTATGACCAGCCAAAACGTGGCCCACGGCCAGGCCCTTTCCATGTCGGAGGTGGAGCGGGTTATGAATACCAGCTTTTCCATGCCGTCCGGCGAAAAAATGATGGTGGAATTAGCCCTAATGGACAGCGGCGACCAGACAGACGCGGTATATGAATTTTGCCTGATCAATGCGGAGTGGGTGCGGGCCTGCAAGGGCGTCCCAACCATGCAGGGGCATTATAGAATTTCCACCGTGGACAAGGCAGGGAGCCGCGCCAACGGTATGCAGCTGGTCCTGGTGGACGGTGGAAAATACAAGGACATGATCGCCTCCAGAATGAGGAAACCAAACGGGCGGGGCGCCTGGATGGTACACAAAGACTGTGATCTGGAGTATGCGGAACAGGTCACGGCGGAGCATAAGATCACGGAGCGGTCCAAGGGAAAGGTGGTCCAGCGGTGGGCGCTGAAAGCCTCCCACGCGGCCAACCATTACCTGGACTGTGAGGTGTACGCGGCAGCGGCGGCGGACGTGCTGGAGGTCCGGTCCCTGTTCCTCCAGAACCAGGACAGCACAGCGGAGAAACCGCAGGAAAAGGCGGACCAGACGCCCAGGCAGGAAACGGCCCCGGAGGAAAACTGGATCCGCCAAAGCGGTGAGTGGATTTAAGCGGAGGGAACCATGGACGAAACGAAAATGACGGCGGCGGAAATGCTGGCCCAGGTCAATACCGCCATCACCAAGGTGCTGTGCGGCGGCCAGAGTTACAAAATCGGAAGCCGGTCCCTGACCCGTGCGGACCTGGCCATGTTAAAGTCCATGCGGGACGACCTGGAGGCACAACTGGCCAATGAGGAAAGCGGCAGCCTACTGGGCCGGACCTATGTGGCATTTTTCGATGGGAGGTGATCGGCGTGGGCTGGTTTGACAATGTGATCGCCGCCGTGTCCCCGCGCCGGGCCTACGAGCGGGAACTGTGGCGGCAAGGGCTGGACGGCCTGCGAGGGTATGACGCCGCAGGTTTTGGCCGGGTCAATGCCGGGTGGCGCGTCCACAATGAGAGCGCGGAAACCACGGACAGGCACAGCCGGGACGTGGTGCGGGCACGGGCGCGGGACCTGGAGCGCAACAGCGATATTGCCCAGGCCATCCTCCACGCCTACAAGCGTAACGTGGTGGGAAAGGGTTACACCCTGCGGGCCATGACTGGGGACGACGGCCTGGACAAGCGGATTGAAACCGCGTGGAAACGCTGGTGCAAGGCCCGCAACTGCGACGTGACCGGGGAACAGTCTTTCAATGAAATTCTGCGGATGATGGTGGAGCGGAAAAAGGTGGACGGCGGCATGATCGTCCTGTACCGCTACACCCCCGGCGGCGTGGTCCCGTTCAAACTCCAATGCCTGGAGGTGGACGAACTGGACCAGACCCAGGCCACCCCACACCAGAGAGGCAACAGGGTGGTGGGCGGAATTGAGTACAACATACACCGCCGCCCCGTGGGCTACTGGATCCGCCAGTATGACATAGAGGGCTGGCAGCTGATGGATCCGGTATACATCGAGGCCAAGGACGTGTTTTTCTACAAAAGCAAGCACCGGCCCAGCCAGATCCGGGAAATTTCTGACATGGCCCCCACTATCACCAGGATCCGGGACACAAACGAGTTTATCACCGCTGTGGCCATCAAAGAGCGGATCGCCGCCCTGGTGGGACTGGTGATCAAAAAGACCATGCCCAGCGGTGGGAACGGGCGGAGCAGCTGGAACGGCAAGGGCGGCCAGGTGGATTATACCGGCAAGAAAATGACGCCCGGCATGATCATGGAACTGGGGGCCGGGGACGACGTGGAAGTGGTGGATCCCAAAGGGGCGGCCACCGACGCCACCGCGTTTCTGAAAACCCAGCAGGGGCTAATTGGAGCAGGCCAGGGCCTTTCCTATGAGGCGGTGAGCCGGGACATGAACGGGGCCACCTATTCGTCCGCCCGTCAAAATGCCCTGGAGGATGAAAACACATACACGGAGGAGATCGAACTATTAACCGCGTTCATGTCCGAGGTGTACGAAAATTTTGTTATTTCGGGGGTTTTGTCCGGCCTGTTTCAAATGCCGGGATTTTGGGACCACAAAGAGGAATTTCTGGATCATACATGGGTCAAGACGCCGAAAAAGTGGATCGACCCGGCAAAGGAGGCCAGCGCGGACAAGATCGCCCTGCAAAGCGGTCAAAAGACTTTCCAGGACCTCCAGGCAGAAAAGGGCAAGGACTGGAAAGACGCTGTGGACGAACTGGCGGAGGTCCTGGAGTACGGCAGGAAAAAAGGGATTGATATGGGAGGTGTGATTTTTGGAACTGGAGCGACAGCAGCCCAAAAGGCCGGACCCGGAGCGGGACAAAAACCGGGGGACCCGGAGCATGGGGGAGATCCTGACCAGGGAGGCGAACAGCCCGGAAGCGGAGAACAGCCGCAGGCGGACGATTAGCTTTTCCAGTGAGGAGCCATACCGGCGCTATTTCGGCATGGAGATCCTGGACCATGCCGGGGGTGCGGTGGACCTGTCCCGCCTGAACACCGTGGGCGTGGTCCTGTTTAACCACGACAACGACAGAGTGGTGGGCAAGGTAATCCGGGCCTGGGTGGAGAACAACCGGGGCATGGCAGAAATTGAGTTCGACAGCGATGACGACGCGGAAAAGATTTTCAGCAAGGTGGCGGCGGGAACCCTGAAAACCACGTCCGTGCGCTACGCTGTGGACGCCTGGGAGGAGGTCAAGGCCGGGGCCGTGTCTGCGGACGGGCGTTTCACTGGCCCCTGTCAGATCGCCAGGAAATGGACGCCGCTGGAGGTTTCCGTTGTTTCCGTGCCTGCGGACGCAACCGTGGGCGTGGGACGGTCCGACGCTGGCCCGCCGGACCTGTCCGTGTATGAAAGGCAAATCCAGATCAACAACAACAAAATGGAGGTAAGAGCATGAAAAACAAGAAAAAGTGGATTGAGCGGCAGCAGGCCATTGTGGACGCCGCCCGCGCCGCCGGGCGTGGCCTGACGGCGGAGGAGCAGGCGGAGTTCGACGAACTCCAGCGCAAGATCGACGCGGAGCCGGACGACCAGGGCGGCGGGGAGCCTGCCGGCGGTCAGCGCAGCGTGGGCGGCCAGGACCCCGTGAACACCCACACCCATCCCCCTGCCGGGACGCCCGGCACCACCAGCGAGGAGAGCGCCCAGCGGGCCGTGGCGGAGGAGCGCCAGCGGATCAATGACATTCTGGCCCTGTGCCGCCAGACTGGCATGGACCCGGCGGAGCATATCCGCAGCGGCGCAACCATGGACACCGTGCGGGCCGCCGCCGTGGAGCACATGATCAAGCATGGTGCCCCCGTCCAGACCGGCGCACGGGACACCGACGGGGACGGTTTCCGCGCTGGCGCGGTGGACGCCGTGCTTATGCGGGCGGGTGTGCCCCTGGAGCACCCGGCGGAGAGCGCGGACCAGTTCCGGGGTATGAGCCTGCGGGATCTGGCCATCGAGTGCATGGCAAGGGACGGCGAGGGCAGCACCGCCAGCCTGTTGCGTATGGGCAAGGATGACCTGTGGAATATGGCCTGCCGCCAGTTCTTCAACCCCACAGCGGCGTTTCCGGCCATCCTGGACAACGCCATTAAAAAGGCCATCGAGCACAGATACAACCATATCCCCACCACGTTCCAGCTGTGGACCAGCAAGGGCAGCGTGACCGACTTTAAGCCCACCAAGGATCACAGCTACCTGATCGGCGGGGCCGGCGAGTTCAAGCGGGTGGGCGAAAACGGCGAACTGGTCCACGATACCCCCAGGACGGAACTGCTGCCCCGGCGCCAGATCGACACCTACGGGCGCCAGTTCTCTATGAGCCGGCAGGCGTTCATCAATGACGACATTGGTTTTATTACCGAGGTGCCGGGCCTGTACGCCGCCAGCGCAAAGCGGACCATTAACAAGGGCGTTTACTCCATCCTGATGAAGAACCCCGCCATTTTTGACGGTGTGCCCCTGTTCGACACCACCCACAAGAACGTGGCCGCCACCCCCAGCGCCCCCTCCATCGACAGCCTGCAGAAAATGATGTTGAAACTTCTGCGGCAGACGGACCCGTTTGGGGAGGCCATCACCATCCAGCCCAAGTATATCATTGTCCCCGTGGGCTATGGTTTCCTGCTGTCCCAGCTGCTGGAAACCCAGGTCCTGGACGTGACCGGGATCGGCAGCCACACCGCCAACGCCCTGTATAACTACCGGAACCAGCTGCAGGTGATCGAGGAGGGCACCCTGAACGCCATGGCGGGCACCGGCGCGGTCCCCTGGTTTATGGTGGGTGATCCCAGCTATGCCAAGAGCCTGCAGGTTGACTATCTGAACGGCCAGGAGGCCCCCACCATCCGCCGCAGCGAGGTCCCCGGCCAGCTGGGCTATGTGTGGGACATTTGGCTGGACTGGGGCATTACCGCCGTTGACTTCCGGGGGATCGCCCGCAACAGCGGCGTGGTCATTACGGACAACTAAAGGAGGAGGACACCATGAAAGCGACCTATTACCAGAGAGGCGAAACCCTGGACTATACCGCCGCCAAAAAGCTGGAGGCGGGGGACGTGGTGAGCCTGGGCAGCCGGATCGGCGTGGCGGCGGAGCCTGTCAGCGCCGGCCAGGTGGGCCATGTCCACGTTGTGGGCGTGTTCGCCATGACCAAGGCCAACACCGAGGAGATCAAGCTGGGCGCCGCTGTCTACTATGACGCGGCCACGGACGAGATCACCACCACCGCCTCCAAGGAGGAGGGCGAGGGCGACAACAAGACGACGGTTTATAACGCGCCCGCCGGGTATGCGGTGGAGGCCGCAGCTACCACCGCCACCAGTGTGCTGGTCAAGCTGCTGGGCTGATCGGAGGGCTGGAGCATGAAAAAACTGATTGCCCAGCGCCCGATCCAGTACATGGGCCGGACCTATGAGAGCGGGGAGGCTATCCCCGCCCACGACCCCAACATGGTGGCGGCGTGGTTAAGAGCCAACAGCGCCGCGTGGACGGGGACGGACCTGGAGGACACGGCCCGCGCCGCCGTCCGGGAGGCCGCCAGGCGCTCCAAGGTGAACGACCTGGCGGCGGAGGCCATCCGGGCCATGGGTGTGACCATTGAGGACGACGCCGGGGAGTTTGTGGGGGCCTCCAGCATGGAGGAACAGATCCGCGCCATGTTTGCCCATGGGAGCCTCCAGAACGGCGGCGGAGCCGGGGAGGGGCTGGACCACGGCGACGGTGAAAACGACGCCCAGGGCGGCCAGAACGCGCCGGGAGAGGGTGAAAACGGCCAGGGCGGCGGAACGTCCGCCATGCTGACCGGGCACCTGGACCTGGCGAAACTGGAGCGCATGAAAAAGGAGGACCTGCTGGACCTGGCGGCAAAGCTGGGCGTGGACGTTTCGGCGGCCAAGAACCAGCAGGAGCGGGCGCAGCTGATCGCGGCGGCGGAGGTCCAGGCCACCGCCAACCCCCAGGAGAATGACGGGGGTGCCCAGTAATGGGCGCCCCCAGCTTTAAGGAGTGCATAGCGGCGGACGTGTTCAACGTATTTCTGAACAAGCTGGAGTTTGCGGACACCCACACCGTCAACGGAAAGAAAATGGCGGTCCTGGTGGATGAAAACGAACTGCTGGAGCGGGACAAGGGGAAGTTAGGGGTACAGCAGACCGGCCTTTACAAATCCCGCCGTCTGATCTATGTGGCCCGGACAGACTTCGGACCGCGCCCGGCTATCGGGGCCGTTCTGACGTTGGACCGCCAGCAGTACAGGGTTGTGGACTGCAAAGAGGAGACCGGGATCCTGTCCATTGAATTGGGGGTGCCAAAGTCGTGAGCGAAAATCAACACATTTTGCAGATCGACACAGACGCGGAACTGCAAAAAATTATTCGGCAACTGGACAGCGTACCGGATCAACTAAAAGCCCCCAGTGTGCTGGCGTTTGCGCTAAACGCAACGGCCAATGAAATGCGGCGAAAGATGGGAAAGAAAGCAAGAAAACGGTATGCTGTCACAGACGACAGGATCCTGACAGAAAAAAAGCGCGGCGGTATGTTCACGGAAAAGGCCAGCGGCCAGGACCTGGAGGCGCGGCTGATCTCTAAGGGGGCGCTGGTGGAGGCTATGGCCTACATGACGCGCAAGAACGAGGGAGCCACGGCGGCCATGCTGAAAGTGCTGAACGAAAGCCAACTGACAGCCCTGGAGGTTGACGGGCGGAAAGCGTTTGAAACCACGTTTGACAGCGGACACACCGCTATTGTGCGGAGGCTGGGAAAAGAACGCCTACCGGTATATCAGCTGATGTCCCCGGCGGTCCCGAACTTATACGGGGTAATCTACGGGAACGAGGAAATGGACTATTACGCTATTCTGCAAAAGCATATACAGCGGCAAGTGGACCGGGTGCTGGAACGGAGAGCGGCATAAAAAAGCGGCCCAGGAGGGCCGCCTGTGCGGGAAAATCAATTACTGTCAACGAGTTCAAGTCCGGTTTGGGTTTCCATGTAAGCGGAAATATCAACGGAAGAAATATTCTCATATCCAAGACCGGTTATTGTTTCCTCAATGGAATTGATTACTTCGGTGCTTTCAGGAGGGATTGCATTGACCATAATGGACAAAAGAACGCTGTAAGTTCCGTCGTTTTCCAAAAGAACATCACAGGAATAAAACGTGCCCTTATATTCATCAGGTACAGCCGCCTCAATAGCGTCTTGAATTTCGTGCATTTCCTCATAGGACGTATATTGATAGCTTATAGGAGCGTCACCAGAGGCGTCCCAGGTTTCAGGTGTGATCGTTCCGGCGGCGTCAGAGAAAGTAACGGTTTCGATGTCGATTTTCCCATATTCAATAGATCCTTGCCATCCGGGACCGATGCGGAGGCCGGTGCCGTCCTCAAAAATAATACCAACCCAGTTTAGACCGCTGCCAGCATATCTGTTTTGGCAAAATTCTGTAAGCTGTTCGCCGGTCACGGTGGCCATATCAGATTTTGAAATTTCAATGTACCCCCATTCCCCTATTTTTTCCGTTCCAAAGCCGTTCATTACATCGGCGGTGTGCAGTTCCGCCTCCATGAGCGGATTTACAGAAACAGGAGCGGGAGGATCGACGGGGGCAGAACTGACAGCGGGCGGATCCTGTTCAGTCCCAGGGGTTTCAGCGGGGGGGCCGTCGGTAATTGTGACCCAGCCGCAGCTTGCCAGAGAAAAGAGCATAGCCACAAGGAGCAACGCAACAAATAGCAGTTTTTTGTGTTTCATAATGTAATCCTTTCTGTTTGTAGAATATTGTCGAATTGTGCTGATTATTTCAGCGTTACAAAGCTATTATAAGCGGCAAAAAGTCACAAGTCAAGGAGGCGGGACCAGGTGACACAAGAATTTTTGCAGGACGCCGTTGTGGCGGACCTGGAACAGCTTTTCAAGGGGGAAACCCTGAAAAATTCCGCAGGTGTGGAGCGGGAAATCAGGGTTTTTCCCCAGGACCTGCCGATCCGAGCGGGGGCGGACATTGAACCGGAGCCGGACCCCGTGGAGGAGGACATGGAGGCGGAGCAGCTGGAGGGCCAGGCACCGGCGGAGGAAACAAAGCCGGAGGACGTGCCGGAGCCTTATGTGATCGTCCGCATACCGGGCGGGGAACTGCCGGACCAGGACACCCGCCAGCAGGTGGAGGTCATTCTGGTGGTTTGCGTCCAGGACCCGGATCCGGGCCGCCAGGGTTTCCGGGACGCGCTCCACATCGTCAACGCCATTATGACCCACTACGGAGAAAACGGCGTAGTGGGCCGGCGTTATGAGGTGCAATACCCCATAAAGTGGGTGACACAAGAGGAGGACACCCACCCCTATTATTTCGCCGGCATGGCGCTGAAACTGGCCGCGCCGGCCATCTTCAAGGAGGTGCCAGAAACATGAGCAAAGACCCCAAAAAGACAGACCAGGCCGCTGGCCCGGTGGTCTACTGCGGCCCCACCGTCCCCGGCGTGGCCGTGCAGTACACCGTTTACACAAACGGAACGCCCACCGCGCTGGCGGAGGCCATCAAGAAAAAGCCGATCCTGGGCGGGCTGGTGGTCCCCCTGGACCAGCTGCCGGAGGTCCGGCGCCAGTTCCACGCCGGGGCCGGGCGCTATTACACCCTGTACCGCAAGGCCCAGGGGAACGGCTAAAGGAGGAAAAGGAAAATGTCTTATTTCCATGGCGTTTATAATTCGGAGATCGACACAAGCCTGACCGCCCCCATTCAGGGCAGCGCGGGCCTGCAGGTGATTTTCGGGACCGCCCCCATTCACCTGGCCAAAGATCCGGCGGCGGCGGTAAATAAGCCCATGCTGTGCTACTCTTTCGGAGAGTGCCAGCAGAATGTGGGCTATTCCGACAACTTCAAGGACTTTACCCTGTGCGAGAGTATTGACGCCTGTTTCCGCGTGTTCAATATCGCCCCCATTATCCTGGTGAACGTGCTGGACCCCAGCAAGAGCGGCCACACCACCGTAAACGCGGCGACGGACTGCGCCGTGGCGGACGGGCAGCTGGTCTATAAAAAGCAATATGTCCTGCTGGACACCCTGGAGGTCAAGAACGGGGACGCCGCCCTGGTGGCGGACAGTGACTATATTGCCGCCCATGACAATGACGGAAACGTGTTGATCACCATTCTGTCCCAGGCCGCAAAGGAGGCCACCACGCTGTCCGTGGCGTCCAAGAGCCTGAACCCCGCCGGCGTGACCCGTGCGGACGTGGTGGGCGGTGTGGACGCCCTGACAGGCAAGGAAACGGGCATGGAACTGGTACGGCACATCTACCCCACCCTGGGCATGGTGCCCGGCCTGCTGCTGGCCCCCGGCTGGAGCGAGGACGCCGTGGTGGCGGCGGCGCTCCAGGCAAAAACCGAGGCAATCAACGGCGTTTTCGTGTGCAACTGCCTGCTGGATATTCCCACGGACGGGGAGAACGGCGCCAAGGTCTACACGGAGGCAAAGGTGGCAAAGGAGAAAATGGGGGCCAGTTCCAACCATGCCATGGCCCTGTGGCCCATGGTGGCGGTGGGGGATAAGATTTACCACTATTCCGCCATGTTCGGCGCCCTGACCGCCTACACGGACGCCACCAATGCCGACGTGCCCTATGAAAGCCCGTCCAATAAGGACCTGCGGATCACCGCCACGGTGCTGGCGGACGGCACCGAGGTGGTCCTGGACCAGCAGCAAGCAAACGATATGCTGAACGCCAACGGGATCACCACCGCCATCAATGTGAACGGTTTCAAGTCCTGGGGGAATAAGACGGCGGCCTATCCCTCCACCACGGATCCCAAGGATATGTGGTTTGCCGTGCGGCGTTTCTTTGACTGGGACGGAAACAATTTCATTCGCACATATTTCCAGAAAGTGGACAAGCCGGGCAACAAGCGGCTGATCCGGTCCATCGTGGACAGCCAGAACATTGTGGGAAACGGCTATGTGAAACGCGACTACTGCGCCGGCTACAAGCTGGAGTTCCTGGAGAGCGAGAACCCGGCCACAAATCTGCTGAACGGGCACCTGACCGTACACACGAAAATGGCGCCCTATATTCCGGGGGAGTACATCGAGAATATCCGGGAGTATGACGTGGACGCATTGACGGCGGCCCTGACCGCGTAAACGGGAGGTAAACATGAAAACTATTCCGACCAAGATCAATAAATACAACGTCTACAACGCAGGAAACCGCCTGCTGGGCATGGGGGATGAAGTCACCCTGCCCAGTTTCGAGGGGTCCAGCGAAACGGTGAGCGGCGCGGGCGTCCTGGGTGAGTTCGACGATCCCACCGTGGGCTATTTCTCAAACATGGAACAGGAAATCCCGTTCCGGGTGCTGGATGAGGAGGCCGTGGATATGCTGGACCAGACCAAGGCGGTCCAGCTGGAACTGCGGGGCGCCCAGCAGACCACGGATTCCAACGGGGATATTGAGTTTCGCCCCATGCGCGTGGTGGTCCGTGGCCGCATGGCCAGTTTTGAACCCGGAAAGGCAAAGGCAGGAAACGGTATGGAAACCAGCGTGAAATTGACGATCCTCTATATCCTGATCGAACTGGAGGACAAGCCCATGGTGGAACTGGACAAGATCAACGAGGTTTTCAAGATCCGGGGCGTGGACGTTCTGGCCAAGATCAAGGAAATGTGCTAAACCGCCGGCGGCGGATAAAGACGAAAAGGAGAAACCAACATGGAAAAGAACAAACTGGACACCGCCGAGCGGGAGGACATGGAGGCCATGGAGGCGCAGGCAGGGGCAGAGGACGGGGAGGACACCGAGCCGGAGGACCTGATCCTGCGGTTTGCCAAGCCCTATAAATTCGGCGGCCAGGAATACACCGAGGTGGACCTGTCCGGCCTGGAGGACGTGACGGCGGGGGTGCTGGAGAGCGTGGGCAAGATCACGGCCAAGAAAAACCCCGGCATGAACCCGGCACTGCAGGAAATGTCCATGACGTTTTGCACCTACCTGGCCCAGCGAGTGGCCAAGCTGCCCCTGGAGTTTTTCACCGGCCTGCCGGCCAAGGAGGCCATCAAGCTGAAAACCATGGTAACGGGTTTTTTGTACGGCGGGGATGGGGAGGACTAAACCCGGAGGCAGTCCGAAAGGGCTGTGCAGCCCTGGCCCTGCAATTCCATAGCAGCCCGGAGTTCTTCCTGTCCATGCAGGTGGACGACGTGAACGAGTACGCGGAAATGGCAAAAGCCGTATGGGAGGAGGCGAAACGCCGCCATGGCAAAAAGTAGTGTTTATGAACTGGCCATAAAGATCAATGGGAAATTGGACAGTTCCCTGAAAAAAGCCTGTGCGGCGGCAGCTCAAAACCTGGAAACGGTGGGAAACGCGGCGAAAACCGCCGGAAAGGCGGTGGCGGGCGC
>OFGQ01001756.1_pt1 | contig 13623 bp, 12 predicted proteins | sample 1521791 | NCBI WGS metagenome assembly OFGQ01 (sample SAMEA3504116, study PRJEB24116) | mouse gut metagenome | biome: mouse gut; feature: mouse-associated habitat; material: faeces | place: Denmark | collected 2011 | reverse complement strand
CCGCCGAAGAGCTGGACGGCGCGGCGGGTCACGTCGGAAGCGGACTCGGCGGCGAAGAGCTTGGCCATGGCAGCATCCATGGAGTAATTCTCGTGATTCTGCTTCTTCATGGCGGCGGCATACACCAGATACTGAGCGGCCTGCATCCGGGTGTGCATATCGGCCAGCTGGAACTGGGTGTTCTGCATCTGGCTCAGGCGTTTCTTGAACTGTACGCGCTCCTGGGTATACTTCACCGCCTCGTTAATGGCGCCCTCGCCCAGGCCCAGAGCCTGCGCGGCGATGCCGATGCGGCCGCCGTCCAGAGTCATCATAGCAATCTTAAAGCCCTTGCCTTCCTGACCAAGCAGATTCTCCTTGGGGACAATGCAGTCCTCAAAGATCAGGTCGCAGGTGGAGGAGCCGCGAATACCCATTTTCTTCTCGTGCTTACCCACGGAGAAACCGGGGAAGCTCTTCTCTACGATAAAGGCGGAGATGCCGTGGTTGCCCAGCTTCTTGTCGGTCATGGCAAAGACGACAAAGGTCTCAGCCACAGTACCGTTGGTGATGAAGCACTTGGAGCCGTTCAGTACGTAGTGGTCGCCTTCCAGCACAGCGGTGGTCTGCTGGCCAGATGCGTCGGTGCCGGCGTTGGGCTCGGTCAGGCCGAAAGCGCCGATCTTCTTACCAGACAGCAGGTCGGGCAGATATTTTTTCTTCTGCTCCTCGGTGCCATGCTCAAAGATGGGAGCGCAGCACAGAGAGGTGTGGGCGGATACAATAACAGCAGTGGTGCCGCACACCTTGGCCAGCTCTTCTACGCACATAGCGTAGCTGAGCACGTCGCCGCCGGCGCCGCCGTATTCCTTGGGAAAATAAATGCCCATCATACCCAGCTTGGCCATCTTTTCCACGGTCTCCATGGGGAATCGCTCTTCCTCGTCGATTTCCTCGGCCAAAGGCTTGACCTCAGTCTCGGCGAACTCGCGGTACATCTTGCGGACCATCTCTTGCTCTTTAGACAGGTGAAAATCCATTTTGCAGTCCTCCTACTTTAAATTCCCGACCCTGACCGTCTTTGCTTGTTAGATTTTTAACAATCAAAAACCGAAAAAAGAGCAACACGGGTTCTGACCCGCTGTTGCGGCGCTTATCAAGGCCGGCATATGGGATGCCTTAACCATAAAAATTATATCGGGTTTTCCCCCTTTGTGCAAGTGGGACAGCCCTGGGAAAATAGACAGTTTTTTTGCCTATATTTTGTTCGAAACGACGAAAATACTTGGTGGAGCCGGTTTGACCGCCCCTTGACCTTCTTTGGGCTTAGTTTTTAGAAACGAATGGCCCTGCCAAATCTGAATTGTATTGTAGTTGCTGGTATAATATTGAGATTACGATTGACAAAAAATGTTTTCAGGTCGGCTAATAAATCGTCAGCAATTCCTATCGTAAGGGCGTGATACACAGGGATTCCTCCTTTTTAGATTCGCGTCCCACGGTGGGATTTATTTCGGCAAATTTTCCATGTCAAGGTATAGAAAAGGCAGGACGGATATGAGCCGTCCCGCATTTTCTCTACAGAGTCAACAAGATTCAGAGATTTATGACATCTGCCTTTAACATTCCAGCCGTTCTAACGTACAAGTTTTTGCTATGGAGCTTCTCAACTTTGCCCGGAGAGGCAGTACAGAGGAAGGAGAAACAGACAGTTCATCAATACCAATTGCCAGGAATGTTTCCAGCAGTTCCAGATCAGCCCCCAGTTCGCCACAAATCCCAATCCATATACCGGCTTTGTGGGCAGCGTCGGCAGCCATTTTCAACCCACGGAGAACGGCGGGATGGTGCGGGTCAAAGAATTTTCCCAAGTCATTGGCTTGACGGTCACAGGCCAAAGTATATTGTGTCAGGTCATTGGTTCCTACAGAGAAAAAGTCTACCTCTTTCGCCAATTCTTCTGCCACTAATACGGAAGCTGGGGTTTCAATCATAATACCAATTTCAGTGTCCTGCCGATAGGGGACACCCTCTTTATCCAACTCGGCCATTACTTTCTGGCAAGCCCTTCTACACTCCTTAACCTCCCACACAGAGGTAATCATAGGAAACATGATAGCGACTTTTCCGTAAGCGGACGCCCGATACAATGCCCGTAATTGAGTGCGGAAAACCTCCGGGCGATTTAGGCATATCCGAATAGCTCGGACTCCCAAAGCAGGATTTTCCTCCCTTTGGAGTTCAAAATAGCCTACCTGCTTATCTGCACCGATGTCTAGAGTACGAATAACTACCCGTTTACCACCCATAGCGGCGGCAACATCCTTGTAGGCTTGAAACTGTTCTTCTTCAGAGGGATAATCGTTGGCGGCCAGATACAAAAATTCAGATCGGAATAGGCCAATGCCTCGGCCATCGTTGGACTGGACAGCGTGTACGTCTCCGGGGGAACCAATGTTGCAGTAGACCATCATCTCCCGACCGTCTAAAGTAACATCAGGCTGTCCCTTCATAGTTTCCATCAGTTCTTTCATTTCCTGTTGGCTGTCCAATTTGGCTTGGAAGGTCCCAAGAGTAAGTTCGTCCGGCTCGATAGCCGCCTGGCCGGTTTCTCCATCTATGTAAATCTCCCGTCCATTGTATTCAGGTTTTAGCGATTCCCCCAGGCCGCAGATGGCGGGGATTCCCATGGTCCAGGCCAGAATGGCCGTGTGGCTGTTCCCAGAGCCTCCCTGAGTGATAAACCCCAGGATTTTACTCTTGTCCAGCTGAAGTGTCTCGGAGGGAGCTAGGTCATCAGCGGCCAGGATAACAGGGACCTCAGAATTTATGCCTCCCTCGGCGATCCCCATCAAATTATTGAGGATGCGCCGTGTCACATCTTTAATATCAGCAGCTCGGGCCTGCATATAGGGATCATCCATAGCGGCCAGCATAGTGGAGAATTCCTCGCCTGCAATCTCTACAGCACGCTCGGCGGTACAGCCTCGCTCCTCCAGGGCGGTGAGCATACATTCCACGCTTTCACAGTGTTTCCATCCTTTGTGATGGTAATAACAGTATCGCTGTAGCCTTTGGCTAGCTTGGCCAGAAGACCGGCGGGACGGGCGTGGATGCCCAGCGGGTCTTAAACGGTAAATTGGAACTGTTTCATATTAAGCTGGCTCCTTTTCATTTTTGTATGTGATTTACAACATCCATCAGCTGAGAAATCACAATATCTGCCGCCGACTGATCCAGTAGCTCTCCATGGCGGGGCCGTAAGGCTAGAACAGTCAGTTCTGCCCGTTTGGCAGACAGGATGCCTGTGGGGGAATCCTCCACTGCCAGGGTCTCACCGGCGGTCAGTCCCAGAGCATCCAGAGAGCGGAGGTATATCTCCGGGTCGGGCTTATGAGCTTTGCACTGCTCCCCACTGATCTGGGAATCCACCAATTCCCCTACCTCCGCCACCTGTACCAGGGCGGCGATGGCCTTGGGGTCGGAGGATGAGGCGATTCCAATCTTCAGCCCCTGATTCTTCAGGGACTGAAACAACGGCTTCACCTGCGGGTCCAACAGTTCCTGGAAGGGGACGGGGTGGAGTTTGCGGTAGGCCCGGTATCCCAGCTTCAGCTCCTGCCGCAGTTCCGGGTCATGGGGCACCATAATTTCCCACAGGGCTTTTTCGTTAGAACCGGTAAAGTCGGCGTCATCCTGCCATGAATAACCCATCCGTCCTAAGTACTCAAGCCGGCGGGCGGTATAATAGCCCTCTGTATCTGCCAGGACACCGTCCATATCAAAGATAATCCCCTTGTGCATGATAATCTCTGCCTTTCTTTATCAAAACGGGGAGGGGACGCGCCCCTCCCCGTTGGTTATTTCTTAGTACTCGATTTTCCACATGTAGCGGCGCTTAGTCAGGGGGTGCTGCCGGATGTAGGACAGCTCCTCAGCAAAGACGCGGAATACGGCGGTGTGCATCAGGGGGTCAAAGTAGGTGATTACGTCGCTGGAGGCGGCGTTGGCCAGTCCGTAATCCTTGGCGTCTACCACGGTGGTCAGGGCGTCAAATCGCTGGAGGAAGTCCAGGGCCCGGCTGTCAATGGCGCGGGTCTTGCCATCGTTCATCAGCAGAATGAAGGGGACATCCTTCTCCACGATCTCGAAGGGGCCGTGGAAAAACTCACCGGCGTGGAAGGAGCCGGAATTGATCCACTGCATCTCCATCATCAGGCAGATAGAGGAGGAGTAGGCCACCTCGGCGCTGGCACCGCTGCTCATAATGTAAACCACAGGGGCATCCTTGTACTGCTCGGCAAACTTCTTGGCGGCCTTCCGTGCAGACTGGGCGGCGTTCTCACAGACCTCGAAAATCTTGTCAAAACCGGCCAGCATCTGCTCATACTTGTCATAGCCTTCCACCTGCTGCACCAGCTCCAAGGCCAGGGCCATGGCGTAGCCCATCTTCTCCAGCTTGGCGGCGTAGTTGGCCTCAAAGCCGTGGATGATGGAGTAGTGGGCACTGGTATCCAGAGCGGAGCCAGCGGAGTGGGTCAGGCTGATGACAGTAGCGCCGGCGGCAGAAGCCACTCCGTTAGCCTTTACGGTCTCGGGGGTGGTGCCACCCAGGGAGGCGGTGATGACCACGGTGTTGGCGCCCAGCCAATCGGGGGTGTCATAGTTGAACTCGTTGGCGGTGTAGTGGGCCACGCGGAGCTTCTTGCTGGCGTTGGCCAGGAAATACTTGGCGGGGTACAGCTCGCTCTTGGAGGCGCCGCAGCCCACAAAGGCCACGTTCTCCACGGTCTTGTTCTTCACGATGTCGGCGACGATCTCTTTGACTTTGTTCATGTCCAGATTATACATTGTGTGTTCCTCCTAAAATAATGATGTTTTGTTTTTGGTGATCCCGTTCCCGTTTGGGAACGGGATCATGGGGAAAGGAAAGCTATGGAGAGAGGTCTACTGATATGTGAAAACCGGAAATCCGGTTCACGCCAAGACGCCCAGGGCGTTGAAGATGATCCCGCCCACAATACAGATGACCAGAAGCCAGGTGGTGGAAATATTTTTCTTGATGAGGGTATATAGTCCCAGAGCCGCAGCCAGGTTAAGCATGCCGGGCAGGATAGTGTCCAAAATGTCCTGAAGGACCAGACCAGAGCTCTCAAACTGGATGGGGGTAACCAGGCCGATCATATTGGCGGCCATACCGCCTACCACCATCAGGCCCACGATGCCGCAGACGAACATGACCTGATCCATCAGCCCGCCCTGGAGCTTGCTCAGGTACTTGCTGCCCATGGTGTAGCCCAGCTTACCGGCAAACCAGGTGATAATGGCGGAGGGGAAGAAGGAGATCAGCATAGCCAGGATGGGGCCCAGGATGCTGCCCTGCTGGGCCAGGGACACACCCAGGCCGAAGGCGATCACCTTGATGGTGCCCTGGAAAAAGGAGTCGCCCACGCCGGACAGAGGACCCATAAGGGAGGTCTTGACGGCATTGATGGAATCGGGGTTGAAGGTGTCCCGGTTGGCGGCGTACTCCTCCTCCATAGAGGCGGCCAGCCCCAGGGTGAAGGCACTGGTCTGAGGGGTGCAGTTGTAGAAGGCCATGTGCCGGTTATAGGCTTCCTTCTTATAGGCCACCTGCTGGGGGTCGTTGTTGTCCGGGTAGAGCCGGTCCAGGGTAGGGACTATACCATACAGAAAGCCCATGTTCATCTGACGTTCGTAGTTCCAGGACGCCTGGATGGCCCAGGACCGCCAGAAGAACTGCCAGAATTTTTTGAAGTTCGAATCGTTTTTCATGTCGTTCCCCTTCCTCTCTTACAGATCATCTTCCAGCGGGTCATAGTCGTCCGCCGGGGCAGGTCCGTCAGCAGCGGCAGCGCCCTTCCTGAACTTTACGCTGTTCAGAATCAGGGCCAGGATGCAGGCGAAGATGGCGATGGCGGTGATGTCCAGGCCTAAGTAGACCACCATGAAGAAGCCCAGGAAGAAGTAGATGGTCAGGTCCCGGGTGAGCATGACGGACAGCAGCAGCGCAAGGCCGTAGGCGGTGAGGAATTTGGTCGCCAGGTTCAGGCCGGCGGTGAGCCAGGCGGGAATCACATTCACAATAGCTTCCACCGCGTCGGTGCCGATGTAAATTGCCAGGAAGATGGGCACGAAGTAGAGCAGCGCATAGATGATCGTGCCCCAAACAATGTGCATACTGTACGCCTTCTTGAAATTACCCTGCTCAATGGCCCGGTCGGCCACGTGGGTCAAGGTGCCCAGAACGGTCCGGCCGATTACGCCGATAAACTGGCCCAGAACGGCGATAGGCATAGCGATGGCCAGAGCGGTCTCAATGGTGGCGGAGGTAGTGATGGCAAAGGCGGAGGTGATGATAGCGGCCATGTTCATGTCCGGAGGCACCGCGCCGCCGATGTTTACCAGGCCCATACTGATCAATTCCATGGAGGCACCCACAGCAAGTCCGGTTTTCAGGTCACCCAGCGCCAAGCCCACCAGGGTACAGGTGATAAGGGGACGCTCGAAGTTCAGCCGGCCCAGCAGGCGGGAGTCCAAGATACAGAACACGCCGATCAGGCCCAATATGATGGATTGTGCTAACATGTTCTTTTCTCTCCTTTTTCTTATTTACACACGGGTGTTTACACACGGGTGAGATTTTCCCGTTTGTGCCCAGGAGTCTGCTGCATGAAGATTTTTACACCCAAGTCCAAAATCTTCTGAGTGTCCGCCTGCTCCGTCTCATTGAGGAAAATAGCCCCGGCGTACTGCTTGGAATTCTCCTTATTGGCGATGCCGCCGTAGTTGACCTCTTTGCACTTGGGATAGGCCTCGCAGAATTTGCGCAGCGTGGCGGTGTTGCCAAAGATCATCATGATATTCTCGTTGAGTGCCTCCACCTTGGGCATCTTCTCCAGCGTCTTGTCCAAGGTAAAGATATTCAGACGGACGCCGGCAGGCTTGCTCAGGTTCAAGGCGGTCTTTTTCAGCTCGTCGGTGGCCGCCTCGTCGTCCACCACGATGATGCGCTGGGCTCCTACGTTCTGGGTCCAGGAAAATACCACCTGTCCATGCAGGAGCCGGTAGTCCAGTCTCACCAATTTGATCACAGGTCATCCTCCTCATCTGTATTGTTGTTCATAGCCTCCCGCAGCTGCCTGGTGCAGTCCATCAGCTGCCCCCGGGCCTGGCCCAAGATCTCTTCCAGTTCCTCGGCTGTCAGCGGTTCCTCTGCGTCCGCAATGCTCAGCACCAGACAGGCATTCATCCCGCAGATCACGGTGATTTCCGGATACTTGGCCACCAGAGAGAGCATGTCGTTGTTGACGCTGCCGTTGAGCATATCCGTCAGGATATAGACAGTGTCCTCGGGCGGGAAGCTGTCCAGCAGGCGGCTGGTCTTCTGCACGATGTTCTCCGTCTCATCCCGAGTGGTGGCTACGGCACAGACATTGGGGAGATCCCCCATCACCATCTGAACCGTGTCCAGCATACCCGCCGAAAGACTGCCGTGGGACGCTAAAATGATCCTGTTCATGCGCATCGTCCTTTCCTTTTCCTTTATTTTCAGCGTTTCGCAACGCTAAAATACAAAGCCATTCCCTCTGCCGTCATTGTCGCCGCATTCGTTATAAACGTTATAATCGTTATATACATAATAGCGCATTTTTAAAGTCTGTCAAGGGATTTTCTTAAAAAAACACGTTTCTGTATAGGTGCATAATTTTGGTATCTCAGTTTTGTGAAAAACTCCCAGCTCTTAGATACAAAAAACCGTTGAACCACCAGTTCGGTGATCCAACGGTTTTGCACATATTATTTCACTAAATTTCAAACATATAGCGGCTTCCAATATAATACTGGCGGCCAATGCAGTTGGGATGTTCCGCTTCATCCAAAAAATAGACGTTTAAAAACAGCATTGGTTCTCCCAGGGGGATTGAAAGATGTTGGGACTGCTCCAGGGAGGCGCGGGTAACCTCCACCGTCCGGTGGGCAATGTTGGCTGGACCATGGCCGGAGACTTGAGCGATCGTCTTGAACATGGAAACATTACTCAGATCCATGGACAGCAGGGTCTTGTATTCCTCATAGGGCAGAAACAGGTTTTCCAGAAAGATAGGCTGGCCGTCTGCCGTGCGCACCCGCTCCACATAGATCAGCAGGGAATCGGACCCCAGGCCGAAAAATTCCTGTTCATCATGTCGGGCAGGAACGATTCGGCGGTCCACAACTCTGGCTCCTGGCGTCAAGCCCAGCTTGCGGCAGGTCTGGGAAAATCCCTCCACCTTGTCGCCGCCGGTGAATTTCCGGTTGATACGGGGGGTATTTACAAAAGTTCCCCGGCCCTGCATTTTGGTCAGGTATCCCTCGCTGCACAGTTCTTCTATCGCCCGGCGGACAGTAATCCGGCTGACAGCGTATTCCTCACTTAGCGCCGGCTCCGGGGGGATTTTCTCCTTTGGCTTGTATTTTCCACTCTGGATCGCATCTTTGATGTCCTCTTTGATTTGTTGATATAACGGTACACTTACCATCTCAGCCATAAAACACCATCCATTCCTCTGTATCGTTATATTCATCATAAAATTCTAGTATGTTTATTGTAACTTATAGAGTGAGCAGTGTCAAGGTCTTTCATTTTTTTAATCTCACGGTGGGATTCGATTCTGGGCAAGATTCGCGTCCCACCGTGAGATTTCATTTTATGAGGTGTAGTACATGGGCCTGCCTATGGTGGCAAAACCGGCTTTTCCGGTAATGACCACGTTGTTGTAGCTGCTGGTACAGTGTATGATCTGAATATTGCCGCCTTCATCCCAGCCGCCTACGATGCCAACGTGGGTATCACCAGGATAGAAAACCAGGTCGCCGGGCTGGGCCTCAGCCCAGGTGATAGGGGTGCAGTAGGTATGCTGTGCATGAGCGCCCCCGCCGCGGCCCAGGATGTAACTGCCGCCTGAGATATTGTAAAATACCCAATCGGCAAACCCGGAGCAATCCAGGCCGAAGGGCCGGTAGGTGCCAGTGGTGGAGTTGCCGTCCGCCCACACTTTTTTCAGAGTTCCCCACCGGGAATCCCAGCCGATCACCCTTGATTTTCCGCCCCAAAAATAGGTTACTTTACCCACCAGTTTGCAGGCTGTCTCCACCACGGCCCGGCGCTCCGGGGACAGGTCCGCGGGCAAACGGCTCAGAAGTTCGGTTACGCTCTCCTGCGAAATACTCAGGTCGCCCAGCAGATCACCAATTACGCCTAACTCGGCCAGCAGTTCGGTCAGGGAGCTGTTTTGCTCGCTGTTAAATAAGTAGGCCGTCCGCATATCGTCCGCAGTTTTGGCGGTAATGGTGATATGCAGGACTTTTTCACTCCATGCCGCTGTACTGCCAACCGCTGGATGGTCAATGGTTTCCGGGCTGGAAGTAATGGAGCACATATCCCAAAAGACAGCTTTTAGCCGCTCTACACGGTCAGGCGCGAGAGCGGCTACATCTACACTGTCAGCTCCCATAGCAGTCTTGCAGGCGAATACCGCCGTAACTTCTCTCCAGTCCGGGCCAGCGCCCTGAATGTCAATGCTGTCATAGGTTCCCACTTGTAAAAGGGACAGCTTGTCCGTCAGCTCCATGTTGATCTGAGATACAGCAGCGTTCAGCGGCACAGCGCCGGGGGACGGCTCATTGGCGAACAGGATACCGAAGGGCGAAGCGATCACAGCGGCCACCAGGAAAATAACGCAGAGGGCCGCAACCAGGACAACGCCACCCATAAGGGCAGGCAGGGCACCAATCAAGGCCTTGACCGCTTTTGCAGTAGCAATGGCCGCTTTCTTGGACAAGCCAGCGGCACTTTTGGCCGTCTGCCTTGTTCGCCGGAATATACTTTGCTGTGCCTCTCGCTTGGCCTTTTGTCTGGCCTTGTTTGCAGCCAGATTGACGGCGGTCCGTTTTCCATTTGCAGGGGTTGCCACATTTTTAAGGACCTGTTCAGCCCTGGGCCGGGTCCTGGGGGTAAATCCTCCACCTTGGGGCTTCTCCTTCAAAACAGCGGAGCGCCTGGGGCGCTCCTTGATGGATGGATTGATAGATTGATTTTGGGGAGAGAGGTTCTCTTCTGGAGCTGCGGAAGTTCTGGCGGGAGGGAGTTGTTTGTTGTAGTGAGTAGAAACGAGCTGCCCGCTGCTGGCTGGCGGGGTGCTTGACCGCTCCGGGTGTCTGACCTGCTCCCGCCGTTTGTCCACGGCCTGTTGCAGCATACGATCCCTCGGAGATGGAATGGGCGGAGCTGCTGGAGACTCCGCAACTTGCCCCTTGGCCGCAGGGCTGTGTATCCGGGGCCCGGTCGGTCTGTGCTGGTGGCTGTCTGGCCGTACCCTGGGCGTTGGTAAGCTGTCCGGTGTCGCCGGTGTGTGCTGGGGTGCAGGACTAGATGCGGTAGAGGGCGGTAACGGCCTAGAGGATACCGGGCCCGCCTCCGGTGTAGCCGGAGGGGGTTGCTCCGGTATCCCTGGGGCCTGGGGATCCGGTCCCTTGGGCTGATCCCGCCGCTCCTTTATTTTTTGCCGCTCATTTTTCACTTTGGTGACAGCCCTGGAAACACCCTGTTTTATCTGATAGCCGCTCTCATAGACAGCGGCCCCGGTAGCCTGCTCTATCTGATCCACGGCCTCGGTGGTGGCGCTGCTGTCACGGGGTTGCTCCGTGACGGAGCCGCCGCCCCGCTTTTGCTGGGCAAGCTCCTTTTTCAGCTTGGCCGTCATAACTCGGCGGCCCCGCTGTTGGATTGGCTTGCCTTTCTTGCGCTTGCCCTGATTTTTGATTTTATTGTCTTGATTGCGCTCTCGTATCTTAGAAATAATACATTCCTCCTAATAAATCCTATAAGCAACTCCTTTGTATAAATGTCTTACAAAGAAATTTTATTATTGAATTTTGTGGTATAAACAGATATAATGTCGATAGATCATATACAAAAGCGAGGAAGTAATATGGATGCCCCCAATGTTTTTATTTCGTATTCGCACGATGGGTCTAATCTGAAAGGATGGGTGTTAAAATTAGCCAGTGATCTTCGTTCTCATGGTGTCAACGCCATTCTTGATCAATGGGATTTACGCCTTGGTTCTGATTTGCGGTTTTTTATGGAAAACGGTCTTTCTTCATCTAACCTCATAATTTGCATTTGCTCAGAAAACTACGTCCGAAAGGTAGATTCTGGTACAAATGGCGCAGGTTATGAAGCAATGATAATGACACAATCGTTATTACAAAATGCGAAGCAAGAATATATCATCCCAGTTATTCGGGATAATCCCTCAGCTAATAAAGTACCTAGGGCTTTAGGAAGTAAGAACTACATAGATTTTTCTGATGATTCACAATATTTTGCAAATTATCAGGTTTTGTTAGAACGAATATATGGGGAAGACATAAAAAAGAAACCGCCTTTAGGTGAAAATCCATTTTCGCCATCACTAAGTACTCAAATTGAAATCAAAACTAAGATTGAATCAGTGCTATACCACTCTCCTGAAATGGGCGGTGTTGTTACATTTCAATATGATAATAATAATGGAATATATACAGTAGGAAGCGGAGAATATGCTTTTGACACTCGATGGAGTAGGTCTGGAACTAATTCTATACATGCTTATGGTTTAATTGGCTTTCGTACAGACATATCAAATTTCCCCCAAATAGATGAATTACTTTCTTTTAATTTTTCAAGTAGAGTACGGACTATTCATACCGGGCAAATTGTGATTTTTGAAAACATGAGCCATCATTTTGTCGCAATCAAAATGGGGGCAGTCAAAAGTAGCAATCACGGAAGTCCAAAAGATGAAATGACATTTGAATACCATATTTATGCGCCTCTATAGTTGCAACAAGGAGCTGAATCCTTTTTAAGATTCAGCTCCTTTGAATATCCACGTCTCACGGTGGGATTTCATTCCCCGGGGGTGGTGGACATGAGCTTATACAGCTCCGTATCCTTGGGAATGGTGTTGGAGAAGGGCACCAGGGAGCCGCCGATCCGTAGCAGACCGTGGCCCGCCTCGGCGTTGGTGATGTAGCCCATCTGAGTGTCGGAGATATGCAGCAGCTTTGCCAGCTCCGCCCGGTCGGTGGCCGCCTGATTGAACAGCAGCAAAAATTCCGAGTTGGCCAGCATGAGCCGGGCCGTCTCGGATTTCAGACATTCCTCTATATTCTGTGTGGCCGCCGTCATGGGAGCTGCGTACTTCCGAAAGCGTTTCCACGCCCGGTAGAGAAATTCCCCGGAGTAGTGATATTTGAAGTACAGATAGCACTCGTCCAGGAATACCCAGGTGTACTTGCCCCGCTTGCGGTTCTCCATGACACGGTTCTGGATGGCCTCCAGGGTGACCACCAGGGCGGTGGGGCGAAGCTGCTCCCCCATCTCGTAGAGGTCCAGAACCACGATCCTGCTGTCCATGTTCACGTTGCCGGGGTGAGCGAACACGTTCAAGCTGCCCTCGGTGATGAGCTCGGCAACCAGGGCGATCTCCCGGGCCTCCGGGTCCCCCTGCCGCATGACCTCATTTCTCCAGTCGGTCAGCAGAGGCATGGGGAGCTTGCCCCGGCTGCTGAAATAATTCTGATAGACGTTGGAGGTACAGCGGTCAATGATGGACTTGTGGCCGCCGGTCAGCCGCCCAACACCCATCTGCTGCTCCAAAATGCTGGTGATGATCTCCGACTTCATGGCAACAGGGTCGTCCCCGTCCCCATAGTCTTCGGTTATTTCCAGGGGATTGATGTGGTGGGGGCTGTTGGGGGAGATTTCAATGACCTCCCCGCCCAGAGCGCGGGCCAGGGGGCCGTACTCCCGTTCCGCGTCGATGATAATGATGTCGTCATTGGTGGCGAGGGCCACGTTCTCAATGGTGGACTTCATTGCCATAGACTTACCGGAGCCGGACACGCCCAAGTAAAAAGCGTGGGGAGAAATGAGCCGTTTCCGGTCACAGATCAGCAGATTCTTGGAAATGGCGTTGATGCCATAGGGCAGGCCGCCGGGGTCCTGAATCTCCTGGACACGGAAGGGCATAAGGACGGCGGTACTCTCAGTGGTCAGCGTCCGCAGGGCCTTCACCCGGCGCAGTCCATAGGGCAGAACAGTGTTCAAGCCGTCCTCCTGCTGGTAGCGCAGAACAGAAAATTGACAGAGGTGTTCCCGGCCAATGGTCAACAGGGCCTCAGTGTCGGCGTCCAGCTGCTCCACACTGTCCGCAATATGTACCAGCGTCACCACGGCAAACATCATCCGCTGGTCCCGTTCCGTGAGGTCGGACAGAAACTCCTTTGCCTCTCCCCGCAGCTGCTCCAGCTCATAGGGCACGGTGGCGGTAAAATTGTTCTTGTCGTTCTGCCGCTGCTGCCAGCGGGTGATGTCCGTCTCAATACCCAGGATACGGCCTTGAATCTCCTTCACGGCCTCGTCGGTGGGAATGGGCAGGATGTCAATGGACAGCATGAGGTTGCGGGAGAAGTCGGACAGGTCGGCAATCATGCTGTCCTTGATGTAGCTGGCAAAGTCCTTGAGGAACAGGACCCGGCCCACCTTGTCCCCCATTTCAAAGTGTCCGGCCCGGAAACGCATACCGTCCGGGC